>Ga0070672_100000115_pt1 | contig 40754 bp, 82 predicted proteins | sample KBSM13metaG_FD_66151 | JGI IMG/M metagenome (GOLD analysis project Ga0070672, IMG submission 66151) | Miscanthus rhizosphere microbial communities from Kellogg Biological Station, Michigan, USA - KBS M1-3 metaG | ecosystem: Host-associated > Plants > Roots > Rhizosphere > Soil ... | reverse complement strand
ATAGCTGGCCGACCGTTTGTTGGACCCGCCGGCGCACTGTTGCGTACCTGTCTGACACGGTCCGGGTTCGACCCGAACGGGCTCGCATATGTCAACACCGCCTGTTGTTGGCCTCACGGCCCGCCGTCATGGGACCAGGTCAGATCGTGTGATCAGAACAAATGGGATCAGATCGCCTATCTCGACCCCACCTACATCCTGTTGCTGGGCAAGGTCGCGCTCCGGGCCATGCGCCCCGAGCTCGACATCAGCCGTGCCCGCAGCCGCCCATTCCTACACCGCGACCGGATCTGCTTCGCTACCTTCCACCCCGCGGCCGGGTTGCGCAACGGCAAATATGAGCGAGGCCTCAAACGTGACCTCGACACCTTCACCAGGCTCGTGCGCGCCGACAACTGGCAGGACCTGATCCCCGACGACTGCAGCGCATGCGAGGCCGACGCCATCTGCTGGGAGACCAGCGGGCTTGGCTGGTGCGACCGCCACGTCCCCGAACCCGAGCGGGCCGCGTATGACGCCCGCATGCGCCAGCGGATCGACGAGCTCGACGCGGTCCGCCGGCGTGACCTGGCGCTCGCCCAGGTCGCCGACGCTGCCGACCCGAGCTGGGCCAGCGCGGCCTGGGATGCCCTGGTCGCCTATCTCCGCAGCCACGAGACGTTCTTTGGTGACGACTTCTGGCTTGAGACGAACCTGGAGCGTCCCCGGGAATCCCGGGCGCTTGGACCTATCGTGCTACGTGCGGCACGACAGGGGCTCATGAAGAAGTCGGGCGAGTTCCGTCCGAGCGCCCAAAGCAACATGCAGTCCAAGCCGGTCTGGACCTCATTGGTTCACAGCAGCAACGAGGTTTCGCAAAGTAGGGTGGAAGGCGCATGACCGTGGCTGAAACCGCCGAAAGTCGGAGGATCGATCGGTCCTTTCGTGTGCGTCTCGTTGGCGGCGCTGTCTGCTGGCTGATGGTCGGGATAGCCAACGTCGCCATCACGTACCGGTTCGACTGGTACCCGCGGCTCGTCGGGATCATGGCGTTGTGCACCGCGGCGTGCACCCTGATCCTCGCTATCCGACCGGCGACCGGGTTCGCCTACCGGTACGGCGGCACGCTCGCGGTTGGCACCCTGGTGCTGCGGGGCGTGTCTGTGGTCGAAGGAGCGATGCGGACCGAGGACGCCGACTTTGTGTGGTTGGCCATGAACCAGATCGCCATCACCGCGCTCTTGGGTGGCACCTACGCCTGGGGTTGGCTCCACGAGGTGAAGACCTGGCATAGAGCCCACCGCCTTCTGGACGCCTGATGGTGTTCGCCGAAGGGCCTGTCGCGCTCGACACCCTCGTCGGTGGCGGCGTGTTCGGCATGCTGGTCGTCGTCATGGGAGCGTTCCTGCGCCGCACCAAAGAGACCGACGCGCGACGCGACGACGTGTCCAAGATGATGGTGGACGCAGCGATGGAACGCGAAGCAATCGCGTGGGCCGAACGCGACCGGGCGTGGACGCTACTCGAAGAAGAGCGTCGGCTATGGCAACAGGAACGATCCGTTCTGACGAACAAGCGCCGGCGCCCACCGACGCCGGACGCGTGATGGAGGAATCGCATGAGTGACAGCGGGAAGGTTGCGTGGGGGTACCCGGACCCGAACCCCTGGTCCGGCATCTCACCCACGGATCCGCCTGGCGCCACACCCACCCCGCCCGTGGTCGAACCCCCGAAACCTTCCGAGCGTGAACCCGTCGAGCGTCGCCAGGTGGCCGACGACCTGCTCTGGCTGTTCGGGCGTCTCGCCGGCCTCATCCTCGTCGTCATGGTCATGATGACCGCCGCCCTCGCGGTGTTCCGACCCGAAGCCGATCTGTCCAGCCTGGCCACCCTGCTCAACACCCAACTCTCGCTCCTCATCGGCGCCGTGCTGGGCTACGCCGCATACCCGGCCAGGAGAAGCGACCGATGACCGAGAACGAACGGATCGTGAAGGTCGCGGTGGGCGCCAAGGTGCGCGTCACCGCCCGGGTGGAGGACGGCCTCGACGGCGCCGGCTGGGTCTACAACCAAATCGGCCAACTCCACCTCGATCCCCGCAGCGTCGAGTTCGGCCATGAGCTGGGCAGCTACGGCGATGCCCGGCCCGAGGTCTGGCTCGAAGGCACCATCAGCGGTCAGGTGCCTGACTGAGCCCCGCCAGGATCTCTTCCAGCACCCACGCCGGCGTGCGCCGGCGGATCGCCACCGCCTCCGGGGTCCCGAGCGACGACCGCGCGATCAGCTCCCTGATCGACAACTGCTTGATGTCCTCGCTGTCCTCGTTGTTGTCCATGACCCCGTTACAGGGGACCGTCCACGGGTTTGGTCGCGAGGTTTTTGATCTGAGCCCGGTCGAGCCCCCGCTTGAGCATCGTTCGGGCATCCTCGTGGGCATAGACGATGGCCCCCCACATCAGCACCAACTCGTGCTCGGGGACCTCGCCGGCGTCGACGCGTTGGGCGGCCTGCTCTGCCCAGCATGCGATCATGCGGAAGGTGGCTGCGGGCGTGCTCTCGAACGGTTTGGCTTCCATGCCCTGTCGAAGGAACGTTGTCGCCGACCGTGTCAAAGACGCGCCGAAGCGCCGGACAGGAAGCTGATGCTTCCCGGCCGGCGCGTTCGGCCGTTGCCACGGACTTAGGCGATGCGGGTCCAGCTCCCGCAGCGGCTGGTCTTGAAGCCCACGTCGGTCGGCGCGATCTGCACGATGGTGGGACCGGTGGAGTTGTCGTTGGCGATGATGCCCTCGATGCCGGACTGGCTGAAGCTCGACAACCGTGACCAGTAGCACGACTTGTCGTTGCTCGAGCGGTAGGTACCGGGGTCGATGTCGAGCCCGACGATGAACACGCCGTCGCCGTCCGGCGCCCGGTTGGCCAGCACGAGGCCGTCGTCGGTGACCGGCAACCACTCACCGCAGCGTGTGCTCTTCAGGGCCACGTCGGATGGTGCTATCTCGATCACCGTGGGGCCGTTGATGTTGTCGTTGGCGATGATGTCGTCGATCCCCGACTGGCCGAGACCAGACAGTCGTGACCAGTAGCAGGACCCTCCGTCGAGGTTCCCTCGATAGCGACCGGGAGGGATCTCCTGGTTGACCAGGAGCGTGCCCGAACCGGCGAACCCCTTGGGTTTGGGGGGTCTGGTGGTCGTCGGCGCCACCGTGGTTGTCGGGGCGGGCGCGGTCGTCGGTGTGTCGGCGGTGGACACCGTCGCGGCGCCGACGGCCGACGAGCTCGATGGTGTGCTGGACGCAGCGTCCTTCTTCGAGGGGAACGCGGCGACCAGAACGACCAGGAGGACGAGCAGCCCACAGCAGGTCGCCAGGCCGATGAGGACCGGGTTCTTCTTCTTCGGAGGGGGCACCGGCGGCCCGGGAGGTGGTGGTGGGAGCGGCGGTCCGGTAGGTGGCAACGGGTTGGTGGTCATGGTCTCTCCATCGGCAGCAAGAGCTGCCCTCAAAGGCAAAGACCACAGAGATATCACAGGGCGCGGTCAGTTGCCGCTTAGCGTGACGTCTCCCGTTTCTCGAGCCCCACCGCAGCCTTGAGCTCGTCGGCGTCGTCGAGCAGGCCGTGTTCGAGCATGAGGTCGGCGAGGGCGGCAGCGATCGCGTTCAACTTGTGCTGCGTGGCCTGGTTCGCTCGCCCCTCAGAGTTCTGCAACACCGCGACCAACAAGAACGTCACGATCGTCGTGGCGGTGTTGATTATCAACTGCCAAAGATCCAGCTCCCTGATTAGGAAATAGCTGGGAGCCCAGATCACCACCAACGCTACGCATCCCGCGAAGAACGGGGCCCGCCCCGCGAACTCTGCGGCCGAGGAAGCGAACCGATCAAACCAGCCGACCTGATCGTCGATCTCATGGGGCATCTCGGCATCGGCCATGCTCGCCCCTTCAGGCTAAATAGAGACAGGGAACCCTAAGGTTCCCTGTCTCCACACACGCTGAGTCCCGTCAAGGACAGCAATGCAAGAGGCCATCGGGACCTCCTGACGAAAAGCGTATCGTGGGGTCGTGGACCTGCCCATAGTGAACCTCACGCTCGGCGCTCAGGACCTCAACCTCTACCTGGCCGACAGCCCCCCTGACTGGAGCCAGGGCCTCGTCGGTCGTGACCTCGACGGCGTTGACGGCATGTGCTTCGCGTTCGAACGTGAGGTGCGCCACGCGTTCCACATGGACGGCATGACAACCCCGATCCTCATCGCCTTCTTCGACGACAGCGGCGGGTACGTGGACGCCACCTGGCTGGATCTCGACGCCGGCCCCTATCACGCTGTCGCCCCCTACCGGTACGTCCTCGAGCTCATCGGCGACCACGCCGACATCGGCGTCTTCGCCTTGCTCCCCGCTCTCCTCGCCGGCATCACCCCGCCGTGAGCTACCGCTGCCAGGGCTGTCGCAACTACCACCGCGACGTGTACCGCCGTCTCGGCCTGGGGTCCGTCTGCAGCCCCGAATGCGAAGCTACGGTGAGAGCCAAACAGCGCGGCGTAAAGAAGCCCGCGACGGCCTCTCTTGATGACCGCGACAGCGACTTCGTCGAACCCGCGCCGGGGACCGGCGACCAAGTCTCGCCGGGGACCGGCGACCAAGAGTGTCCGACAGCGTCGGGCCTGACCGACGACACCACGTCAACCCCGCGTGATGGACATCACGACTCCGACACTGGTGGTCGTGAGATCACGACCAAGAAGACTCCGCGCGGGGAGCTGCCCGCGACTTGTCGAGATGCGAGCGCGGTCGTGCCGCGACAAGATCATCTGAACCCGCGCAGTGGAACTGCGACGTCGCTCCGACCACACGACGTGGTCCTCGAGCGCGACCGGCGCTGCCGGTTTTGCGGTGTCATCCGTGACCTGCACGTCCACCACATCAACTACCGCTCACAGGGCGGCAACCACGACGCTCACAACCTGATCGTCCTTTGCCACAAACACCACCGTCTGGTCCACTCCGACAAAGGTGTGTGGCAACCGATCCTGCGCGCCTACATCTGGCTGCTCTACATGCAGGGCCAGCGCCGGTTTCTGCTCGACATCAAACGCACCTACGGTCCGCCCACCTTCGAGTGAGTTGCTAGCGGTCACGGCATCCTGGCCGTGCACAGGCACGAGGTACAGGTCACGACATCCCGGTCGTGCTCGAAACGGGAGATCCGCTACGTGTCGCAGTTTGACCCCACCGCGCGGGGGGCTTCTCATCTCTTGGCGCAGAACACAACAAGCACCTGTGGTCGCAGGTCGTCCCCTGCGCGGGTTGCCCGCGAACCTAGTGGTTCACGCCGGTGCCGTCACGGACTCCACCGCGTTGAGCAGCTCGCCCAGCTCCCGGCCTGATGTCAGGTCCGTGATCTCAAAGATCCGGTCGCAGAAGTCAGCCATCGCCCCGGGCCCGCGGCCCAGTTGCACGCCCCAGGTGCGCACCCCCCGGGCGCGGGTGGCCCGCTGGTAGGTCTGACGGGTGCGAGGTGACAGGGTGCACTCCCCGTCGGACACGAACACCACGTCACAGCTTCGGTCGTCCTCTTCGGCGAACACCTTGATGGCCCGGAGCAGCGGTGCCGCGAAGCTGGTTCCGTACCCGTACCATTCGCTCGCCACCTCCAGCAGCCGCTGGGGGGTCCGTTCGTCGGCGTCGACCAGACGGTGATATTTCGCCACCGACGAGAAGTTGATGACGTGCATCGGCCGGCTGTCTTTGACGGCGGTCTGCAGGAGGTGGAGCTTGAGCGCGGTGGCCCACAGTTCCCGGGTGTAGCCCTGGTGCGGCCAACCCATCGACCCCGAACAGTCCACGCACAACACGATCCCACCGCGGCCGATCTCATCGGTGCCGTGCATGGCGTACTGGCGTAACGCCCCATCGCCGAGCCGTGCGAAGAACAGTTCGTCCTGCAGCATCGACAACAGCTCCGCACCGACCATGCGCGACAGGTCCCCGCCCATCTCCACATCGACCGGCTCGACACCGATGCCGTCGACCTCGGCCCGCTCCGCGAACATCGAGTCCCGCAGCCGGCCGAACAGATCGGTGATCGCCCGCATCCGGGGCGTGTCGAGCTGACGGGCCAACGCCAAGCGCTCCTCGATCGCCAACTGCTGAAGCTCGCCTGAGCCCAACCCCCATGTGCCGGCCAGGCGCGAGTGCTGTTCTGCCTCGTCGGCGGCCTCTTCTGCCACCGCTTCCAGGTCCACGAGATCCCTTTCGGCTGCCTGCCCCAGGGCGTCCACGTCGCCGCCGGCCACCTTCCCTGCCTGGGTGGCGGTCGCTCGCAACTGGGGAGCCATCTTCGCCGCGGCTTCCGCGGCGGCGACCACGTCGCGCATCGTCGACTGCCGCAGCCGTTGCACGGTCGGGTTGGCCGCTAGCAACGAGATCAGCACATGGCCGATCACATGGGTGGGAGCCACATCCGCGACCGACACCACCGTCGGTCGTGCCTTGAACAGCAGCAGGAACACGTCGTCGAGCGCGTCCGCACCCCACGGAGCCATCACCTCGCCCATGATCCGGCGTTGCTCCACAAACGCTGGCACCGACGACGCCTGCTCGAGCTCAAGGAGATCCCAGCGGTCGATCTCGACCAGGTCGCACCGGTCGACATCCAGCGCCCTCACAGCGCCGCCGCCGGGTCTGTGTCCAGCAGCCGCAACAGGATCAGGTCGTTGGTCTGCTCGAGCACCCGCCGGCACTGCGCGGTGGTGCTCGTTCGCCCGCGGCGCTCCAACACGTCCAGCTCGGTCGACATGCGCGACAGCTTCAACCCCAGCTCTTCGGCGAGCGCGTGACGTTGCGGCATCGGCAACCCGGCGGCCACCTGACCCTTCAACCGCTGGAACTCCCGCAGCAACAACACCGCGGGGCTGAGCGAGTTGCGCAGCTCCCGGTTCACGAGCTGGCTCACCGTCAACGCCTGGTCGGGAAACAGCCACAAGATGTCTTTCAGGACCAACAGGTCGGTCGACTCTGCCACCTCCCGGCCATCCAGCCACGCCGACGCCCGCACCACACCCATCGCCGCCCGAAACCGTCGAGGTGACGGGCAGATGGCCACCTCAGCCAACCGCCGGCGGATCCCGTAGACGGTCTGTGCCACCTCGTCCGGCAGCACCACCTGCTCGGCCGCCGCCTGCGCGGAAGCGATCTCCGGCCACGCCAAAAGGGGTTCCGGGCACTCGACCAGCTCAGTCTGCAGCATCCGCACAAAGTCCCCGGGATCCAGGTCGTTGGACAGCACCCGGCGCAGGACCAACCGATCCCAGAACGCAGCCAACCCCGCATCGGTCGGCACCGCGTTGGCACTGCAGAACACCGTCGTCAACGGCAACGGGATCACGGTCGTCCCGTGCCGGTACACCCGTTCGTTCAACGCCCAGTGCAAGCCCTGCAACAGGGTGGCGCCGGCGGCGAACACCTCATCGAGGTGCGCCAGGTGCGCCGTGGCCAGCGTGCCCGCCAGCTCCCGCTCCCAGCGGTTCTTGCGCATCGCCGAAAGCGACCACGGCCCGAACAAAAGCTCCGGGGTCGCCATCTTGTCGAGCTGCGCCTCGAAGAATTCCGCGCCCGAGATTCGGGCCGCCACCCGCCGGGCCAACAACGACTTCGCCGTCCCCGGCGGACCGACCGTGAAAAACGAACAGCCGGCCACCAACGCGAGCACCGCGCACCGGATCTCCTCCGAGCGGTCCACGAGCTCACCTTCAAGCGCGCCCTCGAGCGCGGCAAACTTGTCCTGCAATGCCGTCACCAGACGACGTCCTTTCTCTCAGCGAACTTGCACAAGTGTTCGGCGCCCCACCGTAGGCGCGAGAGCACCTACAAGCGGTAGACGTCGGCCCGATGATCGACGCGAAGCACGATCACCTGGTCTTCTTCAATCCGGTAGATCACCCGGTACACCCCACGCCGGGCGCTGCGTTGCCCAGCCATCGGTCCGAGCAGTTCCTTGCCGACCACCAGGGGGTTTTCCACCAGCGGACCTGTCATGAACTCCACGATCGCCGGCGCCACCTTCGCTGGCAGCCGAGCAAGCTGACGCTCAGCCGTGGCCGTCAGGGCCAGCCGGTAGGTCACTTGTCGAGCCCGTACTTCGCCCGCAGCTCGTCACCAGTCATGAACCGCCCGGCCTTCACGTCGGCTTCCGCTTCGGCGATCTGGGCCATGGCGTTGGGGTCCGAGAGGAGGTCGATCGTGTCCTCCAGGGCCTCCAGGTCGTCGGGGCTGATCAGCATGGCGGCTGGGCGCCCGTTGCGCGTGATCACCACCCGCTCATGCTGGCTTTCGACGCGGTCGACGTACGCGCTGAGGTGGGCCTTCACTTCAGCCAAGGATTGGGTATCAGTCATGACCGCTATTCTAGTCACAACTGACCTGATTGGCAACCTTCGCCAGCCAGGCATCGAGCAGGGACAGGTCCAGCTCTGCCGGCAGGCGCCATGTCACCGGAGCCTGCTCGTTCCACGGCGAGGGCCAGCCCCGGACCAAGCGCGTGTAGGCCGTGCCGCCCAGAGCGACGACCGCTTCGAGGATGCGATTGACCGGCCCAAACGCCGGGTAGTCGTACTCGGCGCGGCCTTCCCCGACGAGCCTGGCGAGCGGGTAGTCGACGTCGTGCCACACGATCGGCACGTAGAGGTTGTGCTCCTGGTAGAGCTTTTTGGCAAAGCGCGCCGCGACGTCGCTGGCCGTCGAGAGCGACTTGCCCTCGCGCCGCTCACCGGTGAGCGCGTACAGATGGACGGTGTTGCTCACAGTGATTTCTCCTACATGAGCGAATCTGTTTCGCACTAAACATGGAATTCGGGACCTGTTTGTCTATCCAGGCTGAAGGTAGACTAACTGGTATCGGCGGTAAAGCTCGGTCGTTCTTCGTGTGGCGGCCTCGTAATCCACGGTGCCGAACCCCGACCCGTCGGCCTTGAGCAACATGGCGGCCTTTCGGTCGGCCTCGCAGTAGTCGTGCCACGCCTGTTGGGCCGGCGTGAGTGTCATGCCTTGCTCGCCTTCTTCTTGCGGCCACGGTTGCCGTGCGGAAACGGCTTGCGCTCGGCCTCCCGGGCGGCGGCTTCCATCTGGTGCTGGCGCTGGGCGTCAGCGACACGAGGGAACGCAACCTTGGCGTAGGCGAACGTGCCGTCCGCGTCCTCGTTGCCCTCCCAGTCGAGGAACCAGTAGGCGTCCTCGTCGAACACACTCACTGTGTGCTCGGGCACGACGATCTCTTTCCTGATGTACGGGCCGATGATCTTCATGCCGGCGGCCCTTCCAAGATGATGACCCAGGACTCTTCCGGGATGGCCCGGTCGTCATGGAACCCCTGAGGGAAAGGGCCGATGAATGCGAACCCGTCGACCGGGTTGCCACGCACGAGCACCTCGTACTTGTCCGCCTTGGCATCTGGCGTGAGCGTTATTGCCCAGCCGGCGATGAACTCCTGTCGCTGACCTTCGGCCTCGCCGTTCTCATAGGCGGCGAGCATGTCATCCAGGATGGTGTGGGTTCTCACTTGCTGTCCTTTCGGGACGGGGGGTTGATGCAGGCGTGGCAGCACCACATGGCACCGCCGGGGATCTCGACGTCGCGGCCGTAGCTCCGGGCGAACTCCTCCGAGTAGCGCTCGCCGCACCTCTCGCATTCGTAGACTCGCTGTTCATCCATCAGTGCAACTTCCTGGTCAGGTGGACGTGATGATGTTCGGGCCCTCATACAGCAGATGCCCGTCCGATACGGAGGTCTCGACTTCCTTCTCGTCGACGATCTCGGGCTCCTCATAGGCGATCATCAGGGCGTCGTAGCCCTCAGCGAGGTCGTGATAGTGCTGGCGGATCCAGTCGATAGCGGCCTTCTGCGACCAGTCTGTGTGTGCCTGTATAAAGTCGACCATCTCTTTGGGCACGTGCACCCGCACCCGAAAAGTGCCCATCACGTGCCCGCCCTTGCGCATTGTCCACTTCATGACGGCTCCATAAACCGCGTCGTCAGCGCCTCGACACACGCCGTGCGAGTCGGGTACGTCTCCGGCGGGATCTCATCCCGAAAGTGGATGTTCCAGTTGCGGGCACCCTGGGGATGGTGGATCTGAGCGACCCACTCGTGGCCGACGCTCACCTTCTCCCACGCCGAGCCGTTCTTCTCGATGACCAGGCCGTCGCCGTAGACGGTTGGCTGGTCTGGCCACGGCGGCGCCGACGCTCCTGCCATCACGGTGGCGAGCGTTGCCTCCTCCTTTTCAACGGCATCCCTGATGTTCATGTGTACGCCACCCAACGCCGTGCCAACCGGATGATTCGGGTGGTCAGCCAACAGAAGGCACAGTGCCTCGAAGATCGCTGCCTCCTGCTCCCGCCGCTTCATCGACTTCGCTTTGGTGGCGCCACCCCGGGTTTGGTACTCGCTGGCGGCCTTTTCCTCGTAGGCCAGCACCGCCTTGCGCACTGTCGTGATCGTGAAGTCACGGCGGCCCCACGGGTCGTCGGTAGTGAAACCGAGCGTGGCCAGGATTCGCTGCATGCGCGCCCACGCCGGGTTGTTGTGTGTGATCACTTCTGCTCCTTGATTCGGGCGATCTCGGAGTCGAGCCTTTCTAGCTCAGCTTTGGTGTTCATGATGTTTCCTTGATGACGGTGCGATCGGTGAAGCGCAGTTGGTCGACCGTGCATTCGGTCGGGGACTTGTCATGACGGACACGTGTCATGACCGGTTGGTACAGCAGGCCGTCGGCCGACGCGTACAGAGCTCGGACCTCGATCACGTCGCCGGGCCGTACCTCGGGCCGGGCTTCCAGTGAGACCGAGCCAGCCGGCACCCAGACGCCATCGTTAAAGAGCCGATAGGTGCAGTTGTTCCGTCCGTCGGGTCGAACCTCGTGGACGACCACGTCGACGGTGTAGGTGAACTTGGCTTTGAGCATCATGTCCGAGCGTTTCCCGGCCCGGTACCGGCCGTCGCGGTGACGGAACACCAGGCCTTCGGCGCCCCGTTCTCGCAGCTCCGTGAACAGCGCCCGTTTCGCTTCGGTCGTCGACGCGATCGGGAGGAGCTTCACGCACGGATCCGACGGCCAGTCGCCGCCGGCGAGAAACCGTTCGAGCACCGCGTAGCGGAAGTCGAACGGGTGCTCCCCGTTAACCTTGTTCGCCGCGGCGGGTAGGTCGAAGAGCCACAGCTCCCCGGTGGCCATCAGCTCCCCGTCGAAACACCACGGGCCTGGCAGCGACACAAACGGCTGGAACTGGTCGAGCACCTTGCGGGGCACCGGGTTGCGGCGCGGCCCGCCTTCACGGTTGAGAGCCTGGACCTTGCCGTCGCGGACGACGATCAGGATCCGGTCTCCGTCGAGCTTCTGTTGTGCGACCCAGTGGTCGTCGGTCAGGTAGTTATCGACCTGGCTCAGTGGGAGCGGTCGAGCGAGCATCGGTTTCATGGTTCGTGTTGGTCCTGCTGTTGGTGTTGAGGATCTCCCATAGCGCCAGGTCGGCGGTGGATGGGTCCATGGTCGTATCGGCCGTGACGGCCTGGCGGTGAGCGGAGATGGCGGCCTCGAGCTCGCTGACCCGGCCACCGAGCAATGCTTCGGCTACGGGCAGTGCCTCTCGCAGCGCGGAGCGGAACCGGGCCGTGCGGGCCACCGACTGGTTGTTCTCGCCGTTGGCCCGGCGCTGGGCGAGCTGGCCGTCGACGGATGCGAGCATCGCTCGCAGTGTTGCCACCCAACGTTCCAGGTGGGTGGTGCGCAACGCTTCGGAGATCCACGGGGGGACGTCCTGGCGTCGGATGTTTGAGCTTCGGGCCTTGCGGCGCAGGTCTGCGTCGACGACGAACCGGAAGTCCTGTTCGTCGAGCGCAGCCAGGGCGTCGGGGGTGAGCTTGGAAAGATCGATGTAGGTGCGATCCATGACGGTCATGATGCCCGCCGCCGTTCTCTGATGGTCGGTTGGGCGTCTTCCCGGTTGGGAAGTTTCGTCCAGCCACGATGGGTGAGCTCGCGTCCGGTGGACTCGAGACGGATAAAGCCCCGCTTCTGGAGCAGCCGCTCGAGCACCTCGAGCTGCTGGGGAGGGAGCTGGGTCATGGAGCACAGGTTCTTGAGACCGGCGGAGCCGCCCAGGTCCCGCAGGGTCCGCAGGTACACCAGGTGCTGGTCGCTGAGCCCGTCATGGTCCCGGCCGGTCTGGTACAGGACGGCGTCGACGGTGGCCGGCTGGTTGGTGACGAGCAGGTCCCGGTAGGCGACCACGAGCGTGCCCGCCACCCGCGGCGTGCCACCTGTCGCCCGTGCCAGGCCGTGGGCGATGTCGTCGGGCATCGGCACGCCGGCGCGGTGGGCCATCCCGGAAACGATCTGGGCCATCTCCTCGTCGGTGTAATCCTCCCACTGGGGCTGGATCAGGAACCGGTCCCACAGCGGTGCGATCACCTTGTGCGGTTCGGTCGTTGCTGCGATGAAGGTGATGTGCCGCGTGCTCACCCTGCTTTCGGGCGACACCGAGATGTATCCCTGCTCGATCGACAGCAGGCTCTCCTGGAACTTCGTCGGGGCCCGGTGGATCTCGTCGAGCAGGATCACCCCGCCCTCCCAGTCGCCGATGAAGTACACGAGCTTCTTCAAATCCATCGGCATCATGAACTCGGCGAACTTGTCGCCCAACGACATCGCGATGAGCCCGGCCAGCGTGGTCTTGCCGGAGCCCGTCGGAGCCACGATCAGCATGTGATCCATGGCCCGGTCTTCAGCACGGGCCGCTCCGATGTGGGTGACCAGGCGCTGCTTCAAGCGCTCCTGGCCCACGTAGTCTTCCCAGGTTTGAGCACGCACGCGCTCGCCAGTGGACATTGGTGTGGTCATTCTTAACTCCATGGTTCGTGTTGGTCCCCGCCATCCATTCGGCAGGGAAAGGGGTGACCTTAAGGTCACCTAGTCGGATTGTGCCATCAAACGGTTCTGTCGGCGCATCGCCCACACTCGCAGCTCTTCCACGAGCGGGCGTTCCTCGCCTTTGTCCATGTAGTACCCGTCGGGCACGTCCAGGTATCGTCGGGATACCAGCTCGCCGCGGGCGGTGCACACGTCGTGTCGACGCATCAGGCACCGCTCGCAGCGCAGGTGTAAACCCCGGTGTTCTGTTTCCTCGGGCAGGTAGATCTGCCATTTGTGGCCGAGCAGCCGGCACGGAAAGCTGACCTCAGAGACCGCTTTCGCGGTGGCTGCCATGGGCACTCCTAGTCGGTCACGCTGCCGCGTCGACCGAGCGGCGCAACAGTTCCAGTAGATCGCCCGCCGTCTCGCTGGCAGCCGAGCCCGTGGGCTCCGCCGGCTGCAACGCCTTCAACTTCGCCGCCAGGTCGTTCAACCGAACCTTGCGCCGATCCGCCCACGCGGCTGGCTCAAACGGCTCGGTCAGTGAAGCCACCAGCGTCTCGCCGGTCGAGAGCAACCGCTCGTCGACCTTGACGGCCGGCACCTCGAACGGGACCGTCACCCGGTCCGGGCGCACCAGCTCGGTCATCACCAGGAGATCGCCGCGGGCGACGATCCGATACAGCAAGGTGGCGCCCTTGTTGGTGTACTCGCCGATAAACGCCACCGAAGTGTTGCGGGCCAGTTCGAGCATCAGCGCGTACTGTGCTTCGTTGTCCCGGGGCCTGAGCCGGTAGATGTTGCCGGTGCTGACCGTGCACGCCTCCACCTCATCGGTGGGATGCACGGTGAGCTCGATGGCCGTCCGGTCGCCGTCGACGGTGGTCACCTGGGCGACACTGGCCGCCGGCGCCGGCGTGATCTCGCCGCCGACCGAAAGGGCCCGCACCGCATCGTCCTTCGCGAACGGGCCGTGGCCCTGCTCGCAGAAGTACCGCTGCTTGAGCGGGCTGTGCTCGTCGTTCTCGTGACACGTCGGGCACGTCAGGACCGTCGACGCTCCGGCCGCTTTCGCCTGCTTGCTATGCACCGCCGAGATCAGGTCCACGTGGAACGAGATCAGGCCGAGCGAGATGGTCACGTTGCTTGCCGTAGATCGGGCTGCAGTCATACTTCACTTTCCGTTTCGTGTTGGGGGTGATGCTAAATCTGGGGTCGACAAAAGACAACCATCGGGTAATTCAGGAATCAGGGCTGAACTATTTAGGCGATGACCGCCCAGTCACCGATCCCGTCTGGTTCGACCGGGGGAAACCACCTACGGGAGTTTGTCCCGTTCGCCCTGTCGAGTGCCGCGGCGGCGTCCTCGTCGTCGTCAAACACCTTGCAGGTGTCGCAGGCCTGCACGGCGATCCAATCCCCGGGGATGTCAGCATCGCCGTAGGTCTGGTCGCCCAGGAAGCCCGAGCCGTGGCAGGTGTCGCAGGGTTCGTCGGTGGTGGCCATCAGTAGACCACCGTGGTGGAAACCTCGCCGTGCACCGCTTCGCCGGTGGCGGTGTTGAAGATGCCGATGAGCTCCCACTCCTCGGCGTACTCTTGGTTCATGTGGCTGGTGGCCAGCTCCGTCGGGTCCATCCCGGTGCTCAGCCAGTAGCCGCCCCGCATGTTCTCCTCGACGAGCAGAAACGGATCGCCGCGTTCGACGCCGTCGATGCCGCCCTCGTCGTGCAGCTCGTGGATGTACTCGTCGAGCAGCTCATCGAACGGCGTCGCCGGCACATCCTCGATGTCCCAGGTGATGCGACCGGAGAAGTTGTCGGGGTCGACGCTGGCGACCGCCAGGGCGGCGTGCACCGCGGCGACCGCGGTCTCGGGGTCGTCGAAGAGCTGCTGTTCGCCGTCAATGCTGACGGCGTATGCCTTTCGGGTCTCGATCTTCACTGCTGGCTCCTTAAAGGTTTCGTGTTCTGAACGGATGGCGCACCGTTGCGCCATTCCGTCGAAGATGGGTCATTCGGTCCCGAACTCGGTTCGGTCGGCGCCCAGGAACTCGATCAGGGTGCAGCCGTTGAGCTCGGCGACGTGGCGCAGGAAGGCGGCCTCGTCGGGGGACACGTCGTCGAGCACGCCGATGATGTGCTCGGTGCTCTCCTCGAACACGTAGGGCACACCAGAGGTGAACACCCACGCGACGAGCGCGAGGATCAGGTTCTCGAACCCCTCGTCGTCGAGCATCGCTCCGGCCTGCACGATCTGGTCGGTGCAAATCGTGAGCGTTTCGGTGTGGTTGAACTTCGGCTGCATCCCGCAGGGGAACGCGGCCCGCCAAGCGGCGTCGTTGCGCTCGGTCCAGGTCATGCTGTCGGGGACGCACCCGTTCAGCGCTTCGGCTACGTGGTCCTGTCGTGTGTACGTCATCATGTAAAGGTTCCTATCGGTTGTGTGGGGGAAGCAAGAAGGGGGCCGGCAAGGCGCCGGCCCCCTTCCTGATGTGCTGAGCCGTGCGGTCTACGCGGCCAGCGCGGCCAGCAGTCCCTGCACCTGGGTCGTGTTGGTGAGGGTGTCGCCGCCCAGCACCCGGGTGGCCTGGCGCTCGAGACGCTTGTCCTCGCCGCCGTGCACCGAGCCGTACCACAGGTCGTGGGTCGAGAAGGCCTGCAGGATGCCCCAGCCGGTCCCGGTGAACGGGGCGACCCGGGGATCGTTGTGGTACAGGTTGCGGATCTCGCCGCGGCGCTCCAGGGCGTTGTTGAGCTTGCGGTCCGACACCTTGCCGCCGGTCGGCTCGGGATCGGGCACGACCTCCTGCAGGATCGTCTCGAAGACCATCTCCTCGACGGTCAGGTCGATCAGGCGGCGCACCTCGGTCTCGAAGTTGTCGTAGAACGAGTTGCCGAGCCGCAGGGTCTGCATGGCCTGCTCGGCCCGGTCGTGCACGCTGGAGGTGTGCGACGCCGACCAGACCGTCCGGCCGCCGGAGACCGCCATGCGCAGCGTGTTGGCACAAACGACCCGCACCGGGGTCGGCATGATCCGCACCGCCGAGGTGCCGTCGTGGGACCAGAGGAAGAGCAGGTAGGCGAGCAGCTCGTCGCCGTCCAGGTCCAGGGCCCGGTCCATCTTGGCCAGCGCCCAGACCTTGCGGCCGTTGTCGAGCGAACCGGCGGTCTCGACCTCGACGCTGTCGCCGACAGCCTCGATGATGTCGAAACCCTGGCGGTTCTGGAAGATGGTGTACTTGTCGCCGACGACGCCCATCGGGTAGTTGATGTCGTGGCGGACGGTGGCGAACTTGCCCTCGATCGGCAGGTCGTAACCGATCAGGACGAGGAGCTCAGCGAAAGAGAGCTCGGGGTTGCTGACGTTGGCAGCGACCAGCTCGGTGATGACGTCCTTGAAGTTGGCGTCGTCGCGGACCCGGGTAAGGGTCGGGTGCTTGCCGATCTCGTAGTCGAGCTTGGCAGCCACGTACGCCTCGGTCGGTGTCAGCAGCTTGTCGGACACGGTGCCGAGACCGTGCCACGGGGTGACCAGAGCGGACACCATGTGATCGTGTTCGTAAATCTCAGAAGACATTTGGGGGAGACTGCTTTCGTGTTGGGATTGGGGTACTTCGGATGTGCCGTTGTCCTGTCGTCACTTCCTATGGCGCACCAAAGGGGAATTCGGAAAGATTTCTTGGAACTACCGGGCGCCGGTTAGATCGGCGGCCGTCGCCCACCAGGTCGTGACCTGCTGGGGGGTGAACGTCACGTCGCCCTTGTAGCCCTTCTTGCTGGTGTAGGTGCCGTAGATCATGTTGGTCTTGTCGTTGACCTTCTTGATCGTCACTTTGCTAAAGGTGACGGCACCGCGTTTGACGTCGACGACCTCGCCGACCTTGAAGCTGGTGGCTTTCATGTGTTCCTTTCGGTCAGGCAGTGCTGCAAGCGGACGTGAGGGCCAGGTAGCCGGCGGTGATGCCCGACTTGCTGTGAGAGGTGATGCCGGCGAGCAGGTCCGTGGCGGCCTCCTTGACTGCCGGCGTCGTGGCGGAACTGCGCACCTCGCCGACTTTGGTCCTGAGCTCGGAGTCCGAGAGGATTCCCTCACGGACGTCCTCGCGGATGTTGATCCAGTGGGCACACGCCATCGTGCTGCCAGACGACGAGCTCGAGGACGATGAGGTGCCGCAGGCTGCGGCGATGAGAGACGCCAGCACGAGACCGGCGATGGTGAGTGAGCGACGCATGGGGGGATGCGCTCCGTTCGGTTGATGGGATGGTTGATGGGTTTCAGTGGGGATGGCGCACGGCCGGGCTGTTTCGTCGGAGATGATCCAAACGGCCTAGCTGATGGCGTCGTTGAGGGCGTCGATGAACACGGCCCGGGGATCGGGCAGCGTCTCGACGAAGGGTGCATAGAGCGAGATGTACTTGGGCTGCTCTCGCTTGTCCGGTGTGCCGTCCAGCTTCAGCAGTTGGCCGAAGATCATGAACTCCTGCTCGACCTCGCCGTACTCGTAGGTGCGGCTGAGCGTGATGAACTTCGTGGCCTGGTAGCGAGCACCGGGCACTTCCACTACCACCGGCTCGTCGAGCGTGTAGTGGCGCTCGATCTTGGCCTGGATGCCGGAAAGGGTCAGTTTCACGTGTTGTCTCCCATGGTCTTGACGATGCAGCGAAGTGCTTCGGCGTTGGCCTCGTACTTGTTGGCCGTGGCGTGCTCGGCGTTGCGCCGGAAGTACATGCTTACGATCTCGGCGTCGTGGGCCTCGCTGTCGAGACGGGCCAGGATGTCCTCCAGGGCTGCGGTCATACGAGCGTGCTTGGCATCGACTCTCGGCTGAGCGTGCTTGGCGAACAGGTCGTCCGCCCACGCTTCGGACTCGGCCAAGGCTTCGCCGTCGTCGCGGTCCCGAAAGGGGTGCCGTGCGAACCAGATGTCGACCAGGTCGTCTCTGATGTCAGCGGCCGGGCCCGTCCAGTTGATGTCGGAAAGGTTCGGATCGGTCATTCAGGTCTCCAATGCGGTCGGGCTGATGTGGTAGGTCTCGTCGGCGAAGTCGAAGTACGCCTTGATGGCCGCTTCGGTGTCGTCGGGCATGTCGTCGCCCACGGGACCGTTGGTCGACCAGGACTGGTCGACCCATGCGAACAGTTCCTTCATCGCTGCCTTGCGGGAGCGATGGACGGAAACCTCGAAACCGTGGTGGTGGTCGATGGTGAGCACGAGAACGTCCGTCCTCGTCGCAGGCGTACCCAGTGCTCGGTCCATCGCGTCCACGCCCTCGGCGAAGGTCTGGGCGGTGGTGATGGTTGGGCCCTCAGGCACGTCGTTCTCATCCATGGCGAGGATCTCTCGCACGTAGTCGGGCACAAAGGCGTTGCTCCACGGGATGCCGAACGTCGCGTGGCGGGCCTTGGCGTCGTCGATCAGCGGCTGCCAGTCGGCGCTGCTCCCGGTCTCGCTGATCCGGAACATCTCGGCGTCGAACCAGTCGGCCAGCAGCTTGCGGAGCGCGTCCTCGTTTTTGGTGGGGTCGAGCACCAGGTCAGGGTGTTCTTGCTTGAACCGGTCGAGCCGCTTGACCACGTCGGCGGGCAGCTTGACGGGGTCGGAGGTGGTTCGCCGCATGAACTCAACGGCCTCATCGAAAGTGGGCCAGTACGTGCCGCCGTACGGCCCGAGGATCGACCACTCGTCCGCGTCGAAGTCCTGCGGGCCTCGGGGCGGGATCCAGACCCACCAGGGAGCGTCCGCCGTGCCACTCCGCTCGATGCAGGGGTGCTCTGGCATGCCGGCGACCGCTTGCTCGATGGCGACCTCGGCGCGCAAAGCGTCGATGCGATCCGCTAGTTCGACGCCGCGTCCGCCCGCAGCCTCGAACTCGGTTTCGAGTGCGGCGAGTTCCTCCCGCTTGACGGAATCGGGCTCGTTCCCGGGAGGGGCGACGGCGTTCTCGTTGTCGTCTCCTTCATCGGGCGCTCCGAGAGCCTTGAGGACCGCGCCGAACGTGCAATCGTCGGCCACATGTCGGAGCATCTGAACGGCTCGCTTGACTTGTTGCTTGCGCTCGTCATTGGAGAAGTCGGCCAGACTGGCGGACTCCATGTCGCGGACGAACGCTTCGATGAGGTCGACCGTGTCCAGCTTGACGGAATCGTCGTTATCGGCGGAGTCAGGCTCCGGGGCGATCTCTCCGGCGAAAGCGTGGTCGCCGCCCAGGAGTAGCAGCAGCCGGCGGGCTACGGGCAGGGCACGCTCGTAGTCACGATGGTCGGTGTGCTCCGTGAGCAGCATCATGCACTTGCTGATCTTGTTCGCTCGGATGGAAAGGTCGGCGCTGTTGTCAGGGTGGCTCAATGTGAGTCCTTTCGGGTTCGTCGGTTGCTGTTCAGTAGGGATGGCGCGCCGTGGCGCCATTTGGTCAGGATTTGATACGGAAATGCTCAGCGAGCGCCGCGTAGTCGATGTGATCGGGGTCGAGCGTGATGCCGGGCCAGGGCGTGACGAGGACGACGTAGCTGCGGAACTCCGCTTCCAACCGTTCGGCGTCGCCCTGGCGGGCGATGTCGTAAAGGTGCTCGGCGTCGTTGACGATGTCCTTGGCTTGCTGCTGTTCGTCGACGTCGTCTCGCAGCACGTAGCCGCGGTCGTCGTCGTCGAGCTCTTGGATCGTGCTGCGGATAGCCGTCTTGATCCGGTAAAAGCCGGCGTTGTCGACCGTGCCGGTGTCGTAGCCGATCCGCCAGCGGTAGCCGACGGGGTCGCCGGCGTCGTCGTAGCACTTGCCGATGGTGATCTCGGGATCAGGCATTGGCGTTGTCCGTGATCCATGCCAGCACCGTCTCGGCGATCACCGAAGCGGTGTCGGCGGCCTGCTGGCGGTTGCGCTCGTGGTAGCTCTCGATGACGACCTTGCGTTCCTCTGTCGGGTGCCAGAGGACCAGGTCCCAGAAGTTGGTGCGGTCGCTTGCTTCAAGCGAGCAGATGTCATCGGCCGCGATGTGGGGGAGGCTCAAGTGAGTTCCTTTCGGGTTCGTCGGGTTCAGTTGGTATGGCGCACCGTGGTGCCATTTGGCGAGAAGTTCGTGCAAATCTGTTTCGCACTAAACATGAACTTCAGGGGGTGCTTGTCGATTCAGGATGAAGCCAGTCGTCTCATCGCTCGACCTCGATGCCGTCGTGGTCGATGCCGAGAGCGTCGAGCATGGCGATCACGTCGGTGATCTGCTCATCCTCGATCTCGGCCAGGTACTCGGCACTCGAATCGGATTCGATGCCCCAAAGGCCGGGGGAGACGAGCGACTGCATGCTCGATGCGTCGCCCACGGGGATGAGGAAGGTGGCCTCGGCCTGGATGCCGATCAGGTCCCAGTCGATGCCGTAGCTGGCTTTGCGCTCCGCGGCGGTGGCTTCGTAGCCCTCGCCCATGTCCTCGTCGCTCTGGTCGAGCCACGAGATGTCGGGGTCGCTGTCGATCATGCGGGAGACCTTGATGCTGACGCACGTGGGGCGCTCGACCGTGCGGTCGGTCATGCGGTACTGGCTCACGGGTGAGTCCTTTCGGGTTCGTCGGGTTGGTGTTCACTTGGGATGGCGCACCGTGGCGCCGTTTGGGGAAACTTTCTCAGATGGGGGAAACGTCGGAGATGGCGGAGATGTCGTCCAGCTCGTCGTTGCCGGAGTCTTCCCAGCGACGGTCGCGGGGATCGAGCTCGGCGGCTTTCTCGGCTGCCTCCTCGTTGTCGGCCGCCTCGATGACGATCTCGATGTCGGTGATGCGCTTGGCATAAACTCGGAACTTGGGCATATGGGTCACCATTCGTAGTTGGGGAGGTCGGGGTTCACGTCGGCATCCCGGTCGAGCAGCACGTATTGGCACTCGTGCTTTTGGGCGTAGCGCCATATGGCCACCACCTCGGCGGGGATCGCGTTGAGCTCCCGCTCTTGCACCTCGGAGTGATGGACGTCGTCGTAGTTGGGATCGTCCGGCGGGGTCATTGGTTCCAGGGCGCTCTCGTACTCGGCGACGTGCTCGTCGACGTTCTCGGGCACCCAGAGGAACCAGCCGTAGGTGCGGTCGTCGGCGATGACGCCCGGGTAGCTGTTCAGGTCTTGGGCGACCGTCTCGGTGAGATGGGCGGTGGAAAGGTCGAGCATCTTGAAGAACTTGGGCATGGGAATTGGGTTCCTTTCGGGTTCGCTAATGGGGATGGCGCACGGTTGTGCTGTTTGGTCGAAGATGGGTCAGGCGGCCCAGTTGGCGACCGACGTGACCGTCGTGGTCTTCGCTGCCTCGATGACCTCGGCCATGGAGAACTTCTCGTTCAGCCGGAAGCCGAAGTCGACCTCGACCTCGTTGTACTGCTCGGCGAGCTTCGGGTTGTGTTGCGCACCGAGCACCATGGCGTCGAAGCCGGAGTAGATGCAGAAGACGCACGACAGTCGGGGCATGCCCAGGTCGTACGCGTGGTGGTAGGGCACGCCACTGGCGTGGATGTCGGCCCACACCTCGGTTTCGAGCATGTCGTGGATCGGCAGCCAGTCCCACACGTGGCGTTTCGTCTGGTTCGATGCTGAGCGGCTGAAGGCGAAGGGCAGTTGCTTCTTGCGCTTCGCGCTTTCCTCGGCCCGGTTGCCCAGGATGTTGAGGATCGTGACCGGTCGTTTGGTTCGGGGCCGGGTGGCGTTGAGCTCGTCGACGAGCACGGTCATGAGCTTCCTGACCTGGCTTGTCTTGTGATCCGACGTGCACCACCGGGTGTTGAAGCCGGGGAAGGCGGGCTTGCCGCGTGCGGCCCGCTCTCGGGCGTGGTCGAGCAGGTCGCCCTGCGGTCGGGCCACGACGAGAAAGCGCAGCCCGTAAAGCGCAGCGTGCGCTCGGGCCAGGTCCAGGGTGCCGTCCCATTCGACGCGGCCCAGGTCGCAGTGCACGGCGACCACTCGGTCGAGCACGCCGTGCAAACTGGCCATGAGCACTACCTTGCGGAGCATGGTTTGGGAATCCTTGCCGCCGGAGATGTTGGCTATGAGGATGTCGTAGCCGGTGAGGTCGAGACCGCCCGCCGTGGGAACGGCGGGCGCGTTTGGAGCTGGGAGTTCTTTGGGATAACTCAAGGTGAGTTCCTTTCGGGTTCGTCACGTATGGCGCACTAACGGCGCATTTGGTGAAAGAAGTTAGGAATTGATCAGGCGGAGGTGCGTACCCCGGGCAGGACGAGCAGGACGTCGACGGAGGGATCGTCGTCTTTGGCGTCGTTGCTGGTCACGTAGGCGCCGATGTGGTTGCGAGGTGAGCCCAGGCAATACTGGCGCCACATCTCACGGAAAGCTTCGATGTCGGCGTCGGTGCGGCACTCGAACTTGTACCCGGTGTCGACCACCGGGGGTTCGTCGCCCCAGTCTTCAGAAGCGTGGACGGTCACCGCGTACCGGCGGTGATCGACCGGGGCCCGGTCGACCAGGTCGACCCGGCGCGGATCGAGCAGGGTCGACATGGCGTCGGAAAGGTCCGCACGGTTCTTCGGGTTGATGTCGGTCTGGCTGAGCTTGGACTCAGCGCGCTGCCAGGCGGTGATGTCGCCGTTGGCCATGTCACGGATCAGATAGCGGGCTCGCATCAGTCGTCCTCCTCGTTCTCGTCGTGGATTTCGTCGGGATCGGGGGCCCAGCCGGGGTGAGGGGCGCCGGTGGCTTCGACGAGCGCGTCGGCCAGCGCGTAGATCAGGTTCCAGGCGTCGCCGGTGTCGGTGTACTGGGACTCGCTGCACTGGTGGTCGAACGCTGCGGTCTCGCGGAGCAGGGCCGCGGTCCCGGGCTGGCGGATCTCCAGCGTGACCATCTTGGCAAAGGTCAACAGCTCTTCGTCGGAGCCGGTGATGACCAGGGCTTCCATGCTGCCCAGGTCTTGCAAGACGATGGCTTGGCCGACGTCCTCAAACTCGTCGCCGTAATGCGGCACGAGAGCTTCGGGCCCGACTCGGGCCGGGGTTACTGCGGTTGCTTTAACGGTATGTACTCGAACACTCATGTGGGTTCCTTTCGGGGTTCGTCACTAGGGATGGCGCACTAAAGGCGCATTTGGTAGAGAAGTTTCAGATGGGTAGGCCGAAGTCGCGGGCTTCGTCGCGCACCTCGGGGTGAGCGTCGATGTACTCCAGAGCTTCGTCGCGGAGCTGGTAGTAGTGCTCGTTGGCCGGGCCGTCGTGGATGCTCTCGGGGAAGGCCAGGTCGAGCGCGTCGAGCATCCGGAGAAAGGTGGTGATGACTGGCGGATCAGACATCGGATCGCGTCGGCAGCGTCTCGAACAGGCGCTTGGCACGCGTCTGGCGGTACTGCGCCCAGTTGGCCAGTACCTCGTTCGACCGTTCGACGGCGGCCACGATGAGCGCGGTGTGCTCGGTGAGCCTCATGTCGCCCATCTCGGGTAGCTCGAAGTGCGACGGCGGCAGGTAGCCGAGACGGATGTAGGCGTCACAGATCTGCCATGAGAGATCCATGCCGCCACCGGTGAGTGCCAGGTACACGTCGCCGTCCTCGGTTTCGACCAGGCACAAAGGCAGGTCGGCGATGCCGTGGGCGTGAGCGGTGGTGTAGTCGTGTTCGCCGACCGGGTAGCGGTAGTTCATCATCGGCCCTTCGGCCGAGTCGAACTCGCGATACCCCTCGCCGTGGCGTGGACAGGCTTCGTAGCCATTCTCGGCGGCCCATTCGTCCAGCACGTCGGTGTCAGAGTCGGTGATGTCGGTACCGCCGGCATCCTCGAAGGGGATATCGCCGGCGGGGTCGCCGTCCTGGTCGACGTAGCCGTGATCAGCCTCATCGACAATCCACTGTCCGCAGTCGGAACATTCGACAGCCTCGATGTGATCCCAGCCGGCCTCGCCGTCGGCGTTCAGTGTGCTGAAGTCGAAATCTTCGGGTTTGGCGTCGACAAAGCTGACCTTGAGCAAGGCTGCTTGCTTTCGGGCCGCCTCGATGGTGGTGGTTCGGGGGTCCGTGGGCGTTCGGTCGTTCATCGGGGGAACGTTGGTGGTCATTGCGGGGAAGTTCCTTTCGGGAGCGTTCGGTTCAGTTGGGATGGCGCACCGCCGGGCCGTTCGGACACTAATGGTCCGAACGGCCCGGCGGTGCAAAGGCTTGCGGTCAGTGGCGGGCCGGCATGATGAGCCGGACACGCTGAGCGTCCTCGCCCAGCTCGGGGGCCGGCTCTCGGAGCACGGCGGGCTTGAGCGAATCGACGACGCCCAGCACGTTCGAGGTGGTCCCGGCGAGCAGGTCGAGCAGGTACTGGGGGTTGAACGCGATGTCCACCTCGGTGGAACCCGGCGTGGTCGCCGTCGCTTTCCAGTCGCCGTGGATCGCGACGTTGAGCTCGCCGTCGCCCTGCGTGAACCGCATCGGAGCGGTCGGGTCGCCGGCCGTCACCTTGAGCAGCGGCTTGACGTCGGCCAGGAAGCTGTCCGACAGCGTGACCCATCGGGGCGAGTTGACGGGGATGAGGTTCCGGTAGTTGGGGAACTCGCCCTGAACCAAACGAGCGACCAGCGTGGTCGTCTCGTCCAGTTGGATCGTCAGGTGACGGTCGTGGACGGTGGCGGTGACCGTGCCGTCGTACTTGGCCGCGATCAGGGCACCGGTGCGGTAAAGCAGGAAGTCGGGCCCGGTGTCGGTCGTCGTCTCGACGATGTGCAGCCGGTACGAGTCGGTCGCGACGTAGGTGCCGCCGCGGACCAGGACCGAACAGAGGATCGGTCGGGTGTCATCCTTGCTGATGGCGCCCATGATGTCGCGCAGGGCGTCGAGGTTGAGCTCGATCGTCCGGCCCTCGCCGGGGTCGATCTTGGGGAACTCGGCGACGTCGACCGGCTCGAACGTGAGGCTCAGGTTCTTGAGCTTGACGGTGGTGTTGGTGATCTCGACGGTGCCCTTGTTGTGGGCGGTCAAGAGCTTGTTGAGCAGGGCGTAGGGCACGAGCAGCGAGCCGGGCTCGGTGACGATCCCGGCGATCGTGGTCGACAGCGTGTCGTCCAGGTCGGTGGCGGTGAGCCGCACCTCGTTCGAGGTGGCGTCGACCCGGATGCAGCGCAGCGCCGGAGCGTGGGACCGGGCGATCGCCGCTTTGATCTTGGCCAAAGCGGCCTTCAGTGCGGTGGCGTCGACCGCCACGGTCGTGGTGTTGGTGATGGTGGTGGTGTTCAAGGCACGTTCCTTACGGAGTCGGTGAGGGGAAATGGTTGGTGTTCATTGGGGATGGCGCACCGAAGTGCTATTTGGGGAAAGAATCTCTAGTAGATGTTGATCGAGTCGATGTCGTCCCAGGGGATGTCTTTCGGCTCGCCGAACAGGGTCCAGTCGTCGTCGTCGAGCACGGGCTGGACCCGGAAACCGTCGTCGTTGACGTCGAGCACTCTGACGTCCTCGCCGTTGAGAGCGATGTTCCAGCCGGTGGGCGTGCCGATGGGTCGCTGCCAGTCGGCTTTGCCGGCGAGCATTCGAAACATCATGTGATAGGTGTCGTAAGTGGCGCCACCGGCGTCGAGCGAGATGGTGATGGTGGAGTCGGCCATGGTTAGAACCCTTCGTAGTCGGCGATGACGACGAGCAGCGCCGAGCGGTCTCGCACGTCGGAGAAGTCGAGGGCGGTGCGATCCTTGAGGATCTTGACCAGCTCGTCGCGGCTCTCGTCGCGGTAGGCGCCGATAGCGGCGTCGAGCGTGTCGGCAAAGGTGGAGTAGGTGCCGAGTCCCGTGATGGTCACGGAAACGGTCGGGGTGGAGATGGGCATGTCAGGTTCCTTTCGGAGTCGCTGTGTTCACAAAGGATGGCGCACCGCCGACCCATTCGGTAAAGAATGGGTCGGCAGCACTAGTCACTCATATCGGGGCGCTTCGGCCGGGAAGTAGTCGGCGTGCGGTTCGAGGTTGATACTGATGCGGTAGTCCTCGCCGCCGTGGTAGTTCGAGCTCGCCCCGGTGTCGGGGTACTTGGCCCGCAGGGTCTCCCGCACCTGTTCGGCTTCGTCGCGGGAAGCGACCGCGGTCTGGCGGACGATCTTGCCGGTGTCGTACCACCAGCCGCCCTCTTCGGGGCCGCCGTAGCAGCGGCCGACCTCGTAGACGCCGACGAACCACTGTTGGGTCCCGTCGACGTTCTGCCATTGGTTGGCGGTCAGCTCGGGGGCAGCGAACTCTAGGGGGCAGAACTTGTCGGGCAGGTCGTCGTAGCCGGTGGTGACGGCGGGCCAAGCGGGTTCGGCCAGGAGGGCGACCGCTTCACTGGCCAGGGAGATCAGGTTGTCAAGGTCGCTGCCTTTGACGGTCACGGTCGTCGGGCCGAACTCGTTGAGAGCGGCTTCCGGGCCGATCAGACGCATCCGGTAGATGCCGTAGGGGATGTGCTCAGTCATGTGAGGTTCCTTTCGGGTTCGCTCGGTGCCGGACCGGCACGCCGTCACAAAGGATGGCGCACCGGTCGGCTGTTTCGTGGGAGATGGTTCGGACGGCCTAGCCGAAGACGACCTTGCCGAGCACGCCGACCTGCACGACGTTGTCGGCGTCGCCGGCGTCGAAGTCGAAGTCGAAGACGTCGTCGTTCATGCCGGCCAGGCGGGCGTGGAGTGCGGCCAGGAAGGCGTGGCGCTGCGCGTCGGGCATGTACTCGACGGGCCCGGCCGCCATGCGCTCGAACGCTCGGGCGATGACTGAGCGGTCGATGCGGGTCTGCGGGAAGTTGTCGTCGCCGGCTTCGTCGTCGGCGTCGACGATGTCGGCGTGGAAGCCTTCCACGTCGCTCTCGTCGCCCGCCCCGTCGATGCTCCAGTGGTAGGTCAGAGCCGCCGACCAGTAGCCAATGCCGCCCTCCAGGGCGGTGGTGAAGATGATGTGCAGGAAATGGTCGACGAGCGAGTTGACGCCGTAGGCGGGCACGAGCGGTCGCTGCCAGGCGTCGGGCAGAAAGCCTTGCTTCTCGCCGATCCACTCGTCGAGAGCTTGGAATGACATCGCCAGCGAGTCGGCGGAGTCCTCCAGGGCGTTCTCGTCGTTGTTCTCGTAGGCGTCGAGCACCGCTTTGGTAGCGGTGCGGGCGGCGGCCAGGGTTGCGTTGGGATCCATGGTGGTGAAGTTCCTTTGTCGGTTGCGTTCACTGGGGATGGCGCACGGTTGCGCTATTTGGGGAAAGATTCTCAGATATCGGCGAGGTTGACCTCGGTGGCGTTGTCAGCGAGCGTGTGTTCCCAGTCGGTCTCGCAGACGTTGTCGATGTAGTCGCAGAAGAATCGGTACATGCGGTCGGCTTGGCTGACCAGGGCGTTCCAAACCTGTCGGACCTCGTCGCGTTCGACCTCGTCGCTGATGTCCCTGGGGTGCTCTGCGAGGTAGTCCAGAACGTCGCCGGTGGCGGCCTGGTAGCTGAGCACGAGCGAGGTGAGGACCTTGGAAAGCTTGGGCGCTCCGGCAATGCCGACGTCCATGTGGTAGGGGACGGTGAGCGTGTCGTCGTGCAGCGAGAGGACGACTTGCCATTCGTTGCGGTTCCAGTTGTTGCGGTCGGTCTCGACGCCGACAAAGGTCGACGTCATGGTGAGGATGGGGGCCACTAGGTGAAGTTCCTTTCAGGTTGCGTTCACTAGGTATGGCGCACGGTTGCGCTATTTGGGGAAAGAATTACTCGGGCAGGTCGGCCATTTGCAGGGCCGTCACCATGTCGCGGTGAAGTGACTCGGCGGAAGACCAGGCGGTCTCGCCCATAAAGGTCTTGCCACGCGGCAAGCCCTTGACCTTCGCTCGCAACACTCGCACGCGGTAGGCGCCGGCCCGGTAGACGTTGCCGGTTCGGGTGTCGAGCAGGTCGGCGATCTCGGTGACGACGGTGCCCTTCTTGATGTCGCCGTAGAAGTCGCGGACCGTCTGCTCGGTGTTCATTTCCCAGGTGCCGTGCACCTTGTAGCGGTTAGACATTCTCAGTTCCTTTCGGGTTCACTGGGGATGGCGCACCGTGGCGCCATTTGGGGGAGAAAGTTAGCGATTGCGTAGTACGTAGACGGGATCGCTCGGGCGTTCGTAGCTGACGAACGTGTCGCCGTGTTGGTCACGGAAGGTGTAGGCCAGGCAATGGTCGTGGCCGTTGTCCTGTTGGGACACGTACTCGCAGGGTCCCCCGCGCCACTTGAAGTAGACGGAGTCGCCGGCGGTGAGCTCGCGCCAGGTCACGCCCTGCCGCCCCACATGCGGATGACGTCCTCGGCGGTCGGCATCGGCGTGACCGCGGCGTGGCAGTCGAGGCAGTGCTCTTTCGGGAACAGGGCGAACTTGTGGACGGGACGATTGCAGGACGAGCAGCGTGTCGGGTACTCGTCGTTCGTCTCGGCGTCCTCGGGCAAGGTGGTTTCGGACATGGGGTAGCGTTCCTTTCGGGTTCGGCTGGGGTCGTTACTGGGGATGGCGCACCGGTTGGCTATTTGGGGAAACGAATCATGGTGCCACTGACGGAAAGGTCGGCGCGCCGGCCCATGTTGGGGATGAAGCCGAACGAGCGGTACCAGCGTTTCAGGAAGGTCTTGCGGGTGCCGAAATCATCGCCCGGGGTGAGCGTGATGATCATCCCGCGCTCGTCGGCCAGGGCACAAAGGTCGAGCATCGTGGCCGAACCGAGCCCTTGCTTTCGTTTGTCGGCGTCAACTTGGATCTTGTCGAGCGACAGGTACGGGCCCGACTGGCCGGTCTTTTCGACCAGCCAGACGGTCACGCCCTCGGGGGTGGGAAGCTCGACGGTCATTCCCAGTCCGCCAGGTGGTCGCGGCGCACCGCTTCCCAGCCGTACAGTCGGGCGATGGTGTTCATTTCGGACACGTGGCTGCTAAAGCTGGGCAGACCGGCTGCGGTGAGCAACTCGGCGGTGGCCAGGGCGGTGGCAACGACTGCGGCGCCGTGGTACTTGCCGCCATCGAACTGGATCCAGTCGGTGTGGTCGTCGAGCATGTGGAACACGGGCGACTCGGGGTCGGGGGTACCGAACACAAAGGTCGGCCAGGCTTGCACGAGGACGGCGGCCCGGCCCTCGCTGGGGACGAGCAGGACATCGCCGTCGCGGATGTCCTCGTCGGTCTGTGAGCTGTTGTAGGCGTCGCCGCTAGTGGCGAAGATGTGAGAGCGGATCAAGGTGAAGTTCCTTTCAGGTTGCGTTCACTGGGGATGGCGCACCGCTTGGCTATTTGGGGAAAGAATCTCAGCGAAGGGTGAGGCTCAGTCCGGGCTCGTAGTCCAGGCCGGTCAGCAGGTCGGTCACAAAGACCAGGCGGGCGGGTTGAACCTCGCTGGCGTCCATGGCTTCGACCAGCTCTTCGACCGTCGACCCACCGAACGACCATGGCTGGCCGTTGCTGCCGAGCTCGACCGCGAAGTACCGGTCGTGCGGAAACGAGCCGTCGTTCCCTCCGTAGTTGTTCACCAGCGCGGTCGGGTCGATGTTGTGTTCGGCGAGCTTGGCGTAGGCAAGGTCGAGCAGGTTCAGGTCCCGGCCGTCGATGGGAGATGCTTCCCATTCGGAGAGGTACTGGAAGAAAGGGTCCGTGCCGTTGTGGTTGAGGAGAACAGCTAGCGCGTTCTTGAGGCTGTTCGGTTCTCCCTCGCCGTAGTCGCCGGTCGCTACGGCGGCCTGCAACACGTCGTTGGCGTAGGCAGGGTCGATGGTCAACAGGAGGTTGAATTGAAAGGTCAGATCGTTACTCATGGTTGGGAAGGTCCTCTCGGGTTCGTTCGCTTCATAAGGGATGGCGCACCGCTGCGCCATTTGGGGAAAGAATCTCAGTCGATTCGGATCGTGCACCAGGGGCCCGGATCGTCAAACTCGGGGTCCCGGTGGATGGTGACGGCGCCGTCGGCGAACGTGCACTCTTTGGCTTTGGGGATGTTGAGCCACGAGCCGTCGGGCGTCTCGGCGTAGCGGGGATGGTCGACCGGCAGAGACAGGCACCAGCGGGCGGTCTGACGCTTGAGGACGGTGCGGTCGCCGGAAAGCTCCGGGTAGACGTGGTTCGTGACCTTGACGACGGTCCCGGGCTTCATGGCCAGCCTGAGATCGGCGAGCGTGTTGATAGGCAAGGTGAAGTTCCTTTCAGGTTGCGTTCACTGGGGATGGCGCACCGTGGCGCCATTTGGGGAAAGAATTTCAGGACGTCGGGAAGACGTCAGCGTCGCGGATCCATTCGGAGCCGTCGGGAGCGTCGGTTCCCTCGTCCCACTGGACTCGGATGCACCAGGACAGGGACTCTTGAGCGAGAACGGTGCCGGTCGCGCCGGTCGGGCGGTACTCGACTCGGCTGCCGATGGCGTTGCGGAATTCGTACAAGGTGAAGTTCCTTTCGGGGTTGCGTTCACAAGGGATGGCGCGCCGGGCGGCTTATTGGTTAGAAAGGGTCCAATTCTGTCGGGTGATGAGCAGGTCAAGGAGTTCGATGCCGGCGCGGGCTTCGTCGGCCCATCGTTCGCATTGGGCGTCGACAAACTCTGCGATCATGGCCGCGGCGTTCGCGTATCCTTCGTTCTCGTCGATGAGACGTTGCGCGTCGTCGCGCGAGATGCGCAGGTGCGACGCGAGGTGCTCGACGTTGCGGGCGTCGGGGTAGGCGGAGAAACCGGCGTGGTACACCGCGTTGCTGATCGCGTGCATGGGCACGCCGTTGTCGTCGGCCAGGTGAAGCGCGACGATCGGGGCGAGCTTGGGGAACAGCTTGACGATGCGCTCGTGGGCAGCACCGCCGCCGGCTTCCATCCATCGGTTGTTGCGGGCCTGCTCTTCGATGTCGCAGGTCACGGTGAAGTAGGGCCGGTCGTTGCCGTCGAGCTTGTGCAGTCCGGCGGTGACGGTGGTCCGTGTGTTTTTGACGCCTTCGGCCGCGGGGCCGGGCGTGACTCGCTTGGCTACGTACTTGTGGGTCCAGGTCTCTGACATTCGGGAAGTTCCTCTCGGGTTCGTTCGGGTGTGTCTACTAGGGATGGCGCACCGTAGGGCCGTTCGGACACAAAGGGTCCGAACGGCCCAGGTGGGCGAGGTTAGGCGTCGACCCGCGGGCGGGCGATCCGGTACCGCAGGTTGTTGACGTCGGTAAAGTAGTAGTGCGTACCGTCGGCCCGGAGCTCGCGGTGGTAGGTGCCCCACGCGTTCGCGTTGGTGGCACCGATGGCGTCGGCGACCCGTCCGCAGAACGCGGCCAGGTCCTCGGGCCGCCCGTACTTGTCGTCGAGCTTGGCGAGCTTCGCGGTGACCTTGCGGAGCAGCTTGACCATGCGCTCCGCGTCGTCCAGGTCGACACTGTGGGGCCGGTCGTAGCGGACCTGCCAGGCATACCAGTCGTCGCCGCCGTTGGCGTCGCGCTGGGCGGTGATGGTCAGGTCGGCGAGCGGGGCGAGCGGGCCGCGGTCCCAAGCGCAGGGGTTGCGGATACCGGAGTCGTTCGGGTTGAAGCTGCTCGGCTCGGGGTCGACCACGTAGACCACCCGGGCCTTGAACGATTCGGTCGAGCCGCCGTAGCTGGGCTGCTCGGTTTCGAAGATGAAACGGATGTCGTGCTTTTCGGTGGGCATTGTCAGGTTCCTTTGGGGAGTCGCTGGGTTCACTAGGGATGGCGCACCGCCGGCCCATTCCGTGAAGAATGGGCCGGACGGACTAGGCGGCCAGGTGAGTGTCGGCGAAAGCGATGGCGCCGCGGGCGACCAACTCGCTTTCGATGGTCAACAGCTCACGGGCCCGCTGGCGCAGCTCGATGCGAGCATCGGCGGCCCGAGCGAAATCGGCCTTCGTGGCGATGATGTGGGCCCGACGGCGGACCAGACGGTCCGTGTCGATGAAGCCCACGCGGTTGACTCTGACTTTCGTGGAAGCGGGGACGGGGGACATGGCGTGACTCCTTTCGGGTTCGTCACTGGGGATGGCGTGCCGGCTGGCTATTTGGGGGAATTGGTCATGAAGTTCTCGATGACCTTCCAGCCGAGCCGGTCGACGGTGTAGGCGCGTCGGTCGACGGTCACGATGTCGCCTACGGAGAGCGAGCGGTGGCCGGCGTTGCGGTACCGGCGGGCGATGTCGTCGGCGCCGACGTTGAACCGCTCGAAAGCGCGTTCGCAGTGGACCATGTCGTTCGGTTCGGCCGGTTCGGTGTAGGTGATGGCGTGGTAGATGGCGTCGCCCGCGGTGTAGGGCTGGTAGGACGAGCGGTAGACGACCATGGCGGGTTCGTGGTCGGCGTGACGTTCGTCGTTGACGGCGTCGGTGTAAAGCTGGCTGTCGCGCCAGCCCTTGAGAAAGATCTCGATGGTGACCATTGAGGTGAAGTTCCTTTCGGGTTCGTTCGGTTCGTTGCGTTCACTAGGGATGGCGCACCGATGGGCCGTTTGGGGATAAATGGTCCAAACGGCCCATTGGCAGGTTAGTCCTGGTTCAATCCGGGCCAGAGCAGCTCGCCGCACGGGCAGTACACGGCGTAGTCGGTCTCGGCACCGCCGGGGCAGGCGCCGTACTCGACGGAGCCACCGGTGCGGAGGTTGATCGTGCCGGCGCCGTCGGGCCCGGTAGGGACGATGTTCTCTTTGGCGAGCGCGTCGAGCATGCAGAGCTGCGAGCAGCAATAGTCGACGTCGGTGATCTCTTGGCCGTTCGGCTGTTCGCAGTAGTAGATGACGTGGGTTCCCATGGTGGGTAAAGGTTCCTTTCGGTGTCGCTTCACTAGGGATGGCGTGCCGCCGGCCCATTCCGTGAAGAATGGGCCGAACGACCTAGGCGGTGGCCTGGTGGCGGAGCCAGCGACGGACGACCGTCATGGCGGTCGCGTCGAGGGTCCAGGCGGGGACATCCCCGGCGAGGTTGAGCCCAGCCTTGCCGTCGAGCAGCGTGTCCAGGTAGTACCGGCCGCCGGTGAACTGGCCGTCGTCGGTGGCGGGGTAGCGGGTGTCATAGAACTCGACGAGGGGCCGGCGGGTGAGCTCGCTGGCTGCCGGGTAGTTGATGCTCTGACCGTCGAGCAGGAGGACGACACGGAAGGTGATCCCGTTGCCGTTGAGCACATCAAGCTTGAGCGTGTTCAAGTGAAGTTCCTTTCGGGAGTCGGTCACTGGGGATGGCGCACCGTTGCGCCATTTGGGGAAAGTTTCTAGCGGTAGCCGTGAGTGCGGAGAGCGACCGTCGCGGCGTGGGCGGCGAGCGTGTCGGCGGAAAGGTGCGTTGTGCCGGATCGGCGAAGGTCGACGTAGGCGGCCCAAGCGAAAGCGATGGTCGGCATGACTCCGGGCATCTTGTGGAAGGTGCCGTAAAGGATGGCGAAGTTGTGAGCGTCGAGCCCGTCGAACCGGCGGCCGTGGTCGGGCATGACGTCGATGGCGCCAAAGGCGTACCAGACTGCCTTCATACGTTCGGCTTGCTCGGTGTCGCTCGGGGCGATGGTGTCGTTCAAGGTGAAGTTCCTTTCGGGGTGGCGTTCACTAGGGATGGCGCACCGTTGCGCTATTTGGTAGAAGATTTCGAGGAAAGGACGGTAAGGCCGTGGTGGCTGAGCATGTGGTCGCGGACCATGCTTTCGGCCCGGGGCCGGTCAAGGTAGCCGATCGACAGGACCCGCCCGCCGAAACAGAGCTTGCAATGGGCGCAATAGTGCGGTTGGCCGCGGCGAGTACCCATCTTGCGGATTTGGTAGGGCTTGGCTGGCAAGGGGTTCCTTTCGGGTTGCTGTTCACTAGGGATGGCGCACCGCCGGCCCATTCCGTAAAGAATGGGCCGGCGTGCCTAGAGCGTGGACTACTTGATGAGCTTGAGGTGAAGTTCCCACTTCCCGCGGTCGGTGACGGTGATATCGACCTGCCAGACGTGGGTACTGTGGGCGGCGATGAGCTCCCCGTCGTGGCCGATGTGGGTTCCGGTTTCGCGGACCCCGTAGAAGAAGGTGGTGGGCCCGTTGACGTGGTTGTTGAGCCAGCCGGCGTCGTGGTAAAGGTCGGACCGGTAGAACTTGACGGTCGGCGCGGCCAGGTCGGCCAGCTCGCCGAAGATGTGGGCTCGCACCGCGTTCGAGAACATGTTCTCGTAGCAGAGGAACGAGCGGGTGGGGGTGATCGTGGTGGACAAGGGAAGGTTCCTTTCGGGGTCGCTTTCACAAGGGATGGCGCACGGGCGGCCCATTCCGTTGAGAATGGGCCGCCCGGACTAGTGGACTAGAGGACGGTGATCGTCCCCCAACCGGCGCCGTCGGCGATGGCGTCGATCTCGGGCGGGGTGAGCCGGCCCGCGTTCGCGACGTTGGCGAGCTCGCCGGCGCCGCGGATGGCTTTCGCGGTCTCGGGGTCGATCGGGCCGGCGTCGAGCGACTCGAAGAGCTTGGGGTCGATGGCGACCAGGTCGGAGAGGTGCTCGCTGCCGCCGTCGGCGAACGTGAGCGTAACGCCGTACTCGTACTCGCGGCAGTCGTTCGCCCGGGTGTCGAAGTGGATCGTGATTTGCATGGAAGGTTCCTTTGGGGGAGTCGCTTGTTACTAGGGATGGCGCACCAGGGCGCCGTTTGGGAGCGAAGGGGCCGTTTGGCCTAGGGCTCGACCTCGGTGCCGGTCTCGCGGTCGTAAAGCATGAACATTGCGCCGTGACCCCAGGTGATCGAGGCACGCAGCTCGCGCAAGGCACGGGGCAGGGAGTTGAACCGTCCGGCTACGCTGCCGGCGGGGAAGGTCTTTCGGCCCGGCACTTTCTCGCGGGGGATGTGGGAGGTGTCGATAAGGAAATAGCGGGCTGCCATGGTGGGTTCCTCTCGGGTTCGTCACTAGGTATGGCGCACCGTCGGCCTATTTGGTAAAGGACGGGCCGACGATCATGTTGTGTTTGCGGAGAAAGGCCACGTTCTCGCGGGCGAGACGTTGCATTTCGGCGATGCGCTCGCGGCCAGCGGCGCGGGCCGCTTCCGCGATGTCCTCGGGGATGGCAGCCATACGGACATGGCCAGCGGCCCACGCGGCGTGAAGGGCTTGACCGAACGGAAGGCCTTCGGCGACAACAACTTTCGTGCCCACGACTTTGTCGGTTTTGCGGACGGGGAAGCCCCATCGGGCCAGGTCGTCGACCGTGACAGCCCAGGATGGGATTTGCTCAGCCATGCGAAGTTCCTTTCGGGTTCGTTCGCCCGGCCCGGTGTGCCGTCACAAAGGATGGCGCACCGGGCCGGCGTTTCGTGGAAGACGGGCCGTTAGGCCCAGGAGCGGAGCCGCTGGCTTTCTTGAGCGACGAGAGGCAGCGGGCGGCCGTTGACGGCGGCGTTGACGGTGTGGCGGGCACCGAACCCGACGGACTCGCCGCGGGTTTCGGCTGCCATAAGCTGGATCGTGGACCGGGCGGTGAGGCAGTCGGGGTTGGTCTCGTCGGCCGCCGCGGCGTAAAGCTTGGGGAGCGTCTTGCACCGCTGGGCGGTGCGGTAGGCGTCGGTCAAGGTGAACATGGTGGAAGGTTCCTTTCGGGGTCGCTTTCACTAGGGATGGCGCACCGTCCGCCCATTCCGTAAAGAATGGGCCGGACGGACTAGGTCGGGGTTAGAGCGAGATGACGGGGATGACGGTCTCGGCGGCGAAGGCGTCGGACAGGACGGCGATGATGTCGGCGACGGCGATCTCGTCGCCGATATCGGGGTCGGTGGTGAGGATGTGGACGGCGGCCTGCTTGAACAGGTCGCCCGACGTGTAAAGGCGCTGCTCGGGGTCGGCGGGGAAGGTGAACAGTTGATCGTCGGGGAAGGTGAAGGTGACGTTCGGGTCAAACATGGTGAAGTTCCTTTGTTGGTTGCGTTCACTAGGGATGGCGCACCGGTGGGCCGTTTGGTCAGAGATGATCCAAACGGCCCACCAGGCGGTTAGGGCTTGTCAGCCCCAGGGCAGTCCGTACTTGTCGGCACAGATGGGCCCGTAACCGACGTCGACGGACCGGCCGTCTTTCTCGTCGGACAGGTTGTGCGAGCAGAACACGCACCGGGAGTGTTCGTGACCGAAACGGGCCGCTTCTTCGGCGGTGAGGTGCCGCGTGATCCGGCCGAGCAGGCCTTTCTGGTAGTCGGTGAACTTTCCGTCGGAATCGAGCAGCTTGCCGTAAAGGTTGCCCGCCTTGGATTCGGTGACCTTGATAAAGGTGCCGTCGGCCGCGGCGTACACACGGCCGTGTTCGAGCTCGATGCCGTGCGAGGGTGCGGCCGGCGTGCGAGCCGGCGCCGGCGCGGCCGGCGTCGACTTGAGCGTGTCGATGAGCTTGGATGCGGCCCGCTTGTCGAGGGTGGTGAAATCGGGGAGCTCCGCACCGGTGCGGTCGCAGAGCGAGCGGATGAAGGACTCCTGCTTGTCGGAGCAGGGGTTGGCGGGCCGGGCCGGCGTCGGGGCGACGGTCGCCCGGGTGCCGCCGGGGGAGAACGATCGGACCGGCGTCGAGGTGGCGAAGGTGTCGGGGAAGCCGCCGATGCGGACATGGTCCCGGCGGGGGACAGGCTCGCCGGTGCGGGCCGGGCACCAGCCGGCCAGGTGGTCGGCCAGCTCTTGCGGTTCGTTAAAGGGGAGCGTGTCGCAGAGCGGGCACGGGATGAGCAGAGCGGTTGACATTGGGAGGTTCCTTTGGGGAGTCGCTCGGGGTTGCTTTCACTAGGGATGGCGCACCGTCGGCCCATTCCGTGAAGAATGGGCCGAACGGCTCAGTCGGTGTCGAGCTCCAGCAGGTTGACGAGAAAGATGGCTTCTTCGGCGATGCGCCGATTCTTGTAAGGGCCGTTCGCGATATCGGGATCGTTCTGGATGCTGCGGATCTTGCCGATGGCGGCGAGGATCTCGGGGGAAAGGGGTTCGGGGTCAGGGCCGTCGGGGTTCACTGGGAAGGTTCCTCTCGGGGTGGCGTTCACAAGGGATGGCGCACCGAAGGCCCATTCCGTTAGGAATGGGCCGTTCGGACTAGGCGCCCTGGCAGGCGAGCCGGAAGCGATCCCGGTCGAAGTTGGGGTTCGCCCGCTGGCAGACGTCGGCGATGTCGTTGACCATGTCCAGGAACGTGGCCTTGCCGTCCTCGTCGATCTCGCCGTCGGGGGTGAAGGTGGGGCAGTACGGTGCGAGCGCAGCGGCGAGAGCGTTGAAATGCTTGCGAGTCACTGGTGGGTTCCTTTGTTCGGGTTCGTCACTAGGTATGGCGCACGGTTCGGGTATTTGGGGAAAGATGGGCTGTTTGGCCCAGGGCCCGGCCCGCTGGTAGCGGGCCGGGCCGGAGGCTAGGAAACGGTGCCGTCGGCCCGCACTGCGAGCAGCCGGCGGTAGGGCCCGTCGCGGTCGGCCCGTCGGGCCCGCTGGCAGTCGGCGATCGCGTGGCCGTAGGACGTCGGGCCGTTGTAGACAGCCTCAACGGAGAACCAGCGGTTCTCGTCGGGCAGGTCCAGGTCCATGACCCGCACGAGCAGGTAACCGATGTCGGCCGCCGACGAGGTGCCGGCCCGGAGGTTGGCGGCGAAGAATTCGCCGACGGGCTCGGTTGCGAGCGATGCGGGCACCGCGACCGGGATGGGCGGACGAGCAGGAATGACTGGCATGGTGAAGTTCCTTTCGAGGTTGCGTTCACTGGGGATGGCGCACCGTTGCGCCATTTGGTGGCTAATGGGCCGTTCGGCCCACGGCGATGAAGTTCTCGACGAAGTTGGCCAGGATGAAGTAGGCGGTTGCGAGCTCTTCGTCCTCGCCCGCGTCCCAGGCCTTGACGTAGTTGCGGTTGATCTTCTTGACGGATTCGGCGATGGTCACTGTGAAGTTCCTTTGTTGGTGGCGTTCACTAGAGATGGCGCACCGAAGGCCCATTCCGTGAGGAATGGGCCGTTCGGCCTACGAGCAGTACCAGCGGCGATAGTTGGCCGCGTTGTCGGGCCGGATCGGCCCGATGAACATTCCGGTGGGCCGGCGGGTGACCATGCCCCAGCGGCGTTCGCCGCCGACCACAAAGGCTTCTTTGTAGAACATGCCCGCGGGGTCACGCTCGACCCGCTCGACGGCGTCGAGAACGGCGGCCTTGCGAGTGCGGTAAAGGGCCGGGTTTTTCTTGCGAGATGCCAAGGTGGGTTCCTTTCGGGTTCGTCACTGGAGATGGCGCACCGTCCGCCCATTCCGTAGGGAATGGGCCGGACGGCCTAGCGGGTTAGTTGGGGAGAAGGTCCGTGTTGTAGAACCGCTGGTAGCTGCCGCGGTTGCCGATGGAGAATTTCGTGACCTCGAAGACGGTCACGCTGCCGTTGAAGTTGTTTCGGCAGTAGAGGATGGTGGACGGGCTGAAGGTGTCGTAGCGGGCCCGCATCGCCGTTTCGGCGGTCTCGACGGTCTCGCCGGCGTCCTGCCAGCCGGCGTCGCCGGGCCGCTTGATCTCGTAGGTAGCCATGGGTTCCTTTCGGGGTTCACCAGGTATGGCGCACGGTTCGGGTATTTGGGAGAAGATGGGCCGAACGGCCCGGTAGCGGTTGCTACCGGACCGATCGGCCGGCCTACTTTGATGTCGTTGGTGTTGTTGGTTGCTTTCACTTGGAATGGCGCACCGATGCGCCATTCCGTGGAAGATGGGCCGTTCGGCCTAGATGGTGGGGACGAAGGCGTCGGTCGCCGCGGTGAAGGCCGTGTCGGTCGCCCGGACGTCGTCGGCCAGCGTGAAGAGCGACCGGGCCCGGTCGTCGAGCAGGTCCCGCGTCGGGCCGGCGGGCCGACCGTTGGCGAGCTTGGCCTCGAAGGCGCCCGCGTGGTCAAGCAGGTCGGCGATGACGGCGAGCTGCTGCGACAAGGAGACCTCGTCCTTGGCGATGTCGGCGGCGAGAACGAGGAGCTTGGTGGAGATGTCCATGGTGAAGCAGGTCCTTTAGGGTTCGCTGCGAGCGGGCCGGTCGGCCCGCTCGGTTCACTGGGGATGGCGCACGGTGGCGCTATTCGGTTGAAGATGGGCCGTTCGGCCTAGTGGCCAGAGCAGCAAGGCGAGTAGCCGCGGATGGTGCCGTAACCGAAGACGACCGACACGGTCGGCGCCTTGCAGATGACGCACGGGCGAGCCGAGCGGAGCTCGGTCGTATCGGTCTCGTCATTGTCGATCAGGTCTCGGTCTCGGATCACGGTGAAGTTCCTCTCGGTTGCGTTCACTAGGAATGGCGCACCGATGCGCCATTCCGTTCAAGATGGGCCGTTCGGACTAGAGGTTCTGGGAGGGGTGCGTGTTGCGCCACGTGCCCAGCATGTAGGCCAGCGAGAAGTTGTCGTGGCGGCTGGCCAGCGTGATCGTGATTCGCTTGCGAAGAGTCATTGTCAGGTTCCTTTGTCGGGGTTCACTAGGAATGGCGCACCGATGCGCCATTCCGTCGAGGATGAGCCGTTCGGCCTAGTGGCCAGTAGCGGGCCCGCCGTTGCGGGCTGTTCTCACTAGGTATGGCGCACGGGCCCGGTATTCGGGGCACGTTGGGCCGTTCGGCCTAGTGGCCAGTAGCGGGCCGCCGTGCGGCCCGTCGGCCCGCATCGGGCCGGTAGGTAGCGGGCCGCATCGGCCCGCCGTGCGGGCCGCCGTGCGGGCCGCCGTGCGGCCCGTGCGGCCCGTGCGGGCCGCCGTTCACTAGGTATGGCGCGCCGGTCGCTTATTCGGTCGAGATTCTCCAGAGATTCTCTAGCGGCCCGTGCGGGCCCGTACGCGCTACCGGGCCCGTACTGGTAGGTACGGGCCCGGTACGCGCTAGCGGCCCGTACCGGTAGGTACGGGCCGCTAGGTGAGGCTAGGTAGCGGGCCGGCCCGTGCGGGCCGGCCCGTGCGGGCCGCTACTTGATGCGGCCCGTGCCCGCGACGGGGGCGAGCACGCGGGCCCGCTTGTTGATGGCGACCATGGTCGCGGGCCCGATGTTGTCGGGCGAGTAGTTGGCCGACGCCGCGGCGAGCGCGGCCACGGACTGGCCGGCGGCCCGGGCCCGGCGGGTGATGTCGCCCGACGGGCGAGCCGAGTCGAGAGCAGCAGCGACAAGCAGCTTCGTCTCCTCGATGGTGCGGCCCGTGGCCGCGGCCAGCGCGGCGTGGTCGACAGCCATGCCCCGTCGACCGACAGTCGGGCGGGCGAAGGTGTCTGCTTGTAGCAGCACCCGGTCGGCGCCGTCGCTGAGCGCGGCATCGGCGGTCGGATCCGACTTGGCGTGATGGTTGGCGTACTTCATTTCCCGACCGGCCCGACGGCGGGCCGCCGTGATGGTGTGCGAGAGCTGGCCGCGGGCGTCATTCCGGCCCGCCACGATGGCGTCATGCACGTCGGCTCCAGCGACAAGCTTCGCCACGATCGCGCTGTGGACCGCATCGGCGCCATAGGCGATGGTGGACCCCTTCAGGGTGGCGGCGATGGCGGCTGCTTGTTGCTGCTCCTCGCGGATCCGCTTGCTGTTGGCACGGTTACGGGCGATGCGGGCCGCCGCGTCGTCGGCCCGCATCGTGCGGGTGCCGTCGGCGCCGACCATGATGGCGCGGGCCGACCGGTCGGCAGCGAGCTCCATGGCGCAGATGGCGCACAGGTTGTTGATGGAGATCTCCCGGTCGCAGTGACGCATGACACAGATGTAGCTAGCATTCTTGTTCATGGAGGTATCCTTACTTCGTGGTCGGGCCCGGTGGCGGGCCGGCGGGCCGGTGCGGCCTCGCCCCTATCCATCGGACAGAATGGCGCGCGGAACAGGAATTCAGAGAATTTCTTCGTGTGACGTCCGTCACCGAACACTTGTTCCTTGTATTCTCAAGAACCCTGATTGTCCAAGCAGCTCGGGGTCGGCGGGCCCGAGCTCGGGCCGGCGGGCCCGCCCAGGGTTTGGGTCGAACGCCTGTTCGGCCCGTGAGCGCACTGCC
>Ga0070672_100000111_pt1 | contig 41141 bp, 50 predicted proteins | sample KBSM13metaG_FD_66151 | JGI IMG/M metagenome (GOLD analysis project Ga0070672, IMG submission 66151) | Miscanthus rhizosphere microbial communities from Kellogg Biological Station, Michigan, USA - KBS M1-3 metaG | ecosystem: Host-associated > Plants > Roots > Rhizosphere > Soil ... | reverse complement strand
CGAACACTGCAAGATGGGCACGACCCTGGTCGCCGCACGCTTTTCGCCGAACCAGCAGCGCGTGTATATCGGGCACGTCGGCGATAGTCGCTGCTATCGCCTGCGTCGCGGAACCTTGCGCCAACTCACCACCGATCAAACCCTTCGCAAGCTAGGGCTCGATGGTCCGCATGGGGACGAACTGCTGCAGGCCGTCGGGGTCAGCGTCGACCTCTCGATTGACCTGATCGTGGACAAGCCCCAAGGGGGCGATCTCTATTTGTTGTGCTCCGACGGCTTGAACAAGATGGTCAAGGACCAGCAGATCCGCGAAACCCTGGTTCAGCAGCGCGATCCAGAAGCGGCCGTCTATGGTTTGATCGAGCTGGCCAATGACGCCGGAGGTAGGGACAACGTCACCGTGATTCTGATCAAGGTGCTCGATCGCTCCCTGCACGACCTCGTGACCGTCCCGAGCCCGCCGCCGGATCCCGCCGAGCCCGAGCCCGAGCCCGAGCCGTCGGCGTTCAACGCGCGTTCCTGACGCCCGCCGGTCGCTGCGCACTGCCGCGCTCAATTCGACGGGCGCGGCTTACTCTCGATCTCACTCTGCCGTTACAGCGCGGGTCACACGGAAACTCCGTATGACCCGCACACGACAGCTGGCGATTGCCGCCAGTCGCGAACACGAGATCAGGAGTTATACTTTGAACTTACCTAGCTTGGAAATGACACGCACATTCGTTGGCGCCTGCAGCGTGCTGTTCGCGGCTGCTGCCTGCTCGGGCACCAGTGGCGAAATCGACCAGAGTGTCAGTGAGCCCCTGATGGCGCAGCCGGTGCTGCCGGTCCAGGCGGTCAAGGTGACGACCATCGACGTGCGCCGCTCGCTCGCGGTCACGGAGCAGACGATCTTGTCGCGATTCTCGTTCGAGCGCGTGCTGACCCAATTGGCCACGCAAAGCGCGGTCCCGGGACTGACCGCGACCGCGCTGTTCCAACAGTGGTGGGACACGCAAAACCCGGCCCCAGGTCGCTACCCTGGCCCGCACTGCGACGACACCGCGACGGAATCGCTGGGCAGCACGATCAATGGCTACCCCTACATCTGCCGTGGCGAGGCCGAGGGCAGCCAGGCCAACTGCGATCCGTTCGCGGCCAACAGCGCCTGCGCGTACATCCCGATCGGTTTGTTCAACCGTTATGATCAAGCTCCGGAGAATGGCGCGCACTGCGGCGAGTACCGCATCGTATATGCCAAAGCTTCCGGCGTTGCTTCGACCAGCGACCGCAATCTAGTGATCTTCGAGGCCGTGCTTGCGAATCCGCACCCGCAGCAGGGGCTGAAAGGCTGCCAGCAGGTCATCGATACCTGGGCGAGCCTGACGCCGGAAAACGACATCCAGAAGCGCGCCACGGCGCTCGAGAAATTCTACTTCAGCGGCCAAGGCGACATTTCGCCCGTGATCTCGATCAACAACTTTGGAGACAACGCGCTCGGCGTGGGTCAAATCCGCAGCAACCAATTCTCGAACACCACCAGCGGTTGGTCGCTGCGCGAGTTCAAGTTGCTGCGCAGCTGTTCCGGGAGCTCGTGCAGCAGCATGCGCTTCGTCCCAGTCACGAATAAGAACAACGCCTTCGGGCCGCTCTTCGATCCCAGCTCGACCTTGGCCACGGCGGACGCGTTTCGCGCCTTCTTGCCGTCGCAGGTGGCCAAGCTGACTGCCAACAGCATTCCCGGCCTGGACATCGGTACACCGGATGGCTTCAACACCGCCCAAAGCCAGGCATCCGGAACGAGCGCCGCAGAGATGCGCTACTCGGTTCAGTTCGGACCCAGCGAAAGCCCGCTCAGGACCGAGCTTCAGACCCAGCTCACCGCGCTCGGCAGCGCGTTGACGCCCGACGAGATCGTGGCTCGTGCGCAGGCGCTCTCGTGCGCCGGTTGCCATCGCTTGAGCAACAATGCGCCCTTGGGCGGCGGCCTGGTCTGGCCGGCTTCACTCGGCTTCACGCACGTGACCGAACGAGCCACCGAAGTCGTCTCTGGCGAGACGCGCTTCGTCATCTCCGATACGCTGCTGAATCACTTGCTGCCCGCGCGCCAGGCGATCTTCGAGGACTTCCTGAACAACCGACCGCGCCCGTCCAAAGGCCCCACTCACCCACTGAGTGGCTCGAGCACGCACGGCTGAAGGCGCGCTCGACTACAGACTCAAAGTCCCGAGGCGCACGATCCCCGCCTCGAGATCCGTCGCATTGGCACCGGCCGTGCTGATGCGAACGAACGCACCCGGGCGCTCCGCTGCAAACCAGGGCGCGCCCGGAGTGAGCGAGACGCCCGCGTTCGCGGCAGCAGCCACGAACGCGAGGTCGTCGACGGAGACGGGCAGCTCGACCCAGAGACTGAAGCCACCGTCTGGGATGCGTTGCAGACGAGCCTTCGGCAAATGGCGAGCCAGGGCGCGGACCGCGATGTCGCGGCGCTCGCGCAGCGTTTGGCGCAGTTTTTGGACGTAGTTGGGGAAGCCCGCCGCGTTGATCAGCTCCAAGGCGGTATCTTGCAGGATGCCGGCGACGAAGAAGTCTTCGGTCGCGCGCAGCGTCCGCAGCCGACCGAGCACGGGCCCCTTGGCTACGATGCCCGCGACACGCAGCCCAGGCGCGGTCGACTTGGTGAGCGAGCGAATGTAGACCACGCGGTCACCACCTTGACGGAAGAGCGGCGCGGGCGGCGCGCTGCCGAAGGCGAGATCGCGCGCGTAGTCGTCTTCGATCACGAACGCGCCGGCGCGCTCCGCCAGACGCAGCACGTCTTTGCGGCGTTGTTCGGACAGCGTCACGCCGCTCGGGTTCGAGAACGCCGGCTGCAGGTAAAGCGCGCGAGCGCCGGTCGAGGCGAACGCGGCTTCGAGCAGATCGGCGCGGATGCCTTCGGCGTCCAGCGGCACCGGGACGGGCTTCAGGCCGAGTGAGCGGGCGACACTGAGCGCGCCGAAGTAGGTCGGCGATTCGAGCAGAATTGGACCACCAAAGGGCACGAGCGTGCGGAAGGTTGCAGCCAGCGCGGCTTGGCCGCCGGGCGCGAGCACCACGTCCTCGGCGCGCGCATTGCCAGCCACGTCGCGCGCAAACCAGAGCCTGAGCTCGGGGTGGCCTTCGGGCGGCAAGCGATCCCAAGCGCGGGGATTGGCTGCCGCACGCCGCGCAGCCTTGGCCAGCAGAGCGAGCGGTTGCAGCGAGACGTCGGTGTAGCCGCTGCCCAGGACCAACGTGCCGGGCTTGGGCAGTTCGAACACGGCGTTGGCGATCGGATCGGTGGCTGGTCCGAGCACGGTGAGTTGCCAAGAGGAGTCGGCGCGCGGGCTCTCTTTCGAACGCTCGGCGACGTAGGTGCCATCGCCTGGACGGCTGTGCACCAGACCCTCTCGTGCCAATTGCGCCATCGCGCGCTGCACGGTGACCGGGCTTGCCACGAACTCCGCACTCAGCTCGCGCACGGACGGGAGCAACGTGCCCGACGTGAGCCGCGCGACGCGTCGCCGCAACTCGCTCGCGATGCGCACGTCGGCTTTCATGGCAGCCGAGGGCTTGCCGTTCTCGCGCAATCTGTTATCTAGTTTCATGTCGGAACTGAGTAACGATACTGCCAGCTCGCAGATAACGCTACGAGCGATTTGGAACGATTTTTCGGGCCACTTCGCAGGCCTCGGGGCGGCCAGCCTCGGCGTCCTATGTTTCAGTCTTACTGTACCAGCGACGCGTGCGGCGGTGCCGGAGCTCGGCACGCTATTGGTCGGTGTGGGCCGTTCGGTGATCGCCGGAGTGCTCGCGTTGCTGGTGCTCGCAGCGCGGCGCGAGCGTATCCCCGCGCGCGCCGATCTGAAGTCGCTCGCGCTGGTGGCACTGGGCGTGGTCTTCGGATTTCCGCTGTGCAGCGCGATCGCCGTACGCAGCGTGCCCGCGGTGCACGCATTGGTGATCGTCGGTTTGGTGCCGATGGCCACGGCGCTACTGGCCGTGTTGCGCAATGGAGAGCGGCCTTCGCCCAAGTTTTGGCTGGCATCCTGCTTCGGCGCGGCTTCGGTGTTTGCCTTCGGCTTCACCCAGGCCGGGCTGCACGTCGTCGCAGCAGACGGCTGGATGTTGGCTGCCGTGTCGTGCGCGGCGTTCGGATACAGTGAAGGCGCGCGTCTCACTCCGAGGCTGGGCGGTTGGCGTGTGATTTCCTGGGCGCTCGTCTTGTCGTTGCCGCTCAGCTTGGCCTTGTCCCTGTGGGCGCTGACCACACAGCCCTTGCACGCCGCGATCTCCTGGCGCGCCTGGCTGGGCTTGGGCTACGTGGGGGTGGTCAGCATGTACCTGGCATTTTTCGCCTGGTATCGGGGACTCACTCGCACGACCATCGCGCGCGCCAGTCAGGTGCAATTGGCGCAGCCCGTGCTCGGTTTCTTCTGGTCGTGGCTACTGCTCGGTGAGCGAGTCACCCCCGCCATGCTGTTCACCGCCGGCTTCGTTTTGGTCTGTGCAGCCTGGGCTAGCCACAGCCGCGTGCAAAAAGTGCCCGCGGCACGCCTTCAATCCAGCTCCACTGCGAGCGGGCGGCCCGCCACGGTGCGCATTTCCTAGTGGACTCTACCCATCTCCTGGGGCATTCACCCCCCGGGCATGATTCGCACGACTGATCTCGGTAAGGCTTACGGCGCGCGTGTGCTGTTCGAGGGCGTGAGCCTCGAGCTCAATGAGGGCTCGCGCTACGGCCTGGTGGGCGCCAACGGCTCGGGCAAAACCACCTTCATTCGGGTGGTATCCGGGGATGAGCAAGCCACGAGCGGCACCGTGCACATCCCCAAGCGCGCCCGCGTGGGTGTATTGCGCCAGGATCACTTCCTCGACGATCAAGCGCTCATTTTACACGTCGCCATGATGGGCGACGTGCTGGTCTGGAAAGCGCTCGAGGAGCGCAACCGAATCATCGATCACGGCGGGGACGCCAGTAACCTGGCCGAGCTGGAAGAGGTGCTGGGCACGCACGACGGCTACACGCTCGAGGCCCGCGCCACCTCGATCTTGGAAGGCCTCGGCATCCCCATCGCCTCACACCAGCAAAAGCTGTCCACCTTGTCCGGCGGCTTCAAGCTGCGCGTGCTCTTGGCGCAGGTGCTGATCGGCGGTCCGGATTGCTTGCTGCTCGACGAGCCCACCAATCATTTGGATATCCTATCCATTCGCTGGCTCGAAAAGTTCATGGCCGCCTACCGTGGTACGGCGCTCGTCATCTCCCACGATCAGCGCTTCCTCGACAACGTGGCCACGCACATCTTGGACGTGGATTACGGCACGGTCACGAGCTACGTCGGCAACTACGCGCGCTTCGTGCTGGAAAAGGCCGCGGTGCGCGAGCGCAAAGAGATCGAGATCGGCCGGCAACAGAAGATCATCGCGGAGAAGCGGGCCTTCGTCGACCGCTTCGGCGCCAAGGCCACCAAGGCCAAGCAAGCCCAAAGCCGGCTCAAACAGATCGAAAAGATCGAGGTCGAAGAGCTCGCCCAAAGCTCACGCCGCGAACCGCTGTTCCGCTTCACGCAGGAGCGCCCCAGCGGCAAAGAGGTGCTCGAGCTCGAAGGGATCTCGAAAGCTTACGACTCGAAGGTGGTGCTGAAAGACGTCTCCCTGACCGTGCGCCGCGGCGAAAAGCTGGCGGTAATCGGCGCGAACGGCCTCGGCAAGTCCACCTTGCTCAAGATCATCATGGAGCGCCTGAAGGCCGATCAGGGCAAAATCCGCCTCGGGCACGAAGTGCGCCTCGGCTACTTCGCGCAAGATCACCACGAGCTCTTGGGTAACGACAAGCAAACCCCGCTCGACTACATCTGGGACACGGTGCCCTCGGAAGGCACTGCCACCGTGCGCGGCATGCTGGGGCGAGTGCTATTCAGCGGTGACGACGTGATGAAGCCGGTCGGCTCGCTCTCGGGTGGTGAAGCCGCGCGCTTGATTTTCTGCAAGATCATCGCCGAAAAGCCCAACGTCTTGGTGCTCGACGAGCCGACCAATCACTTGGATCTGGAAGCCATCGCCGCGTTGGTCGAGGGCCTGAAGGCGTTCGAAGGCACGGTCATCTTCGTCTCCCACGATCGCTCGTTCGTGTCCGAGCTCGCCACGCGCATCTTGGAAGTGACGGTCGAGGGCCCGCGCGAGTTCTCGGGCACGTACGCCGAGTACTTGGCGCGCGCGGGCGACGATCACCTCGACGTCGACGCCGTCAGCCTGAAGGCAAAAACCGCCAACGCTGCCAGCAAGAACGCACCCCCGCCCGCCGCCGGCCTGTCCTGGGAAGAGCAAAAGAAGCGCCGCAATCGCCTCGGCACCCTGCCCGCGCGGCGCGACAAGCTACTCGGCCAAATCGAAACCGCCGAAGCGCGCAAGAAGGCCATCGCCGACAGCTACACGCAGGACGGCTTCTTCGAGCGCACGAGCGCGAGCGAAATCCAGAAGCTCGAAGCGGAGAGCCTCGCGCTCGGCAAGCAGGTCGAAGCTTGGCTTGCCGAATGGGAAAGCGTCGAGACCGAGATCGCCCGAATCAGCGCGGGTTGAGGCTCGTGCCTCACTCGTCCCCCACGCGCCAGATCATCCAAGCCGAAGCCTTGGCCTGGATGGCCGAGCATCCGGCAGCACCCGGCACGAGCGTGATCACTTCCCTCCCCGACGTGAGCGAAGTGCCAGAGCGCGGCTTTTCGGGTTGGAAGCTCTGGTTTGGCGAAGCCGCCCGCGCCGTCTTGCGTTGGACGCCCGCACCGGGCCTGACGCTGTTCTTCCAGAGCGATATCCGCGAAGCGGGCGCATGGGTGGACAAGGGCTACCTCGTACAACGCGCCGCCGAAGCCGAAGGCCGCACGCTGCTCTGGCACAAAATCGTCTGCCGCCGTGCACCGGGCACGATCAGCCACGGTCGCGCGAGCTACTCACACCTGTTGTGCTTCGCCCACGAGCCCCGCGCGCGCATCACTCACCCGGGCCCAGACGTGCTGCCCGACGCCGGCTACAAACCTTGGAGCAAAGCCATGGGCGTCGACGCCTGCCGGCTCGCCTGTCGTTTCTTGCGCGAAGAGAGCGAAACGAAGCTCGTCGTCGATCCCTTCTGCGGCCATGGCACCGCGCTCGCCGTCGCCAACCACTACGGCTTCGACGCCCTGGGCGTCGAGCTCTCCACGCGCAAGGTGCGCGCCGCCAAGCGGCTGCGGCTCGATCTCGACGGCCCGCTGGTTCAAAAGTGACCTCAGCCGGAGAACGGTCCGCGCTATGAGGTCGCGCCACGAAAAACAAAGTGCGTGCTCACACTTTGTTTTTGTGGGCGATCGCGGTCCAGCAGCGCACCTCTCGGCACGCGCGGTTCTCGACCCAGCCGGTGTGCGCTGCTAAGCGGCGGATTCGAGCGCGCGTTTGACGTCGTCGAGGTGCTTTTTGGCCGACAATTCGTGATGAAATGCGCCGAGGATGCGGCGATTCGTGTCGATCACGTAGGTCACCCTGAGCGTGTGATTGATGATCGGCAGCAGCGCGCGATAGGGCTTGATGATGCGCCGCTCGGGGTCGGCGATCAGCGAGAAGGGCACGCTGTGCTTCTCGGCAAAACGCTGGTGAGAATCCAGCACGTCGCCGCTGACTCCGACCACGTTCGCGCTGAGCGTGCCGAGCTCGCTCGAGGCGTCGCGGAAGGTGCACGCCTGCGCGGTGCACACGGGCGTGAAATCCTTCGGGTAAAAGTACAGCACCAACCGGCCGCGTTCGAGCAGGCTGGCCAGGGTGAGGGTCTGACCGTGCTGATCTTGGGCGCTGAACTCAGGAGCGACGTCGCCGACTTTGAGCATTCTCAATCCACGTCTAACTCAGCAGCACGCGTTTGAGTAGGCGAATCCCGAGGAGCAGGACCATGGGCGAAATGTCGAGCCCCCCGCCGCTCGGTAGAAGCCGCCGGATGGGCGCAAGCACCGGCTCGGTCAGAGTGCGAGTGACGGTGACGAGTGGATTGTCCTCGGCCAGGTTGAGCCAGGAGAGGATCACCGAGACCAACACGACCAGCGAATACGCGTCGAGAACCAGGGAGAGGATGCCCACGAGCACTGAAGTAGGGCCACGCGCTCTGGATAGCAATCGCCCCCCGTGCACTTCGGGCTTGGAAATTCCTGGGTCCGAGTTATACTGAACTCATGAACAGTGCCAATGCTGAAACGGTCAACTACGACAGCGCCCCCCTGGTCGAAGTGGAGATCGAGGGCACGGATTACCGGTTGGATGCGGGCAAGCAAGGCACCGCGTTGTGTATTTCCACGCGGGTTTCCGGTTCCTGGGACTGGTCCTTCGGTGGCGAAGCGCGCTGGGACGTCGGCTCGCTGCGCAGTAAGGCGTTCGAACGCAGCACGCTCGATCAGCTCGCGCGCGCGTTCAAAGCCGCGCTCGAGAACGCAGATTGAAAACGCTGACGCTTGTCGGCGCTCCTCAATGCGCTGAGAAGAAATAGATCGCGAGCTGCACGGCATACACCAAGCCGAGCCCGATCAGGGTCAGGTTCACCCCGCGGTCGAGCTGCTTGAGCACGACGCGCAGCCGTTGCGGCGCGAACAGCTTGAGCCCGAGCAATGCCAAGGCGCTGAAGAAGACGATCCGCGCCAGCATGCGGCGTCAGCCGGCGGACATCGCGTCGCGCAAGGCCTGAGTCAAGGCGCCGAGCGCCTTGTTCTTGGAGGCCGCCGGCGCACTGCGCGCGTTGCGCAGCAGGGTGCGCAGATGCTGGCGCTCCGCTCGCGCGTACTGGGCGAGGAATGCGGCAAACTCGGCCTCGCCTCCGTCGAGCAGGCGTTTCCGCCACTCGTCCGCAGGGGTGCTGGGGCGACGCGAGTTCGGATGAGACAAATCTTCGAGCCGCTCGCGGAGGAGCCCGAGATCGAGCCCACGCAGTTCTTGGCGAACCAGCCGTAGGCCGCGCGCTCGAGCACCGGGGCTGCTGATGCGCCGCGTATCTTGCACGACGCGCAGCACTTCTTCACTGAGCTCGAGGCGCAAGAGATGACGCTCGCTGATGGTGGTCAGCGTCTTGGCGAATTCCATCCAAGCGGCTTCCGAGCGCTTGCGCTCAGCGCGCAGATCCGTGCGCGACGTCAGATCTTCGTCCTCTTCCAGCGCCGGGTCGGGCGATACTTCAATCGGTTTTCGCACCGGCGGACGATAGCGCGCTCGAAGCGCCGCTCAAGGTCAGTTTTCGGCAGGGCCGCGGATTTAGCCGGGCCTCGCAGGCAAACGCAGGCTAAACCGCGTTCCCTCGCCCAGCACCGTGTGCACGCTGACGCTGCCCCCGAGCGCCTCGACCACGCTTTTCACGATCGCGAGCCCGAGGCCAGTGCCGGAGCGCTCTGCGTCGGTCGTGAAGAAACGCTCGAAAATACGCGCTAGGTGCGGTTCGGGGATGCCCGAGCCGCGGTCTTCGACGCTGATTGACACGAACGGCTCGCCCGCACGGCCGTCGACCCGGACGATCACCGGCACAGCCGGCGGCGAAAACTTGAGCGCATTGTCGAGCAGGTTGAACAAGGCGGTCTCGAGATCCGCTGGGCGCGCGAAGATCACCGGCACGCTCGAGGCGTAGTCGAGCACGACGCTGCCATCCGGCCCTTGCGAGCGCTCGACCACGCGCCGCACCAGCGCCTCCAAGTCGACCAGCACCGGGGGTTCTTCCGAGGCATCGATGCGACTCAGCTCGAGCAGGCGCGAGACCAAGCGGTCGAGCCGCGCGGCGTCGAGCGCGATGTTCTCGAGGAAGCGTTGGCGCGCGTCCAATTCATCCGCGGCGCCTTCGGCGAGCAACTCGGCCGCACCGCGGATCGAAGTCAGCGGTGATTTGAACTCGTGTGCGACGTCCGCGGCGAAGGTCGAGATGTAGCGGTGGCGCGCCTCGAGCTTGCGCGTCATCTCGCGGAAAGCTTCGGCCAGTTCGCTGATTTCTCCGCCGCCGGCCACGGGCACGTCGAGGCCGCTGTCACCGGCGGCGATGCGCCGGGCCGCGTGCGCCAAGCGTTCCAGGGGGCGGGAGATGGTCCAGGCGAGCAGCAGCGTCATGCCGGCCGTGAGCGCCAGCGCCAACACCAGGACCAAGGTCAGCCCACGCCGGATGCGGTGCATCTCTTGCAGCACTGGCGTGGTCGAGCGAGTGACGTACACCGCGCCGCGAACCTGCTCCTGAAAGCGGACGGGCTCAGCCAAGAACATAAAAACCGCGGTTGGGCGGTGCGAAACGCGCGTGGCCGTGCTGCGTTTGCCCTGGAACGCGCCGATCAGCTCCGGGCGCTTTTGCAGGGGCTCTTCCGGCTCGGCGGAGTGGGCAGGCGCGCGCAGGCTGGCTACGGACGCTTCGAGCTCGATCGCGCGCTCACGGGTCAGGAGCGGGGCGCGGGGCTCTTTGCCTTCCGGCGGGCCATTTCGGTGTGAGTCGACGAGCAGCCCGCGCTGGGCGTCGACCAGGCGAATGCGTGTTCTAGTTTGCAGCGCGGCTCGAGCCAATTCGGCTTCTTGCTCCGGCGTTCCGAACGCCTCACCGCGAGCGAGGCCGGCTTCCAGCGATGCTTTCACGAGCACGGCTTGGTTTTGCATGTCGCGTTGCAGCGCGTCCAAGAGCTGCCGTTCGTACAGTCGCGCGAATTCCAGGCCGGCGATGGGCACGAGCACGACCACCAAGTTGACGATCAACAAGCGCGTGCGAATGTGGCCGAGGCCGCGCCGCAAGCGATCAGCCAACGAAAGCCCGCGCATGCCTCAGGCGTCGCTCGCTTTGTAGCCCACGCCATGCACCGTCGCGATCGGATCTCCGCCCAGACCGCGGAATTTCGCGCGGATCCGCCGCACGTGGCTGTCGAGCGTGCGCTCGGTCACGTGCAAATCATCGCTGTACGCGCGTTGCAAGAGCTGCGCGCGGCTGAGCACGATCCCGGGCCGCTCGATCAACGCGGCCAACACTTGGAACTCGGTGGCCGTCAGCTGCACGCGCTGCCCGGAAAAGGTCGCTTCGTGTCGCTCGATATCGAGCTTGAGCCGGCCGTGACAGAGCGCTCGGGATTCGGCCTCCTTGGCCGGCTCGCTGGTAGCGGCTTCGAAGCGCCGCAACACCGCCCGCACGCGCGCCACCAGCTCACGCGGTGAGAACGGCTTGACCAAGTAATCGTCCCCGCCGAGCTCGAGGCCGACGATGCGATCGACCTCGTCGGCGCGTGCCGACAGAAACAGAATCGGCGTTTGGCGCAGGCTGCGGATCTTGCGGCATACGGACAAGCCGTCGAGTCCGGGCAGCATCACGTCCAGCACGACCAGGTCGGGCGGGTCGCGCTCGACCGCCGCCAAGGCCAACAGGCCGTCGGCGGCCGAGCTCACGCGAAAGCCGTCCTTTTGCAGCGCATACTCCACGACTTCGCGGATGCGCTTTTCGTCATCCACTATGAGGACGTGCTTGGCCAAGTGCATATTCTTCCGCTAGCAGCGCCGCGTCGAGCTCGCACAGCGGCCCATCCGAGCTCGTTCCGAGCATTTCGACCCGTGCCCATACTTCGGTCACGATATCACTGGCTTCTCCGGGCGAGGAGCCCGAGTAGCGAGCAAAAACCAATTGCGTGCGCAGCGCCGCGATCAGCTCCGAAAGCTCCTCCAAGGCACGGCGGTCTCGAGCCGCCAGGCTCTGCAGCCGAAGGATGTTTTCGAGGTGTAGGCGCGCGGAGGCCAGCGTGCGCGGGGACGCCGCCTCCTGTTCGAGTCGCGTCAGCCTTTCCTCCGCGGCGGCGCGATCGAAGCCCTTCTTCGACAGCAGATGGATCAGCTCCGCGTAGCGTTCGGTGGCTCGCCGCAGCTCACGCAGCAGGCGCTCCACGGCCAAGCGTGGCAACAAGGGCTCGAGCGGAGTACTGCGCACGGCCTCGTGGCCCTCGAGTAGCGCGGCTTCGGTCTCGGTGGTCGCGGAGTGCTGAAGCTCGCGCTCGATCCCTTTCGAGGCGAACAGCACGGGCAGCCACAACGGCCAGAGCGGTGCCGAGAGCAGCGCCGCTCCGAGTGCGCCGAAGTCGCGGCGCGGCCGACTGCGGTAGACGACCACGCCACTGAGCGTGCCTGCGACGCCGTACAGCACCGCCAGATCAACGAGATTCACTAGCGCTCTCCAGGCTCGGGCCGGGCGGGCTGGGCGTACGGCCTTCGGCCGTGGACAATGCGCGCGTCACTCGGTAGACGCCGACGCTCGACAGCGAGCTCTGCTGCACGGCATCCCAAAAGCTACTCTCGCGTTGGCGAAGGAACGGCACCGAAGGCGCGCTCGGACGCCCCAAGAACGGCCGCAACATCCAGGCGGTTTGCCCGCCGGTCGCGAGCAGCACGCCCGCAAACAAGCCGACGATCACGAAACCGCGCGCGTCGAAACCGACGCCTTTCAGCACCAAATCGAGCGCTGCCAGGCCGGCCAGGGCATAACAAGCCGCCGCCAATAACACTCCCGGGTGATAAGTGAGGCCGCGATCGAAGCTCAGCCAAACCAAGGGCGAGAGCGCGACCAGCAGCAATGCGCCGCGACCGGCCGCAGCGAGCGTGAGCCCGATCATGCCTGAAAAGCTCAACGACCGCCCCAGTCCTGCGGCGATGGCGTGAAACGCGGGCACGACCAGCAGCATCGTGACCACCAGCGCAAGCGGCAGCTTCACGCCCGAGTACAAGAGCTGAAGTCCGCCACGCGAAGTGGCAAGCGTGGCACCGAATACGCCTGCGCCGAGCACGAGCGCGCTGAGCGAAGCCACGAACAACGGCCGCAAGTCCCCAGCGGCACGGCAGCGCGCGGCGATAGCGCGGGGCGAGCGCAACAGCTCGTCGAAGACCGCGAACACCTCGGAGCTCACGCGGCCCCCTTCAAGATCGGCAGCGCGTACCAAACGCGGGCGGCCAGCATGATTGCGAACACGCTGAATCCGAACAAGAGCCCATAGCATTTCAAACGCGCCTCCGACGGCAGCTCGAGGAGCATGGCCCGCACCGAGCTCAGCAACTGAAACAGGCCGATTCCGCCGGCCAGAGCCAGCCCCGCGCGCGCCACGAACGCAGCCGCGTCCGGCGATTCGATGGTCACAGCCAGAAGCGCCGCGCTGGGGGCGAGCCCCGCGAGCACGAAGCCAGCACTGGCCAGGGAACGTGCGCCCGCGGAAAGCATGGCGCTCGGCGACACCGGAGCATTGACCAGCGAAAGCAACACGAACAGCGCGGGCATGCCGAGCACGCCCACCGCGGCCAGCCCCGCGCTCGCGCCGAGCGCATGCTGAAGCAGCCCGACCCCGCCGCTGCGTGCGCCGAGCGCCAAACCGTACAGCGCGGCCAGCCCGAGTCCCGCCGCCAAGCGGACGAGCTCTTGCGTTGCACCTCGCGTATCCGGCGCGTTGAGTCGGGCGGCCAGCGATGACTGGCACGCCGAAGCGATTGTTGGGAAAGACTCTTCCATTTGCGAGACTCCTTTCGAGGGGTGTCGGCGATGCAGCGGATGCCGCGGCGTCGCCCATGCACCATCACTCTTGCCCTGCGAATGGCGCCGTCTTGCGCAGTCAGAAAGGAGAATTCCAGCAAAGGTTGTGGCGAAATGAAGGCGAACCTCGAGCCGGTTCGGGCGGGGGTCCATGGTTTGCCCGAGCAATGCTATGAATGGCCGGTTCGCGCATGATCCCGGTTCGCCTTCCCGCCCTCGCGCTGTCAGTTGCCTTGTCACTAGGTGCCTGTGGCTCGTCCCCTCCGCCGAGCGCCGCATCCGCAGAGCAAGCGGAAGCCACAACCACCAGCGCGACAGCAGCCCAGCAACCGAAGGCCCGCCTGCCAGAATTGCCCGCGGCGGACGTGGTGCATCACCTGCGCGGCAATGAAGCCGACTTGCGCCGTTGTTTCTTTGCCAACCCGAGTTTGCGCGGCGCCGTTCGCTTCGTGTGGAAGCTCGACGTCACCGGCAAAGTGCACGGGATTCGCCCTGAGTCTTCCACACTCAGTGACCCGCGCGTCGAGGCTTGCATCAGCGAGCGGGTGTCCGAAATTCGCTTTGGTGATCTGGAAAAGCCGAGCATCGCGCATTGGACATTCGTGTTCCGCTTGGTCGATCCACCCGCCAAGTCGAAATCGGGGCGCACCGCCAAGAAACGAAAGTCAGCACCGGGCGACGAACGCGGGCTGCAGATCGACCCGAGCTCGGCGGGTGTGCTGGCGCCGGACGCGATCAACAACGTGGTGGAGGCGGGCTTCCCGCTGTTCGCGCGTTGCTACCGCGACGGCGTCAATCGCGACATCAATCTCGACGGAACCGTGCGCCTGCACTTCACGGTCGGCTCCGCCGGCGCTGTGTCGGAGGTACGCGACCAAGGGTCGGATCTGACCGATCGCCAAGTCGTCGATTGCATCGCCGAAGGCTTCTACGCGCTGCGCTTCCCCGAGCCGCAGCACGGCAGCGTGAGCGTGCTGTATCGAATCGGCTTCCAAGCGGGCTGAGCTCCGCGCTCAATCGGCGAATTTGCCGTAAATACGGCCGCCGCGCGCCGCGTAATCCGCCAGCACCGCTCGCGCTTCGGCCCGCTGCACACCGAGCGTCACGGCGATCCCGCGCTGCTCGAGCACCTGCGGCCAGGCCGCGGGCTTCGGCCCCTCGTCGAAACCGACAGCCTCGGCGTCGGCGGTCGTGGCCCCGCACACCAGCCGCCGCACTCCGGCCCAGACCAACGCGCCGAAACATTGGCAGCAGGGCTCGGTGCTCGCGAACAGCGTCAGCGGCGGTGGGTCGAGCGATGCCTCGCCGAGCGCTGCTTGCGCGCGCATCAAGGCCACGATCTCGGCGTGCGCGATCGAAAACCCGCTGCCCAGCACCAGATTCACGCCTGCCGAAAGCAAGCGATCCCCCGCGAACACGCTGCCACCGAAGGGGCCCCCGCCGCGCGCCACATTTTCCTGGGACAAGCGCACCGTGAGCGCCATGCGCGCGGCATCACTGACGAGCGGCTCGGAAAACTGGGCCACGACTTCGTCCACCCACTCCGGGATCTCCAAGACCAGGCGCTTCGCGGTCATGAACGAGCCAGTGAGGCTTTCGGCGCTCGCAGAGGTTGGATGTCCATGGTTCAGCGATAGGCTAACCCAGACCCAACGCGTGTGAAATACACGGGTACGACGCAAACCACGGACTGACAGGCGCGGGTTCGGTTTCGGGATCGCGTTCGCTTCGTGTCGAACCGGCTACCGGACCACCAACTTGCGGCAGGAAGAGGGGCAGGTATCGCCGTCGAAGGTGTTGCCGTCGTCGCAATCTTCGTTCGCCTGTTGCGTGCCGTCACCGCAGAATTCGCCCAGCTTGCAGCCCGCCGCGCATTCGCCGTAGCCGCCGTCGTTCTTGCCGTCGTCGCATTCTTCACCGGCTGAGACCACTCCGTCACCGCACACCGGTGTGCAGTCCGAGCTCGCGTTGTTGAAGCCGGCGAGCGTGAGCTTGAAGCTCGAACCGGTTGTCTTGCGCTCGGCGTGGAAGACCGAAATCTTGTACACCCCGCCATCCGTCAGCCCGAAGCTCGCGGCCGTCGCCGTGTTGATGGTCACGCCGCCGTCGAGCGGCACGTGCAGCCCACCGAGATCGACCGCCAGCGTGTCGTTGATGAACACCCACACGTCGTCGTCACCCGTGAAGGCCAGATTCGCCGCTTGTCCGGCGTGGTACTGAAACCAGTATTGAACGTGAGTCGTGAACGAGAAATCGTGCGGCTTGGCACCTGCCACGACATCGGTATCGTTGGGCCAGCTGGCGTAGCCGTATTGCGGCGGAACTGAGGCCACCGAGGTCACGTCCGTGCGCGCTTTGGGATTGCCATCGAGCGGAAAAAACAACGGATTGCCGTCGTACTTGCTCAGCACTGCGCCGGTGCAGCCCTGGCGCGGCTTGTCCGTCAGCTTGCTGTACGAGCAGGGCAAGCAACCCGCCGCTTGGCAGGTGGTGTAATCGTTGGCGGCCCAGACCTCGCTCGTGATGCTGCTGTAGCCTTGCCACTGTTCGCCCAGCGCGCCGTAGCGATTGACGAAGCCGCCCTTTTCATTGTCGAACAGCACGAGCGTGTCGACCACGGTGTTGCTGTCTTTGGTGTCTCGGTACCATTCGGCGAACGAATCGGCCGAGGCAATGCAGGCCGCGGGCACCCCCGCGCTGGTCGCGAGCTCTGGCACGCCATCCTTACTGAGCTTGGTCTTGACCAAACCCTTGACCGGATCGCCGCAGCCGACCTGAAAGTCGCTCGGGGTGCCTTGCTTGAAGTCGTGATAGACGACCGGTACGCGCAGCACGCAAGCGCCGTTGATCTTCTCGCAATTGTTGGCCTGCGTGCAGGTGAAACCGGCTTCGAGCTTGCAGCTCGAGGAGCAACCATCGCCGTCCCTCAGGTTGCCGTCGTCGCACTCCTCGGCGATCACCAAACCGTCGCCACACGCCGATTTGCAGCCGCCGCTCGACGCGCAATCGGGCTCGGTCTGACAGCTCGAGGAGCAGCCGTCGAACGGCACGGCGTTGCCATCGTCGCAGCTTTCCGCGCCTTCTTTCAGCTTGTCGCCGCAGGTCGTGTGCGTGCACACGCTGGGCATCCCCTGGCATTTGAAGCCAATTTCGAGCCGGCAGCGCGTGGAACAACCGTCGCCCTCGACGGCGTTGCCGTCGTCGCAAGCCTCGCTCTCGGCGACCACGCCGTCCCCGCAGCGCGCGATCTGACGGCACGGCTTGCCGGGTGGGTTACACGAGTAGCCGCGCTCGACCGAGAGACAATTGGCGGTGCAGCCGTCGCCACTGAGCAAGTTGCCGTCGTCGCAAGCTTCGTCCGAGGTCAACAGGCCATCGCCACAGTTGGCCGGCGGCGGCGTGTTGGGCCCGCAGAGCGAGCCGGGCTGATTCGGATCACAGGTGTCGATGTTGATCCCGCCGCCCATCGGAACCACTTCCAAACCCGGGCCGCCCGCAGCCCCGCCGCTAGACACCGGCTCGGGTCGCCCAGTGACCTCCGCGCCTGGCTTGGAGCCCGCGCTACAGGACAGGACCAGCAGTGACAACCAGACCCAGGCGTTGCTCATAGGCATAAGCTCTGGATCTCGAAACGTAGCACATTGGCCGAGGCGCGCCTGGCACCACCCGCATTTTGCGCCGCGCGCGAGCTCGGCGCTTCAGCCGAAGTGATAGGCCGACAGGCGCAAATCCCGGATCGTACCGTTGTAGGGAACGTGCGCACGGTCCGCGCCAGCGGCTCCCGCGATCACCATCAGCGGCAATAGGTGCTCTTCACGGGGGTGCACCAGGCGCGCCGAGGGCGCACTGCTCCAATCGCTCAAGCGTTGCTCACGCTCGCTTTGCGGTAGATCGATCGATGCCCGCAACCAGCCGTCGAAGGCTTCCGCAGCTTGGCTCGATTGCGGACCAAACGCGCGCAAGTTGTGGAAGGTCATACCGCTGCCGACGATGAACACGCCCTCGTCGCGCAAGGGAGCAAGCGCGCGTCCCAGGGCGATATGCTCCCGAGGATCGAGGCCGCGCTTCAGCGACAGCTGGACGGTGGGCACGTTCGCCTCTGGATAGACGAGCTTCAAGGGCACGAACGTGCCGTGGTCGAAGCCGCGCTCGGCATTTTCAGCGCTATCGAAGCCCGCGCCGCCAAGCAACTCGCGCACCCGACGCGCTAGCGCCGGCTCTCCGGGCGCGGGCCACGTGATCTGGTACGACTCGGGAGGAAACCCGTAATAGTCGTACAGCAGCGGCGGTTTTTCGCCGTTCATCACTGTCGGCAGGGCTTCTTCCCAGTGGGCCGAGATCACGAGCACGGCCTTGGGCGGCACCGGCGGCACGCTCGCGACCGAGCGCAGGTAGCTCGCAAGCTCCGCCTGCTCGGCCTTGCTGCCAATGCCCGACTCGACGAACGGCCAGGGGCCGCCGCCATGCGGCAGGAATACGACCGGTTGCCGCTCGGCAGCGCCCGCGCTGCGCTTTCGCTCCGAGCTCGGCCCAGGATCAACGGTGCCCTGCGCTGTAGGCAAAGCAGCAGCGCCCAGGGCGGCGCCCGCCAAGCCGGCGGCAATGGCCACGCGACGGGTAACGGGGACGACGGCTTTCTCGGTCATGTCCACAGTATGCGCAGCTTCCCTGGCCTGGACTAGGCGCCGCACGGATTCAGACCGTTGCCGCACGGCAACGGCGGGCGCCCAGCCCGCTAAATTGCAGCTGATCGGCGGCGATTGAAGGCCACCGCGTCGTCGTACCGGACGCCGCTGCCGCCGAAAATGTCGAGCGCCGACCCGATCGTCAAATCGACCCGACCTTGGCCGAGCTGCGTCACCAACTCGAGATCGGCAAGCGAGCTCGCGCCGCCCGCGTAGGTGCTGGGGATCGGCGAGCCAAGCGCTAGCTTCTCCACGAGCTCGGCGTCGACGCCGCGGCACAGCCCTTCCACGTCCACGGCGTGCACCAAAAACTCGGCGCAAGATTGCGCCAGGCGCTCGAGCGTTGCAGCGCTAATGGCGACATCGGTAAACGTTTGCCAGCGGTCGGTGACCACCCAATAGTCCGCAGCGCGACGACGGCAGCTGAGGTCCAACACCAGCCGCTGCTTGCCCACACGGCGCTCCAATTGCGCCAAGCGCTCGAAGTCGACGCGCCCGGCCTGGAACACCCACGAGGTGACGATCACGTGCGAGGCTCCAGCGTCGAGCCAGCCGGCGGCATTGTCCAAATTCACCCCGCCGCCGACTTGCAAGCCGCCCGGATATGCAGCCAGCGCCGCGCGTGCCGCCTCTTCATTGCCGGGTCCGAGCAGGATCACGTGGCCCCCGTGCAGCCCATCCCGGCGATACAAGGCGGCGTACTCGGCGCTCGATTTTTCGGACACGAAGTTGGTGCGCAGCGCTTCGCTCGAGGCACCGAGGGTGCCCCCGACGAGCTGTTTCACTTTGCCTTCGTGGAGGTCGATACAGGGGCGGAACACGGGCAAACCATAGAAGCGAGCGTGCCCGAACGCCAGTCTTCGCGACAAATGCGCAGAAGCGCCAGGCGCGTCACGGATGGGCGAAGGTCAAGCCGTACACGAGCTCGCTGTGCGCGCCGCACCGCCGAAGCCACGGCTCGCTCGAGCGCGGCTCGGCGACCAGCGTTCGCATTCCCGGCGAGGACAGCTGCGCGACCAGCCTGAGCGGATCGGGACGCAGCTGCAGACCGCCTGCAGCGCGCGCTGCCCTTACGAGCTCCGCTAGCTCATCCGGAGCTCGGCCGTGTTGTTCCGCGAGCGCGGGGGTGTCTCGCGACGAGGCCACGTCGAAAGCGAGCAGACAGCGACCGCCCGAGCGAGTGCTGCCGGCCAGGGTCGCCAGATGGATCGCGTCGATCGTACTCAGCAGGTTCGTCCAATTGCCGCGCGAGGTGAGCCAGGCGCGTTGAAAGGGCAGCGCGAGCTGACTCAGGAGACAATTCGAAACCACGGCCGGAAAGGCCAGACCGAGGCCGTGCACGATGCTCTGCGCCACCTCGACCGCAACGCGAGCCAGCTCGGCGCGCTCGGGAAAGCACTCGCCCCAAGCGTCCAGATGCTCGAGTAGGCCGCTCGCGTCCACGCGCTCGTGGATCACGATTTTGCTGCGCACGGCCAGGGCTTGGCGATCGCGGGCGCGGCTCGACGCTTCGCCATCGAGATCGACCAAGTGGATCTCGCTGAACATCCCCGCAAGCTGCTCGAGCTCCAGATCATCGGCGCTACCCACGCCGAAGACACACAGCTCTCCCCCCTGCGGTAGTTGGGCGATCAGCTCCATGAGCCGTGTCCGGTGAGCGGCGTCAGCCCCCGCGTGCGGCGACGCTCGCAGATTTTGTGTACGCGCGTAGCGATGCGCACGGGCCAAGCTGTCGTCGCCGAGATTGTCGTGCGAAAGGGCGCGATGCCGATCGAGGCAAGCGAGCGAACAGGCCGTGTAGCTTCGACCCAGCGCTTCGCACTCGTCGCACAGGCGCTTGGGCCGCTCCGAGCAAGCACAGCGGTCGTTTGGCAGACCCGCATCCAGGTCCGGCATTTCAATCTTCATGCGGGGCGGCTCGTAGCACGGAATTCGGCACGCCGGCTGGGCTCCGCGGGCACAGCTCGGTTAAGGTGAGGCGTGGACCGCCTACTCTTCCTCGGCGTCGGAACGATCGCCAGCGCGGTGCAGCGCGCGCTCCCTGAGCTGCCCTCGGCCGGGACGACGCGCGCGGCCCCCGACCAGCGCTTTGGCACCATCCGCCCAATCGCGGCTGGCGATCTGGCCGCGATCCGCGCAGCCTCCCAGGGTGCGGCCGTGATCGTTTCGTTTCCGCCCGACGGACAACGGGATCGCGTCTGGTGCGAGCTCGTGAAGGGCGCGGCGAGCATCGCGTACGTCTCGTCGACCGCGGTGTACCCGGCGAACGCGGGGCTAGTCACCGAAGCGAGCGCGGTCAGCGAGGGCGATGAACGCAGCGAGCGCGCGAGGTCGCGCCTCGAGGCCGAGCGACTCTGGCGAGACGCGGGCGCGAGCGTGGTGCGCTTACCCGCGTTCTACGGTCCGTGCTCGGGCCTGCACCTGAGCCTCGCGCGCGGAACCTTTCGCATGCCCGGCAACGGCAGCAACACCGTGTCCCGCGTGCATGAGGACGACGCCGCACGCTTCGTGTGCGCTGCGCTGCGCGCCGCACCCGGTTCGCTGCTGCTTGCCGGCGACGACGAACCGAGTCCGGTCGCTTTCGTGGTCGCGTTCGTGTGCGCGCTGTTTGGCTTGCCAGCGCCGCTCGGCAGCGAAGGCGAGCAGATCCCGCTCAGCCTCCGCGCGAGCCGCAGCATCGACAACCGCGCCACCCGGACCGCCCACCGAATTCAACTCGCCTACCCGACTTACCGCGAAGGCTACCAGGCCATTTTCCGAGCCAAGGGAAATTCACCCGGGCATTATTGACAGGATTAATTTACCCGGGCATTATTCATTTTCCCGTGACTTCTCGCCCCTCGACCTACTCCGCCTTCTCGGAAGACCGCTTGATCGCCTTTGGAGCGCTGGCTGAAGTGCTCAGTGCGGCCAAGGCCTACATCGACACGAGCGAGGCCCCGCAGCTCCTCATCTTCGAGGATCGCAGCGGGCGGCAGGTCGATTTCGACTTCAGTGGCAGCTTGGAAGAGGTGCTGACACGAGCACTGCCGCCGCCCGAACGCACCGGTCCCGGTCGTCCAAAGCTCGGCGTGGTGTCGCGTGAGGTGTCGCTCTTACCGCGTCATTGGGAATGGCTCGAGGCGCAGCCACAAGGGATCTCGGCCGGGCTGCGACGCTTGGTCGAGGAAGCCAGAAAACACAACCCGGCTGAACAGCGCGCGCGCAAGGGACGAGAGGCGCTGAGCAGGTTCATGACCGCCATCGCCGGCAACCGAGCGAACTACGAAGAGGCGACGCGCGCGTTGTTTGCCGCAGACTACGCGCGTTTCGAGCAGCTGATCGACGATTGGCCCGAGGACATTCGCGCGCATGTGTTGCGCGTGCTCGAAGACTCACTGGCGCCCGGAGCGGAGCTCGACGACTGAGCTCGCAAAGCGCCTTCGAGCTGCTTGGCTCAGCGTCCGCCGCGCGCGAACACTTTCCAAGTCGCGCGTGCGCGCGCCAAGGCGGCGCTCGAAGCGTTGGCCTTTTGCAAGTGATCGAGCACGGCATCGAGCGTGGTCGCGTCGCGCGGAAAACCCTCGTCGCGCGCCGTTTCTCTTGCCATCTCGCCCACGGGCGTGCGGAGGCTCTTTTGCTTGACTAGCCAGTCGTAAAAATTGGTGAATTGGGCCATTGGGGGCCGGTGTTTAGCACGCTCTTTTGCTTCAACCGACGGAAACGCCCAAGATTTTGCCGATACCGGCCGTGATCGCCATGGCCAGGCTTCCGCCCAGGCACACGCGCAGCGCCGCCCGACCCATCGGGGCGCCGCCGAGCCGCGCGCCCAGCGCGCCGAGGATGCCCAGACTGAGCAGCGACAGCCCGGCGATGGTCGGGATGCGCAAGCTCGTGGGCGAGAGCAGCAGCGCCACGATCGGCAGCGTCGCAAAGCTACCGAAGCTGAGCGCCGAGATCCAAGCCGCCTGCAGCGGGCGTGCGAGCGCGTGTGGATCGATGCCGAGCTCGTCGCGCAAATGCGCACCCAGCCGATCGCGTGCGCTCAGTTGTTCCGCGACCCGCCGCGCGAGCTCGCTGTCCAAGCCGCGGTGCACGTAGATCATCGTCAACTCGTCGAGCTCGGCTCGCGGTTCACCTTCGAGCTCACGCTTCTCGAGCTCGATGTCGGCCCGCTCGGCGTCGCGTTGCGAGCTGACCGAGACGTACTCACCCACGGCCATCGACATCGAGCCCGCGACCAAGCCCGCGACGCCGGCGATCAAGATCGCATCTTTGGCTGCGGCCGAAGCGGCGACACCGATCATCAAGCTAGCCGTGGAGACGATCGCGTCATCTGCGCCCAACACGGCGGCGCGTAACCAACCCGCGCGCTGACTGCGATGAATTTCTCCGTGCGCGCTTCTGCGCTTCGCTTTCGACATATTCTTCATCGCTCGCAACTCTTGGCAGATCGTCCCATTCTGAAATCGTCAATTCTACTAATGGTCGAACTAGCCGATTCTGTGTCAGTTTTGTGTTTCAGATCTGCAATGCCACGGACAATCGCACACGAGCCCTTGAATTCCGATGCCGTGGCGGTTATTCAGCGGCCTACCTTCTTACGAGTAACGAGCGAAAGCGGAAGTATCGTGTCTCGCGAACGAATCAGCATAGAAGAGGGCTCTTCGAGCCTGGAGCGCCTGCGCCGTGCGATCATGGCGGCCTGCGCGGCTTTTGCCATCGGCCTTTGGTTCACCAGCTTTGCGGGCGCTGCCGCCCCATCGCTGCTCGAGCGCTTGATTGTCGCACAAGCTCCATTGCAGTCGAAGCTCGACGAGCCGGTGGATGCGCGTGAGCTTGCCACGGCGATCGCCAGCGTACCGAAAATCACCCGTGAGTGGGCCGCCCTGATCCTCACCGTCGCTGCGCACGAGTCAGCGCTCAGCGCGCGCATCGCGCGTGGCGAATACAAGGACTACGAGGGTGATTCGTTCCGCACTCGCGAAGGCAAAGTGCAGCACCGGGCCTGGGGTCTGTGGCAAGCGCACAAGAACCGTTTGAACGACACGGCCTGGGGCTCGCCGGACATCGCCGTGCAGACGGAAGAGGCGGCTCGCGCGCTGCGGCGCGCGTTCTACACTTGCAACGGCGGCGGCCGTCCGCACTCGGATTGGGTGCGCACCACGCTCAATTCGTACAGCGGGCGCCGCTGCGACGCGACCTGGCCCGGCCTGGAAAAGCGCGTAAAAACCTACCAGCACGTGCTGCACGCGCTCTGAAAGTCGCGCCCGGCCGCGCTCGAGCTCCGGCTATTTCGTGGCGCGCGCGCGCCGCTACGCGCGCTTCTTTTTGGGCTTGCTCTTCGCGGCAGGCTTCGGCGCAGCCTTCGGCGCAAGCTTCTTGGCCGGCTTCTTCTTCGCGCTGAGCGCGCGCTCGACCAGCGCGCTCGTCAGCTCCTTGTGCGCGCCGCGACCGAGCCAACGTTCGGTCGCGTCGTGCGAAGCGGCCAGGCGAGCAGAGAGTGCTACCGCAGACCGATTCAGCGCCTGATTGCGTCGCCCAATACGACGCAGTGCCCAGCTCACCGCCTTCTTCACGAAGTTGCGGTCGTCACTGGCAGCGCGTTCGATCAAGGCCAGCCCTTCGAGGAACAGCGCATCGCCCGCTTGCTGGTCATGACCCGCAATGCTGGCCAACAACGCAAACGCGCTGCGCTTGACGAACTCCGGTCGCTGACCGCTCCACTTGCGGAGCTTGTCCCACGCGTGCGGCACGCGATCGAACAAGAAGAAGCAGAGCGTGTCGCACACGGCCCAGTTGTCGAAGTCTTTGCACCAGCGCTCCATCTGCGCGGGCGTCACGCGCTCGGGCTCGGCCACGAACGCCATCAGCAAACGGGCTTCGTAGCAGCCGGTGTCCCACAAGGCGCAGGCGAGCTCGTGGTTTTTCCCGAGCTGCTTGGCTAACTTTTGAATGTTGGCCATCGACACACCCAACGCGGACTTGGCCGTGATGCCAAAGCGCGTCAGGTTTTCGCGATCGCGCTTCGTACTGAGCTGTTCGAGTGCTGACAACGCGGCCTGAGCCTGCTTGGCCGGCGCTGGTGATTTGGGAGCTTTTTTGCTGGTATTCACGACAAATCGAGCAACGCGAGAACTGACGCATCAATCTCTACCTCCCACGCGAGCGCGTCAACTACCGTGCTGACCGGGCTCTGCTAGGCTCGAGGGTCATGAAGCTTCGCGCCCGCCTCGATCTGTTCAGTGCGGCCCTCTTGTCGGCGCTCGGTGCAAGCCCCATCGCTTGTGGCGGAAGCACGACGTCCACCGTCGAGAACGGCGGAGGTTCGAGCGGAACCGGCAGTGCCAGCGGCAGCGGGCAGAGTGGTAGCGGGCACAGCGGTTCGAGCTCCGCCGGCAGCGGGCAGAGCGGCGCGGCGACGGCAGGCGCCGCGGGTAGCGCGGGCGCAAGCTCGAGCTCGAACCAGTTTCCTTGCAACAATCCGCGCGACATCGGCGGCGGGTTGATCGAGTGCGACGGCTTCAAGCATCGAAAGACCGTGGTGACCTGCGTTTCGCATGTACCGCGACCCGACGCGATACCGGTCCCGGGCACGGGGGGCGTATGCATGGTCGACACGGATTGCACCGAAAAGCCCTATGGCTGGTGCGGGCCTGGTGTGCAATTGCCCGGTGGCTATTGCAGCTACGGCTGCATCAACGACAGCGAGTGCGGCGCAAATCAACTGTGCGAATGTGGCGAGCCCGTCGGAGCTTGCGTGTCCGCGGATTGCAGCTCGGACGCCGACTGCGCGAGCGGCTTTTTGTGCAAGGCCTACGACAGGTCGGGCGGCTGCGGCCTCACCTCCTATACCTGTCAATCCGCTGGGGATGCCTGCGGGAGTGATGCGGACTGCGCGCCCATGACCGGGTTTTCGCATTGCCGCTTCGACACGGCCAAGCAAAGCTTTCAATGCGTCCAAGGGAGCTGCGCGATCGGCCGCCCATTCCTGGTCGAGGACAAGCAGCGGCTCGCGCCGCCCGCCGCGCGCGCCGACTGGAGCGAGCTCGCCCTGCTGCCGAGACTCGCTGGTTTGGATGCCACGCTGCGGGCCGAGTTGGCCGAACAGTGGACGCGCGTGGCGCTGATGGAACACGCGTCGATCGCGGCCTTCGCGCGCTTCACGCTGCAGCTGATGAGCGTCGGAGCACCCGCCGAGTTGATCGAGCGCGCCACCGCGGCGATGATCGACGAGACCAAGCACGCCAAGGCTTGCTTCGCGATCGCCAGCGGTTGTGCCAATAGGCCACTCGGTCCAGGGAGCCTGGCCATCGAACACAGCTTGGACCAATCGTCACTGCAAGAGGTCGTGCTGAACACGATCCGTGAAGGCTGCGTGGGCGAAACCGTGGCTGCCATCGAAGCCCGCGAGGCGGCTGAGCACGCCTGCGATCCCGCGCTGCGCGAGCTGCTCTTGCGTATCAGCGAGGACGAAACACGCCACGCCGAGCTCGCTTACCGCTTCCTGCAATGGGCTGTGACAACAGGCGGACCCGAGCTGGAACGCGCGGCTCGACGCGAGTTCGACGCGCTCGCGACAGAAGCCGCGCCCGCGGCGAGTGCACTGACCCCTTCAGAGCGCAGCCTGCTCGAGCACGGCGTGCTGCCAGACGCGCTGCGCACGGCGATCCGCCGGCAAGCCATAGCTCAGGTGATTTTGCCCTGTTCGCGAGCGTTGACGGCGCCAGCGGCAGACGCGTCTGGAGCACTTCCGGGCATTCAGCCGAGCGCCGAAAGCACCCGGTCGAGCGCCTCGTAACTCTGGTTCGTGCCCTCTTCCATGCCCAATTGCAGCATGCTGTCGCGCTCGGCGGTGGTATGGAAAAGGGCAATGCTGACCAGCTTGGTGCGGCCGTCTGCGAGCTGTTCGAGAGTCATGGTCTGGATCGCCACGTGGGCGGGCATTCCATCCCACTCGAAGCTCGACACGATGCGCTCGATGGGCACGATTTCTCGGTAGCGACCCTCGAAGCCGTGCACACCGTCGGCAGCGTGCTCGACGAAGCGCCAGTGCCCACCCCGTACGAGCTCGAAGCGTTCAATCACGAGTGGATTGCCGCGCCCCCACCACTGCGCGAGGAGCGCGGGCTCGGTCATCGCCTGCCAGACGCGCTCGCGCTTGGCGTTCAAGATGCGCTCCAAGCGATATTCTCGATCGCTCGGAGTACTGAGCAGTGCACGCGCGGGTATGTCGATTGCTGGGTTCATCCTTCATTTCCTTTCGTGCGCTCGAGGAATGCCTCGAGGTGGTCGAGGCGCTCGGCCAGCATTTGCTGGTAAGCGCTGATCCAGGCGGACTCGTCTTCCAGACGGCGCGGGCCGAGCTTGCAGCTGCGCACTCGGCCCACCTTCTCGGTCGTGAGCAGGCCCGCGTCCTCCAAAATCGAGACGTGCTTTTTGATGCCGGTGAGCGACATCTCGAACTTGGCTGCCAGATCACTGATCGAAGCCTCGCCGCGGCCGAGCCGCTCCAAGATGCCGCGACGCGTTTGATCCGCGAGTGCCGCGAACGCGCCGTCGAGCCGTTCAGAACACTGAACCATATAGTTCAGTATAGAGCGACGGCCTCGTGGCGCAAGTGTTTTGAGCCAAATCCAAGAAGAACGGCGGACGCGTGCGGCCAACCGGCCGACGCCGCGGCGTGTCGTGCTTGACTACCTACCGTCAGCTACACACCAGAGCTTCGACGCAAAAAATGTCCGTTGGCGGCCACCCCACACGTCGACAGCGTCGGAATCACCGACATTGACCAGGAGAGCCACGATGAGCGAGTTCGTTTTTTTGTTCAGAAGCGGGGCGACCGAACAGCAAGAAGCCATGGGCAGCCCCGAGCGTGCGAAAAAGAGCTTGGAAGTGTGGCTCACGTGGATCCGCGAGTTGGAGGCCAAGGGCCATCTGAAAGATCCCGGGCAGCCACTCGCGCTAGCAGGCAAAGTAGTGCGCGGTCCGAAGCCCGTAATCAGCGACGGACCATACGCCGAAGCCAAGGATTTGGTGCTCGGGTTCATGATCGTCGAGGCTCGCGATCTCACGCACGCCGCACGACTCGCCACGGGTTGCCCAATCGCAATCGGCGGCGGCTCGGTCGAAGTCCGTCCGATTGGCATGTCTCCTTCGGCAGGAGACGCAGCGTGAGGCGCATCGTGATGTTCAACCGCGTCTCCGCGGACGGCTACTTTGCGAGCTCGGACGGCAATCTGGATTGGACGGTCCCCGACGAGGCGATCGACCAGGCCGGGGCGGCACGCATGGGCGATTTCGACACCATGCTGTTCGGGCGGCGCACCTACGACGCGTTCGAGAGCTTCTGGCCACACGCCGAGGGCGAAGCCGACACGGCCAGCGATCCGCACACCGACGGACGACGCACGAAGACGCTGCGCTCGATGGCGAGCTGGATCAATCGCACGGCAAAATGGGTGTTTTCGACCAGTAAGAGCCAGCTCAGCTGGCAGAATTCTCGACTCTTTCCCCGGCTCGATCCGGCCGAGCTGCGCGCGCACAAACAAGCGCCCGGCAAAGACATGATCATCTTCGGCAGCGGCTCGCTCGTGTCTCAACTGACCGAACACGGCCTGATCGACGAGTATCAACTCGTCGTGGGGCCGCTCATCTTGGGCGGTGGGCGCACGCTGATCAATGGCGTTTCCGGGCGCGTGCCGCTGGAGCTGCTGGAGGCAAAGCCGTATCCATCCGGAAACCTCATGCTGCGCTACGCGCGGCGAGCCTGAGCGCGTCCACATGGAAGCGAGTGCCCGGATCTTTCGCCGCGAATCGGGGCGCCTGGTCGCGGCGCTCACGCGCCTGTTCGGCGTGCACAACTTGGCGCTCGCCGAAGACGTCGTACAAGACGCCTTCTCGCGGGCGCTCGAAGTCTGGGACGTCGACGGGCTGCCGGAAAATCCCTCCGCTTGGCTGATGACCACAGCCAAGAACCGCGCGCTCGACATCGTACGTCGCGAACGCACGGCCCGGCGTTTTGCGCCCGAAATGGGGCGCCTGCTCGATACCGAGTGGACGCTGACCCCGCTGGTCGACGAGGCATTCGCAGCGCACACCGTGCGCGACGAACAATTGCGCATGATGTTCTCCTGCTGCCACGGCAAGCTGAGCGAAGAGGCGCAGCTTGCCCTGATCTTGAACATCCTGTGCGGCTTCGGTGCGCACGAAATCGCGAGCGCTCTCTTGGTCAGCAGGGCCGCGATCGAAAAGCGCATTTTACGAGGCAAGAAGTTACTCGCAGGCAGCCAGCGCTTGTTCGAGCTCGGCGGTGCGGATTTCAGCGCGCGCGCGTCGACCGTTCGGCACGCGCTGTACCTCTTGTTCAACGAGGGTTATCAGGGCGCATCCGCTACGGTTCGCCGAGAGCTGTGCGCAGAGGCCCTGCGCTTGACCGAGCTATTACTGGAATATCCGCCCGCCGCGACGCCTACGACGTACGCGCTGGGCGCGCTGTTCTGCCTGCATGCCGCGCGTCTGCCGGCCAAGCTCGATGCCGACGGCGAACTGAACCCACTCGCCGAACAAGATCGCTCACGCTGGGACACTCGGCTCGCGAGCGAAGGACTGCGCTTGCTCGAGCGCTCCGCGGCCGGCAGCGAGCTCAGCGCCTACCACCTGGAAGCCGCGATCGCGGCCGTGCACATCAGCGCACGCACGCTGGCAGACACGGATTGGCCGGCGATCGTCGCTCTCTACGATCGCTTGCAGGGCGTCGCCCCCTCACCCGTGGTCGCGCTCAACCGCGCGATCGCCGTTGGCCAGCGCGATGGCGCCCAGCGCGGCCTGGCCGAGCTCCACGAGATCAGCGATCGCGACCGGCTCGCCGCGTATCCCTTCTATTCGGCGGCCATCGGTGAATTCGAACTGCGTCGCGGCGAGCGAGCCCGGGCCCAACAGCACTTCGAAGCCGCGCTGCGCCTGGGTCGCAACGACGCCGAGCGCCGCTTCCTCGCCAAACGCGTGTTGGCTTGCGCCGCGGGTGACGCGTAGAACGAGGAGCAACCTCGCACCCGACCGCCCCTACGGAACCCAGCCTGGCAACGCCGCGGCTTGCTTCAGCCACTTCCCGAGCTGCGCTTCGTCGAGCTCGTCGGCTTCGCGAATGTCGAGGTAGCGCGTGTCTTTGCCCTTGCTGGCTCCGGGCGGCGGCGGACGCAGCGACGTGCCACGGAAGAAGGCCAGCTTGACGTAGTGCGTGAAGGTGTGGACCCCGAGGAACCAGCCTTGGCCCTCGATACCGTAGAGCGGCGAGTTCCATTTCACGGCTTTTTGCACTCGCGGCACCTGGCGCACGATCAGCGCGTCGATCCTGAGCGCGAGCTCGCGCTTCCAGCCGGGCATGGCGGCGATGTACGCCTGCACGGGCGCGTCCCCGTCGGCCTTGGCGATTTGCGGATTGCCGCCTTTCAGCAGCTTCGGCTTGGCCGCTCGCGCGCCCGCCTTGGCTTTGCTGGCTTTTTTCTTGGGGGACTTGCTGATCGTCGAAATGGCGATGGTGTACCTCCTCCAGGCGCAATCCAACATGGGTTCGCTGGGGTGTCACGCAGTTCGAGCGCGCTCGAAAGGCACAACGGCTCCGGCTTCCGTTCGATCATTCGATACGTACGCGGCCTCCTTTTCTGCCTCGGACTGGCGAGATCCGAATTCCACCGCCCAATTGTCAGGAGATACGGGCTAGCGTGCCTGTTTCAGAAAAAAAAGGCGGGAGCCTGTCGATCGGACCGTTTCTCGTTCGTCGCCGTGGCAGATGGCAGGTATTTGGCTCTTGGTCGTACGACTGCCGCACCCACAACAAGGAGAAGAGCATCATGGCTGAGAACACCGTCAAGCTTCACCGCGTCCTTCGTGCACCGGCCGAGCGGATCTATCGCGCGTTCCTCGATGCCGATGCGATGGCGAAGTGGCTGCCTCCGCATGGCTTCACGGGCAAGGTCCACCACATCAAGGCCGAGGTCGGCGGGACCTACCGGATGTCATTCACGAACCTCACGACGGGCCACAGCCATGCGTTCGGCGGCGAGTTCGTCGAGCTCGTGCAAAACCAACGCATTCGCCACACCGACAAGTTCGACGACCCGAACCTCCCCGGACAGATGCAGACCACAATCTCCCTGAAAAAGGTGTCGGTCGGCACGGAACTGACCGTCGTGCAAGAAGGCATCCCCAGCGTGATCCCCGTCGAGGGTTGCTATCTCGGCTGGCAAGAGTCTCTGACGCTGCTTGCGCAACTCGTCGAGGCCGAGATCAAACAATAGCTTGCGGCGAGCGATGCTCGGCCAGGGGGCGGACGCGGGTTTGGGTCGACCGGTGCCCGCTCACGCCCCAACCCGATTCACGAGACAAGCTCAGGCGGCTTCGACTCGCCGGTTGTACGCATCGAGCGTCTTCTTCCATGCCGGTCGCTCCGTGCAACGCGCGCGGTACGCAAGGAGGTTCGGGTACGGCTTCAGCATCTCGTGACGCGTTCCAGCGTCCAGCACATGGGTCATGAGGATATCGGCAACGGTGAAATCCTCGGTCGCGATAAACTGGCGATTGTCGAGCCACCCATTCAGTTGCTCCAAGCGCATCTCGGCCCAGCCACGCAACGCCTCGCTTGGCTTACTGCCCTTGCCACCGCTCAAGTCGACGAACCACAGCGCTAGCACCGGTAGCTCGATGGTGCTCAGCGCGGCGACGGACCAGCGAAGCACCTGCGCCTCTGAAGCGAGATCGCGGGGCATCAGCTTGCCGCTCTTGCGCGCCAGGTAGAGCAATATCGCGCCGGACTCAGAGACGACGACGCCATCGTCATCTATTACCGGGATCTGACCAAACGGATTCAGCGCCCGGTACGCCGGTGAATCGAGATCGTGGTTCGGGTGGTCCATACCGACGATCTCGTACGGCAGTCCTATCTCTTCGAGAGTCCACAGCACGCGCAAATCGCGAGTGTTGCCGCGCGCTCCCTTGTTCACTCGCGCAAAGCCGTAGAGCTTGAGCATGCGTCAGCGTAGCGCGAACGGGAGCGAATCATCCAGGGCAAAACATAACCTTGACATTATATAACGCATCCATTAATTAACGACTGGTGAAGCTCGATGCAGCGCTCGACCGGACCTTGGCAGCCTTGGCGGACCCGACTCGGCGAGGCATTTTGGCGCGTCTCGCGCTGGGCGAGGCCACGGTCAGCGAGCTGGCCGAGCCGTTCGCGATTTCGCAGCCGGCGATCTCGCGTCACATCCGGGTGCTCTCGGAGGCGGGCTTGATCGCGCAGCGCGTCTCAGGGACCAAGCGACCGTGTCGCCTGGCACCGGGAGCGCTCTCTGAGCTCGATGAGTACTTGGAGATGCTACGCGGGGCGCTCACGCACAACTACCGGCGCCTCGACCAACTATTGGCCAAACAAGCAAAAGGAAAGGACAAGAGCCCATGAGCGAGTTGCTGTTGACGACCGAAGGCGAGACCCACGTCGTCGTGAAGCGAAGGTTCGAGGCATCCCCCGAAGCGCTCTACCGCGCGCACTTGGATCCGGAGCTGATTCAACAGTGGTGCCTGGGGCCCGAGGGCTGGACCATGCCGGTCTGTGTCAACGAAGCCAAACCCGGAGGGAAGATTCGCTACGAGTGGTCGAACGGCAAGGGCATGGGGTTCTTCCTGACCGGCGAGATCCTCGAGCTCGATCCACCGCATCGCATCGTGCACGTCGAGCGCATGCACATGCCGGATGCCACGCCCGACAACCGCATCGTCACTACGTTCGTGGCCGACGGCTCCGGTACGCTGATGACCATGCGCATGTCGCTGCCCAACGCGGAAACCCGCAAGGCCATGCTGGCCACCGGCATGGAGCGCGGGATGGAGGCCTCGTACGTGCGGCTCGAGCGCCTTTCGGGCAGCAAGGCCAGCTCGTGAAACACACGAAGCCCAAGCCTGATGCCGCCAGGCCCAGCGTCCACTTCAGCATCGACGTGCCCGAGCTCGAAGCCGGCCTGCGCTTCTACGGCCAGGTCTTCGGCTTCCTGGAGACGGCTCGCCCATTTCCGACCATGGCCATCCTCGACGCCAACAACGTGAGCGTGTGCATGCACGAGAAGGCGGCAGGCAGCAAAAGCTCGTCGCGCGGCGCAGAGCTGCGCCACTACGAGCGTCACTGGACGCCGGTCCACCTGGACCTGCACGTCGAGGATTTCGATGCGGTACTGGACAAGGTGCGCGCGCAAGGCGGGTCGATCGAGAACGAATTTCGAACACAAGGCCCCAGGCCGGCCGCGTTTTGCAGCGACCCGTTCGGCAACGGGTTTTGCGTGATCGGCGGGGGCACCGGCTGACGCGACTCACCTCACTTGATGTGATGGGGGCGCAAGCCGGCTCCGCTCGCAAACGCCCAGTCACGCCTTCGACCCGCCAAGCAGCAACGTTCAAGTGGCTCAACCGCTGCTGACCTCTGGCGCCGACCCTTCACAATCGGACGAGCTCTTGCGCCTCCCACACGAAGAGGGTCAGATCCAGCGCTGCGTTTTCCAGGCCTTGATCTTGGCCGGGGCGGCCCCGCATTGCTCGAGAATCTCCTCGATTTGCTCGCCCTCGAGCTCCCAATCGATCGCGAAGGCGACAAATCCGTCGGCGACCCGTAGCGCACCAGGGGCGCGCTCGGTGACTAGCCGGGCCGCGTTTCGGAGCATCTTGGCCAAAGCGGTGATGTTCTCGGCGGTGCGCTGGTTGAACTGCGTGATCTCAGGCGCGAAGTCCTCCTCGGATAGGGCGATCCAGTGCGCGGGATCGATTTCCGCCGCGAGGGTCAGTGAGTCGATCTGATCGTCGGCGGTGAGCGGGACCAGCAGCGGGATGTGATGTTCGCCCTCGCGGTAGCTGAGCTCGAGCGCGACGAGCGGCGCGGATAGCCTGGCCTTCGCCAGTGCGGCCAGGGTGGCTGCCGCGATCTTGGCAGCGAGCTGCTCGCCAAGCTCGGCGACCGTGGTCTTGGTCTTCGCGGCGAAGACTGTGCGACGCTCCCCGCCGGGCCAATGCTGGATGATTCGCTCGAGCTTGTCACCGGCGTATCCATATTCGAGAGTCGGGCGGTAGGTCTCGCCGCCAACCTCGTGATGCTCCTCCGCCGATTTCGTAACACCGCGTTCGACGCGGTAGCGCGTGATGTAGATAAAGTATGCGTGCGGGTCGGCGAGGATGCGCTCGATCTTATCGACGGTGGACCCTCGCTCGAGCTGGTTGCCGGATCCCCCGCTGTTGCAGATGAATCGTTGCTCGGCGATCACGGACTGTCCGGAGAGGATCAGCCGGTTGTAGAGGTTGGGCACCGCCGTCTCGACGCAGAACTCGATGTTCTCGATCTCATCGGGGGCGTATCTATAGAAGCCTCGCCAAGCGACGCGGTTGACCTTGTGTGCATAGCGGACGCGAAGGGGCCGGCCTTGGGAATCGAGATCGAAGACATAGTCGTCGCCGTCGGCGCTTGGCATTTTCGACACACGCGCGCCCGCCTTGAACTTCGTGGTTGTGTACCCGGACAGAGCGAAGGCGGGAGCTCGTGTGAACACAGCCTTCACGACTCCCTGCGCCTTCGCGTCCGCCTCGGCACGGCGATCGAAGGCTGCCTTCCAGCGCCGAACCAGGTCCTCCCGCAGCTCTTCCAATGTGGGTATCATCGGTGCGCAACATTAGCATCAGGTCACAGAGCCCGTGCTTCATCGCGAACGAGTCCGTCCACGGCCTCGATGTCGCAAGGCAACGAGCCTGGAGCAGTCGCGTTTCGAGCCCAGCGGAGGCGAGCAGAACGGGAGAGTGGTGATGGGCCGTGGTCGTTCAGCTCGACACGGGCCGGTGACCGAAGGAGCAAAGGTGATCAGGCTCGCGATCTTACCATCCGAGGCGATGCGAATCTGATCGTGGCCTCTCGCGAAGACCGTGCCGTCTGCTTGCACCAGCACCCAGATCAAGAGCGCCACGTCGTGGTGGGCGGACACATCTCCAACGTCGAAGCGTCCGCCGGGAAAGCTCTTCTGGAAGGCCGCCATGTCCTCGATCGCCGTCTCGCGCCCGCGCGACCATGGGCCGTCGCCGACGCGCAGGGTAAACCCGGGACTTGCGGCGTGGCGTTGCCCGGCGCTCCCCCGCATCGGGTGGAGAATATGACTGCGGCTGATGTGCTACAGTGCCAGTATGCGCTCCGGTCGAACCAAGACGACCAGCTTCTCGCTGGATGACCTCACCCTGAAAAATCTGAAAGCGCTCGCGGCTCGGCGCCACAACGGTAATGTGTCAGCCTTGCTCGCGGAGGTTGCGACGCGCGAAGCGAAGTTCGCCGCGGCAGAGGCCTACTTCGACAAGTACGGCGTTCCACCGCTGAGCGCCGAAGCCATCGAGCGAATCGAGGCGGAGTGGCAGGGGGTCACCTCACCCAAGAAAAGGCGCCGAAAGACCGCGTGACGTTCACATTCGATACCGGAATGCTGATCGCGCTCGAGCGGCGCAAGCAGCGCGCAACAGAAGCGTTTCGAAATATCGTACGCCGCGGGTTTCTTCCGATCGTGCCTGCAGTCGTCTACGTTGAATGGTGGCGCGGAAGGAGCAACATTCGAGAGGAGATCCTGGCGGCCGTCGTCGTCGAAGACATGCCGCCTTCGCTCTGTCGCGCGGCGGGGGAGGCGCTCGGCGCCGTCAAAGGCTCGACCATCGCGGATGCGATCGTCATGGCGTCTGCCGCGCTGCGGGGCGGCGGCGTCGTCTACACGTCTGACGTCGACGATCTCAAGCGACTCCAGCGTCACTTCCCGACCGTGTTGATCCTGCCCGTATAGCGCGTCCCGGGTTCTTACTTCCGTCGCGGGTTGGTGAGCACCGAACCCGAACGCTTGCGAGATTTTGCTCCCCAACAGCTCCTCAATTAAGTACTTTGCGACCTGCTTTGTCGCGGATTTCGCTGGGGCAAGAAAGGCACCCGTTCAAGGCGCGAACTCTCAGCAGGCGAGGTTGCCTCTCAGGCTGAGATTGCCCGGCGAGAAGGCCTTTCTCGGGCGCGCGTCACCCCAATTCTGGGGCGCCGCCCGGCGCACGCCCGCCGCAGCGGCAAACCGTAGGCCCCGCTCGCACAATGAGCTAACCTTGAACGAATGAGCGACCCGCTCACCGCCAGCGACTTTTGGCCATTAATCCTGAAACTGCCGCATGACGAGCGCGTGCTGCTGGCCAAGCTCGCGCTGCGAGCGGCCGCCCAGGACGACTCGTCGGCGCCAGCGTACGCGGCTGCGCCGCTCGCCCCGGACGAGTTCTCATCGGATGACGAACCCCTCGCGTGGGAAGGCCAAGGTTGGGAGGAGTTCGGTGCGCCGCGGTGAAATCCGCTGGTACACGTTCACGCTTCCCGACAAGCGACGCCCTGTCCTCCTCCTGTCGCGCAACGCTATGCTGCCGAGCTTGAATGAGGTCATCGTCGTGCCGGCGACACGCACGATCCGCGGCATCGACACGGAAGTCGTGCACACGGCAGACGATGGCATGCCCGCCGCATGCGCACTCAACTTCGACCACGTCTCGCTAGCTCGGAAAGAGCGAATCGGTCCAACGATTGCCCGATTGGACGAAGGTCGTTGGCACGAGATCGAACGCGCGCTGCTCATGGCTTGCGGCTTCGCGCCCAACGCATAGCGTCGCGCGTGCGCGTAACGTAGATTTTGGCGAACCTGGCCGGGCGCGTTGTGCGGCGAGCCGGGTCCGCGTAGCGTTTGCGCGTGACTCTGACGGTGAGGACCGGAACGGCTCTTCGCTGGCGGCCAACGCTGCCGGCACGCGTCACCGACTTGATTCGTGTCCACGTCGACGCAAACGGTGTCGTACTCGCGCTCCTCGCGAACGGCTTCGACAGCGGCTTTTCCACGTGCTGGCCGATTGGCTCGCGTCTCGTGCTGGACCTTTTCGTTGACGCTTGGACCTCGTCTTCAGGTTCCACGTCGACGCGGTTGGCCACCTCCGTTCGGCGGTCTCGCGACCACTTTGTCGCGGCCGCCCCGAATCTCGTGGGAGACCGGCACGTCGACGACGATCCTCCCGGCGCCGCGTTGCTCGCCGTCGTAGTCGAAGGCGCGAAGGTTCATGCCGCCTGGATCGGGGGCGACCAAGCGTTGCTTGCTCGCGGATTCGAGACCGTTGGAGGAACCACGCCGCACACTCTCTTCGAGCAGTTCAAGCGTGAGCATCCCGACCAAGCCCTCAACCTGGATGCTATCCCGAACGTCCTCGTTCGCTGCTTCGGCCCGCACGACGAGCCGGACTTTGCGGTATTCGACGCCCAAGCCGGCGACACACTGCTCTTGCTAAGCAAGGCAGCCCTGTCGGGGCCGTGCGTGGCACCGGAGGAGGCAACCTTCGCGGCTGCCGCGTACACGTCACCAGCAGCGCTTGCCCATCGTCTCACCGACGTGGCATTTCGAAACGTAAGTACTCCGTTCGCGGCCGTCGTCGCGCTTCGTTTCGATGCGGTCGACGTTTCCGCAGAACTCGATCGCCTGATTGCAGCGTACGAGCCCGACCCGAGACACGGCGCTTGGCTCGGGGCCTGGGCTCGGACCGAGCGCGCGCTACCCGTCTCGTTCGACATGGGAGGTGTCGCCGGCCTCCGACGAGATGGTTCCGTGGTGAGCGTTGCGTGGGACGACCCGGGTTCGACTCGCGAGGACACGTCCGATGCGGCTCACCTCGCGGCGACGATCGGCGCTTCCCGCAACTACCCTGCACTCAGGACATTGGCACCGGCGCGACCGCCGCGCGCCAAAGCCTGTCCGCACTGCGAGGAGTTTCGCGTTTCTGCAGGCGGAGCAGAAGGTTGTCCGATGTGCTGGTATCTTGGCTGGGTTCCACCGAACCCGCCGCCGTGGTTTCTGCGAAGCGACAACGGAACTGGACGGTGATGCCGACCCTGAGTTCTCGTTACCGTCAGCGGTTAATGCCCAGCGGAACCGAACGGTCCCGCGAATTTGCTCCCCAACAGCTCCTCAAGTAAGAACTTTGCGTCGTGTGTCGTCGTGGATTTCGCTGCGGCTAGAAGGCAGCGAAGTCGAGCAGAAAGGCCTGAACGACCGAGCGGGGCGGAGCGCGCCGCGGAGTGGCTGCGCCAACTGGATAGCGGTGCCGTTGCGTCACGCGCGGCCATTGCGCGGCGCGAGCGACTTTCGAGGGCCCGCGTGACCCAGCTCCTGCCTCGAGCGGGTTGCCGGCCGGAAGCACCAGACGGCGGCTGGCTAGGAACTTTGGGCCGTTCGCGGTGTCTGCCAACTTCCATGCGAGCCTACCTTGCGGCGGGCGCCACTTGCTTGCTTGGTGCATGTGATGCCGCGCGACCCGCGACACCCCCTTCGTTATGCTCCGGATTTCGAAATGCCGAGGGACCGTACGCGACGCTCCGAGCGCCCTTCACCACGCTTCCGCCGGCAGTACAGTTCGAGGCCGAGCGTGACGTCATTTCGCTCGGCGAAGTACCCCGGGTAGTTGTCCGCGCGGGCAACGCCGGAGTCGGACGCTTCAACGAAACCTCCGAATTTACCGTCACCAACCCGGACGGCAGCAGGAACGATGGTCCCTGCGACTCAGCGCGCGAACCGGAGACGTCGGCCGCAAAGGTTCCGTTGCTGCTCGCGAGCCGAATGTCCGAGGACCACGCACGCACCGTCAAGTACGTCTTCGAGGCGGACGACGGCTGGGTGGTGATGTTCGACCACGGCGAGTTTGGCGGCGGAATCGAGTGGTATGCGCGAGCCGGCGGACCGCCGCGCTCAGTATTCGTTGGCCCACGCGAGCGAGATGACTTCGTGCCGCAGAACGTGAACCGCGCGCTGGCAGCAGATGGCGTGATCTACGTGCTGCAAGGCATCGCCCATATGGGCATCAGCGAAGGCCAGCTCGCCAAAATCTGGCGTGAGCACGACCACTTCACAAGCCACGTGATCGCCAGATACGCGTCCGAACCCGTCGACTGGATTCGTCGTGATGATGGAAACTGGTTCGTTGCAACCTGGAACGCGATCTGGGAGACACGCGAGGGAGCGCCGAGCACCGTCGTCGCCAATTTGCCCGACGTCATGCAATATCCGACGTCACTCGCGCGCGCAGCAAACGGCACATTCTTCGTGGGCACGCGCGGCGGAGTTGTTCGCTTAGCGCCAGTATGGCCGGATGCGCCACGATACGCCGCCGACTTCCTGTGGGAAGCCGGCGGCCACAAGCGCGACTGCAGCACAAAGGGCGAAGCGACAGAATGACACCGCGATCCAAGCGAAACTGCAGGTTCAGCCGAGCGCGCCCAGGTCGCCAGGACGGAACGGGCGGGAAGGTTCATTCGCTGATGGCCTCGACGAGCTCACCCGCGCAGGCCTGGCTCGCAGGCTGAGCGTCTCAAGAGCCTGGATAACGAAGGTCATTTTCCGGACGACGCCGATCTCAAAGTAATTCTTTGGCAGCGATCTTGTGTAGCTCCTCGAGGCCCTTCAGCAATGTCCGGAGCTCATCAATTTTAGGAGAAGGACTCAGGCTGTAGCGGAAGGTCGTCGCATACAACGACAGTTTTTCGTAGCCCGCGAAACGCTGTCGCCAGGGGTCACCATCTGGCAAAGGAAGGGGTTCTCCTCCGCCCGCCCGACCATCGATGAGCAGTGCCAAATCGTGATCCTTGGTGTTGACCAACCCGCGATGCAGTCGAACGGCACCCAAGATCTTCTCGGCCGCCTGCTGCAGGTGATTTGCAGCGAGGACATTTGGAGGCTCCTCAAGAAGCCGAGCCGCAGCGTTCAAGTCGAGAGCGGCGGCGTCGAGGCGCTTTCCAATCGGTTTCTTGCTGGCACCATCACCTGCCATGGACGAGGCGTCCTTCGCGAGCGACAGCTTCGGCAAGTTCGCCAAAAATTCTTCGATCGTGCTCGAAGTCGCGACGCCGGATCGGAAAGACATCAACCCGCAATCGCCGAAGGTCCCTCAGGCGCGGCCAGAGCGCGCCAAGGTCAAGCCGGTCTTCGCTCGCGGAGTCGGGGAGCACCGCCATTAGGTCCCAGTCGCTGTCAGGACTATGGGTCTCTCGCGCACGGCTACCGAACAGCCAGACTTCTTCCGGCTGAAGCACCTCGAGTAAGCGCTCGATAACGCCGTCAGGTAGGGCAGCCGCCGTCATGGCTGCAATTGTAACGGCAATCCTCGACCCCGACAAACCGACACCCAACCGTAGGCGCGTCGAGCTCCTGAGCGCGTATGCTGCGCGGGTGACAGTCATCGCGTTCGCGGAGAACTTCGGCTACCCCGTGTTGCTCGGGGACATCCTTGTCACGGCGAGGGACAGCCTGGCGGAAGCACAAACTTCGGAAGAAGCTGTATATCATCAACGACTGCTTGGCGGTGGGGCTCACGGGCGAGCTCACTGCGCTCGCCCGCTTCCTCCAGGCACTCCGAGCGCGGTTCCCACTCTCCGCCACACACTCGGAGATCGAGGACTTCCTGGCCGACTACGACCAGCCGGCGAGCTCTGGGCGATTGGCGGTGGCGCGCGGTCATTGGTGGACACGTTCGAATGGATGAGAACCACGGCGCGCCAGCCCCCGGCGTCACTTTTCGAGGGGGTTGAGCGCATCGTCCAAGCCCTCGCCCGCCTACTGGCTGAGGAGATGGGCAATCAGGAGCGGACTCGGGATGAGGGCTGGGGTGCTGGGTACGAAGTCGTGTTCTTTGCTGAGGGTCGGTTTCAAAAGCTGCCCTCGGCGACGTTCGCCGTATGGCACCGCGAAGCCAAAGCGCTTTCTCCACGGCGCCTCGTTACCTATTGCTATGATTCGGAGGATCGCATGGTGATCCACTCGTTGGGCGCCCGATCTTTCGTGCCCTTCGTCGCGCTCGCACTTGACCAGGCTGGCGGCCAGGTAGAGGTGAAGCCACCCAACTTCACGGCGGACATGAATGCGCACGTCTACATCGCGCACGTGGACGGACTGACCTACCCTCTGGCGGTAGTCTTCGGGCGCTCAGGCGACAGGGTCATGACCCAGGTGGTAGACGGCAAGCTACAGATTCTTCACGCCCAGAGCTTTGAAGCAGATGTGCGCAGGCGGCTGGCCGCTATGGTCACGGCGGGCGGCGCCCGGAGGTGACGCCTCCACGTCGCCCCAACGGATCGCCGATCACCTCACCGGAGGCCGTGCGGGGGCAAAACGCACCTCGTCCGCCATCAACTGTCGGGGCTTGTCAACGGTTCGGGTGAAGCGATCCGCAGCCTCTTACAGCTACGGATCCGGCTTCTTTCTTGGGGCTCCCCAACAGCTCCTCAAGTAAGAACCTGTTTACGGCATTTCGGGTAGATTTCGGACGGCCGGGTCAAGAGCCTAGGGCCCGACGAGTGCGGCCAGACCCAAAGGAACGCGCCGGGGAATGGCGCAGAATGCTCGACGCGGGCGAGGTCGCCAATCGGGCCGAGCTCGCGCGACAGGTGGGCGTCAGCCGTGCGCGCGTGACCCAGGTTCTCGGACGACTCTAACGCACGTCGCTTCACGGCAAGCCGCGCCGTAACTAGCGACGTGGGCAATCCAGCCGTTCGCGGGTCTCGCTAGAACTACAGCGCCCACTGCGTCGGCACGCCGTACTGGCGAACCATCTCGTCCGCCGTCACCAGGACAAGTCCTTCGACGATCGTCTGTGCAACGAGGATGCGATCGAACGGGTCGCGATGAAGCGCCGGTAAATCCGCAGCAGCCAAGGCGTGCGTAGACGTGATGGCCAGCTCGCGTGCTCCGATTGCCGTAAGCATTTCCTGGCGAGCAGCGTCGACGCCACCTTGCACAACGAGCTTTCCAAGCTTGACCTTGATTGCAATCTCCCAGACTGACGCCACCGACAGAACGAGCTCGTCCGCCGCCCCAAGCGCCGTACGTATGGGTGATGCAATCTTC
>Ga0070672_100000110_pt1 | contig 41275 bp, 40 predicted proteins | sample KBSM13metaG_FD_66151 | JGI IMG/M metagenome (GOLD analysis project Ga0070672, IMG submission 66151) | Miscanthus rhizosphere microbial communities from Kellogg Biological Station, Michigan, USA - KBS M1-3 metaG | ecosystem: Host-associated > Plants > Roots > Rhizosphere > Soil ... | reverse complement strand
CCCGTAACCGCGCGGCGTCAACTAGGGCTGCTTGATACTCATTCGTCGCTCGCTCGCCATCAGCTCGATTCACTGTTGGATCGAGTTCAATGAGGACCTGCCCTTTCTTGACGACTTGTCCATCTTGCACGTGAATGGCCGCTACTACTCCGCTCTCTAATGGCTGGATGGTTTTTGAGTACCCGCTGGGAATGATCTTTCCTTGCGCCACGGCCACGATATCCACCCAACCGACGCACGACCACACGAAAGCAGCAGTGACAACTCCCATGATGGTCCACGAAATGGCCCGACCAATCGGCGATGGCGGCGCATCCTGGATTTCGAGCACGGCCGGAAGAAATTCCAGGGCTCGACCGGACGCCACCGGCGTACCGGCATGCGCCACCTCCATCTGCTTAGCTGCGCGCCAGATCGACACGTAGCGACCGATCGCTCCGGTGTTGTTCATTTAGACGACGGCAAAGCGCCCCTCCTGATGTTTGTTCAGCCGGGCATAGAAGCCATTCAGCTTGAGCAGTTCGTCATGTGAGCCGTCCTCTAAAATCTCGCCTCTCTCGATGACGTAAATGCGGTGGGCCGGACGCACCGTGCTTAAGCGATGCGCGATGATGAGGACCGTGCGCCCCTGGCAAATCTCCGCCATGTTCTGCTGAATCAGCGCCTCCGATTCATAATCGAGCGCGCTGGTTGCTTCATCGAAAATAAGAATGCGGGGATTGGCCACGAGCGCGCGGGCAATCGCAATCCGCTGACGCTGGCCTCCCGAAAGCGAACAACCATGTTCCCCGACCAGCGTGTCATAGCCTTCAGGCAGTTCGAGGATGAATTCGTGCGCGCCCGCCAGCTTGGCCGCCCGGATGATGGCATCCATCGGCAGGCCGGGATCGGTGAGCCCAATGTTGTCCCGCACGGAGCGATGAAAGAGAAAATTCTCTTGGAGTACGACCCCGACTTGCCGACGGAGCCACGCCGGATCGACTTGCGCGAGATCGACGCCGTCGACCAAGATCCGGCCGCGTTCCGGGACATACAAGCGCTGAATCAGTTTGGCAATCGTGCTTTTGCCGGACCCAGAGCGGCCCACCACCCCGATGACCTGTCCGGGTTGGATGGTGAAGGACATGGATTTAAGAATTTCTGGCCCATCCACGCGATACCGAAACGAGACCTGATCGAATACCATCTGCCCGACCACGTGAGGCAGCGTCGTGCGGTTCGGATTGTAGGAAGGCTCGGGTTTTGTATTCAGCACATCGCCGAGGCGTTGAACGGAAATGCCCACTTGTTGAAACTCCTGCCACAAATTCACGATCCTCAAGAGTGGCCCGGTGACTTGGGCGCTCAACATATTGAACGCAATCAATTGCCCGATGCTCAAGTCCCCGGCGATAACCAGATAGGCTCCCGTCCAGAGGATCGCAATGGTCGTGACCTTCTGGATAAAGGCCGCGATTTGACCGGCGACGGTCATGAGACTGGTCGCCCTGAAACTCGCGCGCACGTAGCCGGCGAGTTGTTCATCCCACCGTCGCTGCAAGGGCGGCTCGACTGCGAGCGCTTTAACGGTTTGAATGCCGGAGATCGCTTCGACGAGAAACGACTGATTTTCAGCTCCACGATTGAACTTTTCATGCAATCGCACCCGAATGATCGGCGTGATGACAACGGAGAGCAGCGCGTAGAGTGGCAGGGAACAGAGTACGACGAGGGTAAGCGTGGCGCTGTAAAACCACATGACTGCGAGAAAGACTACGGTGAAAACCAAATCCAATACGACGGTGACGGAGCTACTGGTCAGGAACTGGCGGATATGCTCAAGTTCGCGGACGCGCGCCACGGTGTCGCCGACTCGTCGCGCTTCAAAATACGCCAACGGCAGCGCCAAGACATGGCGGAAGAGTTGCGCGCCCAAGCCGACATCAATCCGATTCGTCGTATGCGCGAACAGGTACGTTCGGAGACCACTGAGAAGGACATCGAACAGGGCCAAGGCCACCATGCCAACGGCCAAGACATGCAAGGTTGTAAAGCCTTTATGAACAAGCACCTTATCGATAACGATTTGCGTGAACAGCGGCGTGAGAAGGCCAAACAGTTGAAGAAAGAATGAGGCCGCGACCACCTCGCCGAGTAGTCGGCGATATTTCACCACCGCGGGAATGAACCAGCTAAAGTCGAAGGTAAGATCGTGTGGACGAAGATGTGCGCGCTTCGTGGCAAGTAGGAGCTGGCCGGACCACGCCGCCTTGAAGTCTGTCTTCGTCAGGATGGTCGGCCGCTGCTCGTGCGGATCGTGCACGAGCACATTCTCTCCTTCGACTTTCGCGATAATTACGTATCGACCGTCGTGACGTTTAGCGATAGCGGGCAGCGGCGTGCCCGCGAGATGGGCCATGTCGGTGCGCACGATCCCCGCTTTGAGGTCCAGAGACTTCGCGGCGCGTAAGAGGTCCGCATCATCAAGTGGCTTTCCTGACTGCCCGAACTGATGACGTAGTTGCGCACCGTCGGCGGGCAATCCAAAAAAACGGGCGAGCAAGAGGATGCATAAGATACCGGTATCCGGCATCGATGAAGATGATGGAGACAGGTTGGGAGATTGAGCGGGCTCCGAATGAGGAGCCGGCCGTGAACTACGATTGGACACGTCGATTCCTATGGTTTCGCGGTCTGCTTACAACTCACGCCGACTAGCACTTGCTGCAACTGTTGATGCAGCCGCTGGACGACATCCAATCCCATCGCCACCCGGACGACGAGCGTCCCGTTCATCGTATCGGGAACTGCCTGACCGTTCTGGGCATTGCTGACGACACCGGCCAGGTGTGCCGGTTCGAGGAACCCAAAATCGAGATAGGCGAGCCCTTGGGCGATGCCGACTGTGCTGTAGTTTGCGATCACCGGCTGGTCAGAATGGTCAATAGGGGCAAGATTTACGTTCACTGTTACGGCGGATTTCGCAATCGGGTCACCCATGGTTACTCCGTCTTCCTGCGCTTGCTTGGAGATGTTTGAGTGATGATCGGGCGTACGACCAAACTGCCCTCGACTCATCAATGTTGATTCTTGTTCCTAAGTATTAGCCAGCGACGGAGTGTAATAGTAGACTACACTTAGTGTCAATATAGTTGAGGTCCTATGCATGACTACTTAAGCCTACATAAGATAGTCAGCCGCAGTGAAGGTCGACTAAGACGTATTGAGAGCATGACTAGAACTGATTGGGAACGGAAGGACGGCAAAGGATTCAGCAGCGGCTTCCTTGTCCTGCGCAGAGATCAAGACGCCGATAGATACAAGATACAAGACTTGACCCCTATTGGCCACTGTGGCGAAATGACCACCCAACGAGTAGCCCGTGACATTGAGGGCAGAGCCAGCTGGCAGTCTGGCTGGATCAGCTTTGAGTTCTCGATAGTAGCGCTCCATGCTCACGAGCTGCGCAAACGCAAAGCCGTCACGCCCGACCTCTCCACTCGCGCCCGGCCCGCCATCATGCTCATAGTCACCACCGTTTGCCCGAAGAGCATACTCCACACTGCGAAAGGACAGCGTGTAACTGTTTGTCTGCGTGTCAAACAACAAGGTGGCAGAAAACCCTGTGGCGTCATCGGCGTGGTGATCGACGATTTGGTACCGCTGGGAAAACTCGGTTATTTGTTGATCCGTCATCCGCGTCTTGCCGGGCAAGAGAGAAGCATTAGGGGGAGCATCAGGCTGATTGTTGTTACCCAATTGCAAAACTTGATCTAGCTGTAACTCTCCGGGGAGAAACCTATGAAGATATGATTCCCTGCAAACTGCTGTAACGCAAAGTCGAGCCATGTGCGTATCTGTGTCATGTTACTTCCCCTTGCCTGTCACAGGCCTTGGCTTCAGTACCTCTTTAACAAATAGGTGCTCCTGTTTCTCCCCTGAGATAGGACAGACCTGACCTGTCAACCACCAGATACCGGTCAAATTTTTCATCCAACCACTTCGGATGTAGCCGCGTCTTACCGCTATCACTTCATTGGTCTGCAAATCCAGAATGATTATTTCGCCACCGGCAATCCCTAATTCCCGGTCATGCGGTCGAGAAATTCCTCGCCACGTATAGCCATAGCGGCTCTTCGTCGTCGCAACTTCTGCCTCCGCTACAATGTAAGGCACGAACACTCCGCGCCCATCAATCTCCGTTTGATACTCTTTGCCAGGATGGGCATTCTCATCTCTGTAATATCGCTTATACTTTGAGGTTTTTACCGAAACTTTTTGTGAGGCTCCTAATGGCGTTTCCAGGAATTCATATTTTCCAAGCGCGGGTTGAACATAGGTGTCTTGAGGATGACGCACTACACCACGAACTTGTCCTTACGGATCCTCCAACGCATACAGATGTTCTAATTCATAATCGTTTGCTTCCTGCTTCGGCCGCATCATATAAATGCCCTCGATGTTCTCCATCGTCTTGTAGATAAACTCTCTCGCTTCCGCCTTGCAGAGATGCTCAAAGTATTGCTCCGGCGTCATGCCCGGCTTGTAACCACTATCTTCCGGCACCGGATTCGGGATCTTAATAGAGTGGGCGAAGCGCCCTTCTTCGGTAGCGAGCGGATCGGCCGGTTTGAGTTTCAAAATATCGCAACGCCGGTTCGCTGGATCGATTTTATGCGTCGCGCAGTATTCCGCCTTCTTCTCCATCGCTTTGCGAAAATGCTCCCCCGGCGTTTCCGCCCATGCGGTACTGCAGATCAACGCAAGCCCCACCATCACGACGAGGGAGCGATGTCGCCCTGTTATCATAAATTCTCCGTCTCCGATCTTTTACTTCTGTTTGCATCGTGCACTGTACTCTGTGCGCATCGTCCCACCACGCCGCATACCATCTAAAGTGTAGCCTATTTCTTCTTGTCTTCATCGTCTAAGATGCTCGGATGCTATCCAGGCCGATATGGATGTTTATTCCAGTTTTCTTTCTGACATGCTGCCTCAATCTTTCGATTAGCTTGTCCATAGCTCATGCCGTGAAGGACTTGGTACTCCTGGATGCCTCATTCGCATCGCAGATTACCGATCGTCATCCATCGCGTGTGCCACAGTCGGCCGGTCTCGATTCGCTGGCGGACTCGCGTCTGTGGTTCTGGGTGCACGTGAGCTGCACGGGCGAGTGCGCGGAGATAATCGCGGCAAAAGGACACGTGAAGCTCTTCTTGGATTGGTACCTGGAGGATGATGGCGTCCTCCGGAAACAGAAGAGCGTGTCGCTGAGCGTGAAGGACACAAAGTGGAGAAGTTGGGGAGCAAAGCGTGTGACACCAGGCACTTGGGTCGTCGTGGTTCGCGGGGAGGATTCACAATGGGCCTGCCTGAAGAGCCAATGTGATTTTCCTATTAAGGTGACGCCAGGAAAAAAGAAGGTCGGTGGTCCATCTCAGTGAGAACTGATTCACGCTGTGCCAACAATTTCTGCCAATCGTTCAAGGCACACCCCTATTCAACCTACGCTAAGGCCGCATCTCATTCGAGGTCCGGTTTGCAAACATACCGGGCACAGCAATCTTCTTCCACATCGTCTGAGCATCTCCGCCGCCGCTCACCTACAGCAGGGTCTGCGGCGCCGTGTTAGTAAAAATCGCCTGGACACGACGAACCAAACCATAATGCTCCAGAAGGAGGTGCGCGATGCAGCTTTGGTGCATTCTTCGATCTCTGACCTGTGCATGCGTGCTGACCGGCCTGGTCTATGTGACCACCGTGAATGGCGCATTCGGTGATCCGCTGGCTGAGAATGCCATCTCGGTGTCGTCGCGATCTTATCCGACGGCGGCGAATACAAACTCTAACGCGGCGCCTCTCCATGTCGAGTTTCTGGTGAATGGCAAGCCGATTCGAGGGCAAGGACCTGGGCAATGCAAACATGAACCCAATGGATCTATCTACAGTGCGCCGGCTTCTCTCTGGACAGTGGAATTCAGCGATCCGAAGGGCGGTCAGGTCACGCATGTCACGCTGACCATGTGGCAACCGAAGAGCGAGAGTCCCAGTCAGATGTCTCTCGTATTGGACACTGGCGCCGGGTCGCATCGCATTGCGACGGTCAAAGGAGAGCAGCTCATCGGAGTGGGCATGGTCAGCTTGCGAACTGAGCAGTCCGGCGGCCGGTTCGACATCAAAGGAAAAGATGCCGCAGGCGCGACGATCGAGGGATCGATTACCTGCCCCAGTTTTGGCAACATTGTCGCCGAGGGAGGCTGAGTAGCTGTGCGATGCCGAACAACACGAGTAAAGAGAATGATGAGGCTGCAATCTGTGCTTTCGCTCCTGTTACGGGCCACTAGACGTTCAGCATGCGTGACCGGCGGTATCTTGACGCTTTGGGCATGCTGGATCGGCCTTTCCTTTCCCGCTTTTGCCGATTGTGTAAACGGCGCGCGTGACCCGACCGAGCAAGAGAAGCAGACGGCCGTCCGTGTGTTGACGGCGCTCCGTGAAGCCTTTCCGGTCCCGCCGGGCTGGAAGGTGACGAATGATACGAAGATCGAGGCGCCCCGCTTCTTTTGCAAAGGCGACGAGGTGCTGCGGCTGTGGTTTCAGCGCACCTTCACACGGGAACAAGGTATGAAGGAGCGGACGGCGGAATATAACCGCAGGCTGGCGGACGCGAAACGCTTGACGCCTGAAGAACAAGGCCAGCTTGCCGACATCGATAAGGAAATCGGGAACCTCGCCAAACAGATGGGCGTGCCACGTTCGGCACTCAAACAACGGGATCTCGACAAGGACAAGCGCGCGCAACTCGAAAGCGAATTAAAACAGTTGAACGACAGCATGACGTCCCTTCGCCAACGCCGCCAGGCTCTTGCCACCCCGTGGCTGGCAGACGGACCGAGAAAGAAGCGGTACGAGGAGTCGCTCGCTGAGGCGACACGAGAATTTCGCAAGGACACTGAAATCGTCGTGAAGGTCGCCATGAACGGGCCATTCGAGCCGGTGAAAGATGGCGAGCGCTTCGAGGTTCCCAGTGTCCCGATCGCCTATCGCAGCGCCCCTCGGCAAGAGATGCCGGGCACGTTTACGGAAGGGATGACTACACTCTTTTTCGGACAGAGTCGTGCGAGGCCCGTGGGCAATCCAGGCTCACTGGAACCGCTCCTTGACCCGAACGATCCCACGAAGCCACGCACCTTCACTGTCTCCATCCAGGCGGATCAGGATCGCGCGATGCAGGTCATTCAGGGAATGAACATCGAATCGCTCAATGCGCTGACGCAATGACTCGCGCCGTTGGCCATACAAATTATCAAAACAGCATTAATCTGGCAGTCTGAGCCTTCTTCTGTTAGATTCGTGACCGCTCGAGGTCGCTCCATTCATATCCACGTAACCGGCACTCGCTATTTCCTTTTGAAAACATACGACGCAGCACAAGACAAGCTCGCGTGATTCTGAACAGGATCGCGTGACCATCCGATTTTCGGAAAGGCCAAGCACCTATGACGTCCCTTACTACATCCACGGTTTCTGACGCACTACAGCTTAAAGTTTTTCAACGTATCGCCACTGAACTCGGCGTCGGGCCGCGGCAAGTCACGGCGGCGGTCGCGCTGCTCGACGAAGGCTCGACCGTTCCCTTCATCGCGCGCTATCGCAAGGAGGCAACGGGCAATCTTGACGATACGCAGTTGCGTACGCTGGAAGAACGGCTCCTGTATCTGCGCGAATTGGAAGAACGGCGCACGGCAATTCTGGCGTCGATCGAGGAGCAGGGCAAACTTACCGACGGATTGCGCGCTACGGTCGAAGCGGCCGAGACGAAGCAAAGCCTCGAAGACGTGTACCTGCCGTACAAGCCCAAGCGTCGCACGCGGGCGCAGAGTGCGCGCGAGGCGGGCCTGGAACCGCTGGCTGATGCCCTGCTTGCGACCCCCACGCTCGATCCGGAGCAGGAAGCGACCAAGTATGTGAATGTGAGGCCGGCCACCGATAGCGCAGAGGCCATCAACGTACCCGACGCCAAGGCCGCGCTCGATGGGGCGCGCGACATTCTGTGCGAACGGTTCGCGGAGACGGCCGACCTGTTGGCTATCCTGCGCACCCGCCTCTGGGAGCAGGGCGTTCTCACCTCCAAGGTGATGGAGGGCAAGGAAACGGCGGAAGAAGAGAAGTTCCGCGATTACTACGCGTATGTCGAGCCGATCCGGACGATTCCGTCGCATCGCGCGCTGGCACTCTTTCGCGGCCGCAGCGTGGGAGTGCTCGCACTCGATCTCGATTTAGACGACGCACAGAAAGCCGCCGTGCCGCATCCTTGCGTAGCGATGATTGCCGCACACTTCGGCATCGAAGACCGCGGACGCCCCGCCGATGCCTGGCTGGCCGATGTCTGCGCCTGGACCTGGCGCGTCAAGGCCCACCTGCATCTCAGCACCGAATTGCTGGTGCAACTGCGAGAAGCAGCGGAAGCCGAGGCGATCAAGATTTTCGCCCGCAATCTGCATGAGCTGTTGTTAGCGGCGCCCGCCGGCCCGAAAGCCGTGCTCGGCCTCGACCCCGGACTCCGCACCGGCTGCAAAGTCGCCGTCGTCGATGCGACCGGTAAATTGCTGGAAACGGCTACCATCTATCCCCACCAGCCACGCAATGATTGGCAGGGTTCGTTGGCCACGCTCACACATTTGGTCATGCAGCACGACGTTGAACTGATCTCAATCGGGAACGGCACCGCCAGTCGCGAGACCGACAAGCTGGCCACAGAAGTGGTTAAACTGGTGGCGGCGGAGAAACCGGAGCAGAAGCTGAACAAGATCGTAATCAGCGAGGCGGGCGCATCGGTCTATTCGGCGTCGGCCTTTGCCGCTGCGGAGTTTCCGGCATTGGACGTGAGCCTGCGCGGCGCCGTCTCCATCGCCAGACGTCTTCAGGACCCCTTAGCCGAACTGGTGAAGATCGAGCCAAAGTCGATCGGTGTCGGACAATACCAACACGACGTGAACCACCGCGCGCTGGCACGGGCGCTCGACGCGACCGTCGAAGACTGCGTCAATGCAGTGGGCGTGGATATCAATACAGCGTCCGCCCCGCTGCTCACACGCGTGTCCGGCTTGAATAAAGTTTTGGCGAAGAACATCGTCGAGTACCGGGACGCCAACGGACCGTTTACGAATCGACAGACCATACGGCACGTGCCGCGCCTGGGCGACAAAACCTTTGAACAGGCGGCGGGATTTTTGCGCATCAATGACGGCGATAATCCGCTGGACCGCTCTGCAGTCCATCCGGAAGCCTATCCCGTGGTCGAGCGCATTCTGACCCGTCTCGACAAACCCATTGACGACGTGATGGGCCGGCCGGCCTTGCTCAAGGATCTGTCGCCCGCTGACTTCATTGATGAGACATTCGGCGTGCCGACCGTGCGCGATATCCTCGCCGAGTTGGAAAAACCGGGACGCGATCCTCGTCCGGAATTCAAAACGGCCACTTTTTTGGAAGGCATCGACTCGCTGTCCGATCTGCAGCCCGGCATGATCCTCGAAGGCGTGGTGACCAATGTCGCGGCCTTCGGCGCGTTCGTCGACATTGGCGTACACCAGGACGGCCTTGTGCACGTGTCCGCACTCGCGAACCGTTTTGTTAAAGACCCGCATGATGTCGTGAAGCCCGGTCAAATCGTCAAGGTGAAGGTGTTGGACGTAGATATGAAGCGCCGACGGATCGCCCTGACGATGCGTTTGGAAAACGCCTCCGCCGTGCCGTCGGGCGCAGGTAGCGTGCTCGCGGACGTACGTCCGGCCGCCGTGAGCAATCCGCGGGGCCGACGTCCGCCCGACCAAAAGCCCGCCCCTGTGCGACAACCAGAACCCAGCGGCGCCTTCGCTATGGCCATGGCGCGCGCTAGAAACAAGACGTAATCATTGCTTCGATTATCTCTAGCTGACTACCGGATTGTTCGGCGCGTTCTGATATCGAAGAGAGCGGAGGTCTGGGTCTGATGGTTAGATCCCTTTCGCGTGCGACAACACAGGTCGCTCCGGCGCAGTGGCGCGCCACGCCAACGCCCATCCCATGAGCAACAGCCCGGCGGCGAGGAGAAACGGCGCGCCGGGGAGATGCCAGTCAGCAAGCCTATCAATGAACAAGGCAAACGTGAGCGTGAAGAGACTCGGACCGAGTAAGCCGGCGATCCCGGCGAGGCTCGCAATCGCCCCTTGGAGCTGTCCCTGTTCAGATGCGCCGACGCGTCGCGTCATCAAGCTTTGCGCGGACGGGCCGACAAGTCCCCAGAACGCCATGATGGGAATCCCTAGACAGTAGATGACGGGGTTGGGCGCCAGGCCATAGATCGAAAAGCCAACTGCCCCACACAACAATCCCGCGAGTAGTGTCCTGCGTTCTCCGAATCGCGCCGTGAGGGGTTTCACGAGCACGCCTTGCACGATCATGGCGCATATACCGACTGCGGCAAGGGTGAGACCGACCGCCTTGGTGCCCCAGCCATACCGATATCCTAAATACAGGACGGCCACGCTCGGAAGGACGACGTGCGCGAGATAGCTGAGAAACGCGACAATCGCGAGGCCGAAGAGTTCATAATGCGACCGCAGCAATACGAGCGAGCCGACGGGGTTCGCCCGCTTCCACGCAAACGGAGCACGGCGCTCGGGCGGCAACGATTCCGGCAACACGAAGTAGCCATAGCAGGCATTGACAAGACTGGTCGCCGCCGCGCCCCAAAATGGAAGGCGAGGATCGCTCGCGCCCAAGATGCCCCCTACCGCCGGCCCCAGCACGAACCCTAGCCCGAATGCCGCCCCCATCAATCCGAAGCCGGCAGCCCGTTTTTCCGGCGGAGTGACATCGGCTATGTAAGCGCCGGCCGTACTGAAGCTTGAGGCGGCGATCCCGGAAATCACGCGGCCCACAAAGAGCCAGGCCACATTGGGCGCCAGCGCCATGAATATGTAGTCGAGTCCCAGGCCGACGTTCGACAACAGAACAATGGGGCGGCGTCCGAAGCGATCGGACAGCGCGCCTTGAATGGGGGCACACACAAACTGCATCAGCGCCCACGCCGTACCCATTAGCCCATAGATTTCCGCTGCGTAGGCCGTATCGCCCGACATAAAATTTTCGACAAGTTTCGGGAGGACGGGAATGATAATGCCGAACGACAACACGTCGAGCATGACCGTGATCAAAATGAAGGCAATCGCCGCCTGACGGGATTTCACTGATGGGTAGGATGGACGCATGAAGCGCGCATCCTAGCAGTATCGAGTCTGTCCTAGAAAGTGAAAGTCGACTCGAATGAAGTGATTTTATGATGAGTGATCGAGGAGAGGAGCTGGACTGGCATCTAATCTGTTCAGGATTGTTTTATTGCAGCGATGGAGTCTTGAAATTGAGCATTCTGTAGGAGTCCGCCTCCGCGATGGACGAGAACGATGAAGCCCTCTTCGTCCAACAGCACATAGGTCGGCGTCGCGTTGACCTTGAAGGCCTGGGCAATCCAACGATCGTCGTCGTAGGCAGTGGGAAAGACGAACGTGGCGGCCCTCGATTTGACGAAGGTCTCCACGTTCGCCCGCGTATCGGCGAATCCAATGGAAATAATTCTCAATTGGGGCGGTTTCTTGTGCTGCGAAAAGTCGCTCAGCAGCGGCAGCTCCCGCTGACAGACATTGCACCAGGGCGCCCAAAACACCAGCAGCGTCGGGTGCCCTTTTAACGTGGTGTTGTTGTAGGCCTCTCCCGAGAAGGTCACCATCTCAAATTTTGGCGCTGCTATCCGAAGGGCTGGAGGCGTGCCCCCCACTTCTGCGTTCATGAGGGGTACCGTCAGGACGATAAAGAGAAGCATCGCTGCGCGAGCACCGATGTGCCGCCCTCGTGACTTCTCCAACAAGGCTGTCTCTCGGCATCGCATGATCTGCCTCACGACGTGAGTGATCGTGACCAATCCGCTACGGCTTGATATAGAGGTAGCCCTGTTGTTGAAGATCCGCGATGCGTTTCACCGCCACCGGATGCAGCGTCGCGACAAATCCTTTAACGAGGTTGTCCAGAGTTTTATTGTACGTTTTCATGGAAACCTGGCACATCTCCGCCTTGACGCCTTTGCCGATTATTTGTTCGAACCGCTTCGTCATCTCGGCATCCATTTTATCTTTCTCGAACAACTCCAGCGCCGGACCATGCACGACCAGTTCGATGTCGATTTTATCGGGGCCTCCTTCCGCGTCGATGTGTTTGTTGATCAGCGCCAAGGCATATTTGGCCACTTCGGGATCTTTGCTGTCGACATGATAGAGCACTTTCACTTTTCCCTTGCCCTCTTCCGCAACGGCCGCGTTCGGCGCGAGCGCCATCACTGAGAAGACACATAACGCGAAGACCGCCGCGAACAGACCAGACATTCTTCCGTGCAACATAATCGCCTCCTTGATTACCATCATTGATCGATCGTCTGTCTAGAGTGTATCGAGGTAAGCAGGTACCTGGAAGGGGGAGAACAGCAGCGAGGGCGACAATTTTCCCCCTATCCGCTAGGGGGACATGCCCCTATTCATGCGCGTGGGTGTTGTGACAGGACACTAACCAGATAGGTGCCGCGTGTAATAGGCTGCAGCCTGCGCCCGGCGTGTGACGTGAAGTTTTTGGAAGACATTGCTCAAATAATGCTCGACCGTCTTATCACTCAGAGTCAAGGATGCTGCGATTTCTTTATTCGTCTTGCCTTCCGCGACCAGCGCCAGCACCCGTTGCTCTTGCGGCGACAGGCCTTCCGACTTGGGTTCGCCGGATTCTCTGACCTGCGCTTGCACGCGGGCGAGGACTCGCTGCGTGACGGCTGGATCGAGGATGGAATGTCCCGTCGCAACGGTCCGGACCGCCTTTAGTAGCTCTTCGCTGCTGACTTCCTTCAATAAGAACCCCTGCGCCCCGGCCAAAATTGTCGCCAAGACGGCATCGTCGTCCGCAAACGATGTCAGAAAAAGTATGCGGGTCTCGGGCCGCGCCGCACGGATCGCCCGGCAGACCTCCACTCCACTGCCATCTGGCAAACGCACATCCATCAGGATGACATCTGGCTTCAATCGTTCGGCCTCGCTAATCGCCTGCGAACTGGTACCGGCCTCTCCGACTACCTGAAAGCCACCCGCTTCGCTGAAAAGCGTCCGCAACCCGAGCCGAAGCACTTCATGATCGTCGACCATCATCAACCGAATGGCTGCCGTCGTATGTTTAGGCATGAACCTCCACGGGCAATTCAAAGACGACATGCGTGCCGCGGCCGGATCCCGACGAGACGGTCACCTCGGCGTGAAGCGTGGCCGCGCGCGCCGCCATATTTTTTAATCCTTCTCCCCGTTGCCGAGTCCCTGCCGTAAAGCCAATCCCGTCATCCTCCACGACAAGCCGAACGCCTGCCGAATGCCGCTCCAATCGCAGGCTGACTTGGCGAGCCTTGGAATGCTGCAACACATTACTCAGCGCCTCGCGTGCAATAAAGAGCATGTGCATCGCTTGTTCGGGGAGCACGAGTTGGGCAGCCGCAGGATCGATTTTCACGTCCACATTCATTCCGGAGACGTCCTGCATCACTCGCACTTGCGAAGCGAGAGCCTGTTCCAGATTCTCCCCCTCGGCGGGCTCGGGTTTAAGCCCCCCGAGATATCCGCGTAAACCGCGGATCACCGTTTTCAACTCCGCAACGGCATACCCCAATTGCCCGATCACTTCTTCGGACTGGGTTCGCACCAACCGCTGGCATCGTTCAAGATTCAGCGTCTGCGCGAAGAGTGATTGAATGATGCCGTCGTGAAGATCCTGGGCCATGCGGGCGCGACCGTCGAGCACTTGACGTAGATGCCGCTCGCTTCGTCGCGCCGACTCCTCGGCGTCACGTGTGTGTGCCAGCGAGCCCTTGAGATCGATGAGCATCCGTTGATAGCCCTTCACCATGACTCCCAGCACCAGCATGTAGCCCATGAGACGTAACAAATGCCAACACCACCAACGTACATCCCACAGGGCTGAATAGGTAAACATCAATTCCGCCAGGCCGAATACCAGCGCGAGGCCGGCGAAGAGCGCGGCCTCGGATGATTCGGTTCGTCGCGAGTCCCACCAGAAGCGAACAAAGGATATGAGAAAAAGTACCGTAGCTGTAACGGTGAGAGCTATCGCCGTCGGGGTAAAGGCTCCATCGAACGCCATCACGGGTAACCGATCGGGAAAGGAAATGATGAACGTCCCGAGGAACACCGCGCACACCGCCGTGACCCATGGGACCAGGCCAGACTGATCTCCCCGGACCGGCGCATTCGATTTCCAGGCGAGAGCGAATCCTACCGCTCCGGACAGGCTGGCGAGGCTTCTCAGGAGAATGAATCCGTTCCCGGGTTCGGCAACGGCATGGAATTCTTCCAGGATTCCCATGAAAAGACAGCCGATGGCGAGAGGGAGAAAGCGGATGTGATGGCCAGCGATATCCTGTTTGAACAAGACCAAGGCCAGGACGATGGCGCAGAGACCGCCCAGCGCTTCAATCGCCGTGTGGACGAGCGGATGAAACCAGCGCCAGCCGGGCAATGTTGCGTGCGCAATCAGCGCAATCGACAGCCCAAGTCCAATCGAAATGGCCAGCGCGATTGGAAGAGGTTGCGAGCGCAATCGCGACATGACGCCTTTTGCGGGGAGAGCGAGTGGTCACTATCGATGACGTAACGAAAGGCAAGAGGTCAGAAGCTACCAGCCAGAGCGTTACGCCCCGTGACACTTCTTATATTTTTTGCCGCTGCCACACGGACACGGGTCGTTGCGGCCGACCTTGTCTTGCTCCCGTTGAACCGTTTTGGCGGCGATCGGTTCATCGCCGCGGTTCAGCACAAGTCTGGGTACTGGTGCGACAGGAGGGGGCGGCGGCGTAGACGCTTCACCTCGAACGGCTTGCACGTGGAAGAGTCGGTCAAGCGCATCGCCTTTGATGCGACCCATCATACCGGCGAACATATCGAAGCCTTCGCGTTTGTATTCGATCAGCGGATCTTTTTGGCCATACCCGCGCAAGCCGATGCCGTCACGCAGTTGATCCATGCCGAGCAAATGATCCTTCCAATGATGATCGATGACCTGTAGCAGCACCATTTTTTCCAAATACCGCAACAGGTCCGTCCCAAGTTCCTTTTCCTTGTTTCGATAGGCCTCTTCGATGTACTTGCGAAGCTCTTCGCGCAGCGCGTCCCGTCCGAGCTCCTTCAGATGATCGGGGGCCATGCCCTCGATGGCGGCGAGATTTACGCCGAACTGGGCATGGATGGCCTCGGTCAAGCCGCCCACATCCCATTCCTCAGGATACTGATCTTCGGGGCAATAGACGTCGAGCATCGAGTCGGAGACTTCCGTGAGCATTTCCTGGACTTCTCCGCTCAGGTCGTCGCCCGTCAAGATGGCGCGGCGGTGCTGATAGATCACCTCGCGCTGCTTGTTCATGACGTCGTCGTATTCGAGGAGTTGTTTGCGAATATCGAAGTTGTGCGCTTCGACCTTCTTTTGCGCGTTCTCGATCGCGCGCGTGACCATGCCATGCTCAATCGGCACGCCTTCTTCCATGCCAAGTTTCAGCATCAAATTGGAAATGCGCTCGGAGGCAAAGATACGGAGCAAATCGTCTTCCAGCGAGAGATAGAAACGGGACGATCCCGGATCGCCTTGCCGGCCCGCGCGGCCACGCAACTGGTTATCAATGCGGCGGCTTTCATGGCGCTCCGTACCGATAATATGGAGGCCACCCAGTTCGATGACCTCTTTCTTATTGGCCTCGCACTCCGCCTTGATCTGTTCGAAAATCGCTTTCCTGCGATCCTCAGGGAGGGTCTCATCGCGATAGAGAATTTGCTTGAACAAGAAGTCCGGATTGCCGCCGAGGAGAATGTCGGTGCCGCGACCCGCCATGTTAGTCGCGATCGTCACGGCGCCCTTTTGACCGGCCTGCGCGATGACTTCCGCTTCCTTCTCATGATATTTGGCGTTGAGCACATTGTGTTTTACGCCGTGACGCTTGAGGTAGCCGGAGAGCCGCTCAGACTTTTCGATTGAAATGGTGCCTACCAGCACCGGCTGGCCGCGCTCGTAGCACGCCTTGATCTCTTCGACGATCGCGTCGAACTTCTCCTTCTCGGTTCGGTAGATGACGTCCGCATAATCTTTGCGGATCATCGGGCGGTTCGGCGGAATGACGTTGACGTCGAGGTTGTAAATTTTGGCGAACTCGCTGGCTTCGGTATCGGCGGTACCGGTCATGCCGCCCAGCTTCTTATACATCCGGAAAAAGTTTTGAAACGTCACCGACGCGAGCGTTTGATTTTCGTTGGCGATCTTGACGCCTTCTTTCGCCTCCACTGCCTGATGGAGTCCGTCGCTCCAACGGCGTCCCGGCATCAAGCGTCCCGTGAACTCATCGACGATGATGACCTCGCCGTCCTTGACGACATAGTCCACGTCGCGTTTATAAATGGCATACGCTTGCAGGGCCTTGACGACGTGATGGACCAAATCCATATGCGCCAGGTCGTAGAGATTCTCTACGCCGAGTAGCTTTTCGACTCGCGCATTGCCTTCCTCGGTCAGCGCGGCGGTCTTCGTCTTTTCTTCGATGGTGTAATCGCGCTCGATCTTGAGCTGCGGAATGATGGAATTGATGCGGTAATACAGGTCTGTAGATTCGTCGGTCGGCCCCGAGATGATGAGCGGAGTCCGCGCTTCGTCGATGAGGATACTATCCACCTCGTCCACGATCGAAAAATTCAATTCGCGCTGCACGCATTGGTCGAGGCTCGCGACGATCAAGTTATCCCGCAGATAGTCGAAGCCGTATTCGTTGTTCGTGCCATAGGTAATGTCGGCGCGATACGCCTCTTGCCGCGTACACGGGCGTAAATTTTGGAGACGCTTGTCGGCCGCGTCGTAGAGAGGGTCGAAGAGGAACGAGGCATCGTGTTGAATAATCCCGACCGACAATCCCAGCGCGTGATACAACACGCCCATCCATTGCGCATCGCGTTTGGCCAGATAATCATTGACCGTGACCAGGTGCGCGCCCTTACCGGCGAGCGCATTCAGATAGAGGGCCAGGGTCGCCACAAGCGTTTTGCCCTCACCGGTCTTCATTTCGGAGATGCGGCCCCTGTGGAGGATCATGCCGCCCATGAGCTGCACGTCGAAGTGGCGCATGAACAAGACACGCTTCGACATCTCGCGGCAGACCGCGAAAGCCTCCGGCAACAGATCATCTAGTTTTTCGCCGTTCTCGATCCGTTTGCGAAATTCAGCCGACTTGTCCGCCAGCGCGGTGTCGCTCAGCGCAGAGGTTGATGGCTCCAACGCGTTAATCGCGGTGACCAGGGGCCGCAACTGATTGATCTCGCGATCGTTCTTGCTTCCAAAAATGAGGTTCAGTAATCCAGCGACCATAGCGATCCTATTCAGACGTGCAAAATTATTCTGCGCATCGGTCAGTATACAAGAATTTGCCCATGAATCCTATATGGATGACAGTGCATGAAGCCAGCATTGCTGATTGAATGATCATTGTCTGATTACTTGACGATATCGACGCGTCCGCAGATGAGAGGTCCCGCACCCACTGATAGTTCGAACTGTCACATCAATCATAACTGAAATTAATTTGGCGAAGGGAATCGTCCACGGGGCAATCGCGAATTCAATATCACAGAGGAAAGTCGGATGCCCAGTACTGGAAGTCGATGGCATCCAAACACGTTGGCCTGCGTGACCTACTACCCAATCATGCTCAACTTGCTTGATTTTAGGATGGTCCTTCACCAAAACTCAACGTTACGCACTTCACCAACCATAGAGTTCAAGAGGAATTGAAAGGTGTTCCTGGCTTTATGCTTGATGATTTGACGTATGGAACTGTCGGGGTGGTGGGAATACTGTTCCTAAACCGACGAACTTGCTCCTATTGCTCACGCAGCGATTGTCGGACGCCGGTGCTCCAACATCTCCGCTCATGACCGCGTGATCTTGAAAAGGCTTTAACCTCATTAAAGAAAAGCCCGTCAGGCTACACGCCTTGACGGGCTTTTCTAGCAGGCACTGATCGTTGGCTAGAGGGAGAAGCTTCGCATCGCTCGTCGCTGTAACAGAACAAAGGCAAGGACGATTGGGCCGAGAAGCAGCAAGGTACTTGGCTCGGGCACGGCAGTCGGCGTTCCTCCTGCTGTTCCGAACGTCAGATCATCAATCGTGAAGCCGCTAGCCTGGTTCGCAATGATGCTGATGATTTTAATCGAATTGGTGGGGAAAGATGCTCCAACGAAGTTCCCGGCGTTCCCCGTGGTCGAGCCTCCGGTAATGCCGCTCAACGATGCGTCTAATGCAGTAAAGGTGACATTGCCAAGGGCAGGATTGAGCCATACCCCAGCCCGGTTCACCGGGCTGGAAAAGATGATTTCTAAAAAGTTGCCTGCCGCAAGCCCAAGCACCGCCGGCGAAGTCGGATCGGTCATAATCTGGAGCGGAGCCACTACATTGGTGCCCGAATGGGCATTTCCAGCGATACCGCCGCCAAGACTGAGTAGCGCGACCGGGGTTCCTGGGTTCGCCGCGGTATTGTTTGGGTTGGCTCCGCCACTGTGAAAGAATAGGCTCGGAATCTGCCCGTGCATCTGGGCGCCGGCCGGCACGGGCGTGCCATTTGTGTACGCCGTAATGTTCAAAGGCGTTAAGCCAGACACACTTTCAAAATTTTGCACGGTCGCGCCACTATTGAAGGCGATGTAATCGGCACTCGCCACATTGTTCGTGTTGATCGTTACAGCAAACGCATCGGACCCTGCGAATGCGAAGATTACGGCCACTAAGGCAACCAGATTTCTCATTACCTTCCCTCCTTGCGAAAGCCTGAGCTCTTCCCCAGAATTACGTTAGCGAGCACAAATCAGACCACAGTGCTTTTCCTAAATATTCCGCACACAAATCCTTCCCCGAGCCTACAGGCGTCAAGGACACCGACACGGGTGTATCTACGCATGAATGGGCACAACCTCCTAGAAAACCAAATGAAAACATGAAGGTGTTTTCCAACCCATTCTGTTCTCTCTGTCAAGCTTTTGGACGGTGCCGAAGCCCGTCCCCTAGATAACGACGGCACAGTGGGGAAGCGATTGTTGGACGGCGGGGGCTACGACATCTCGACTACTGACCGCGAGGCTTGAAAAGGTTTAATCCTCCCTGCGAAAGCCCGTTAGGTCATGTCAATTGACAGGCTGTTTCTTTTCGCTCTGGCCTGAGCGACCCCTGATTGCATTGATCTTGACTTGATAGAATCCCGGCGACTACTATCCACCTTATGTCGTGCGCTGGACAACGAATCGTCGCCATCGGATTAGCCCTCTGCCTGCTCACGTTGAGTGGGGTCATGTACCCACAGACGGTGGCGCATGCCGCGCATCACGCGCACCACAAAAGTGCCACGCATTCCACCGCTCTTTGTACGTGGATGTGCGCAGCGGGGCAGGCGCAGGAAAGTGTGTCGTTCCATTTTCAGGTCGAGCCGGAAATTTTTCATCCGGTCGATCATCTCAATCTTCACGCTCCCATCGAAGCGCTTTTCACATTCCTTGCCACGCGCGGGCCTCCTTCCCTGATCTAAAACCATTCGTTTGATCTCGTCACGCTCGGCATGCGGTGTCTTCAGCCGCACCAGAGCGAAGGCCGCACTAGACTTTCTGGTGCGAAATGTCAGCCGGCATATACGTATTCACACGGGCTTGTGACAGCCGTCTCCATATGGGGATCACACACTGTGTCGAGGGACATGAACAGGTTCAAAGTTTGTCATGAAGGAGACCTATGAGGGCGAGGCCGGTTCATAGCAAAGTCACTTTATTCGTTGTAATCGCCTCCTTCCTCTTCCTGTCGCCTCAGAGCGAAGCACAAACGAAAAGCGAAAAAACATTCAACGCCATTATTACCGACGCGCAGGGCATCGAAACTGAAGTCAAAAACGTGTTCTTTTATTGGGAAGAAAAAATCAGCGAGACCGCCTTCGTGCCTCATGAGGTCCGCCAACTGCCGGTGAAACGAGGCACGGCCACGGTGCAGGTGAAATTTGACTCAATGAAACAGATCGACGTGAAGCAAAGCACCGACAAAAACTTGCCGACCTTTACCATTACGCTGGCAAACGGCAAAACCGGCGACTTTGCGGCCGCACTCGCCGGAAGCTTCCGAGGCGAATCGGACTTCGGACAAACAGAGATCCCGATTACCACGATGACGAAGGTCGTTTTCAAATGATGCTGCCTATGAGTGAACCGCTGAACAGCATTGATTGGGATACCCGCATGGGCATACAGGCGTGGATGTATTCGCTCACCATTCATGCCATGCTGGTTGGACTAGCGCTCCTGCTCGGCACGCGTCTCATGGTCGCGACTCCGGAGGAGCCGTTTCACTGGAACGTCGCGCTGGTCGAGCACGCCCCTGTGACAGAAGCCGTCACGCCAGCCTCACCCGTAACTCCGGTTCAGCCGCCAGCGAAGCCCGTACAACAGACGCCGAAAAAGATTCAGCCGGCCCCTCAGCCCACTCCGGTCGAGCGCCGCATTGAAACAACCGTTCAGCCCATTGTCCAGCAGATGCAAACGAAGCCTCAGGAACAGATCCTTGAACGGAAAATCGAAACCGTGAACACTCCTCAGCAGATGGAGCAAAAGACGGAGATTCGTCCCTCGACACAAGAGCCCACGCCGGTTGTGACTCCGGCTCCGTCTCTCGTCGAGCAACCTACACAGGTCATTGCGGCCGGCCCCGCGCCAAGGGAACATATCGTCGAAACTCCCTCAGTACAATCGGCGGCAGAAATCGTGCAGCGCGCGGAAGTCAGTCAAGAGCCCTCCCCAGTCGCTGAACGGACGCCGCCTACTGTGACTGAAACAAGTCCGGCTCACACGGTTGAACAAACGGTGCGCGCACCGGCCGTCGTGCAGAATCACGAGGCAATTGATCGCGCGCCCGAACTTCCTTTGCTCGAACATTCGACAGCGCGTGAAGAACATCAGCTCGTCGCCAAAGCGCCCCCGACTTCGATGCCTCCTTCCCGTCCGGATTATGGATGGCTTACGGACATGCTCCAGCGTCGCAGCGCCGAGGTCCGACATTACCCTTCACAAGCACGCCTCAACCAATGGCAAGGGAAAGTCGTTGTGCGTGCCGTGATTCGAGCGGATGGACATTTAGCGGATGTGACCGTCAAGAAAAGCTCGGGCCACTCGGTGCTCGATGAAGCCGCCATGGATGTGATTCGACGCATTACTCCAATCCAATTGAAATATGCGTTAGGACGTCAGGAAGTGGTGGTCAATATTCCGATTTCGTACGAGCTGAATTAGGGGGACGCGATGAATCGTCATGTGACTCGCGTGTTGGGCGCAATAGCAATCGCCCTCGCCTTACCGATAGGGTTGCACGCCGCCGACCTCTCGTCCCAGCCTATCGGCGCAATTAGTTTTGCGCCCAAACTCATCGTCGACATTAAAGCCAAGTCGATGGTCGGACCGTCGATTCAACTGGATGAGCGCAACGTCGCGCACGTCGCGTGGATGGAAGAAGACACGAATGGACGGACGGTTCGCTATGCTCATACAACGTCCCCATCGAGTGACTCGCTTACTTCCTCGATCCCGGTCAATGGCCCGAATGACCTGCCTTACTGGAGGCAAGAGGCCCCGGCATTGGACGTTCGAGGGAACATGGTCTACATCGCGTGGGCAAAAATGCCGGCAGTGCCGGTGGCCGACAAACCATTTGCCAATGAACTGCGCCTCAGCCGCTCGCTCGATAGCGGCCAGACGTTTTTGCCGTCCGCCCCGATCAACGACGACGGCGAACCCGTTCTCCATAGTTTCGATTCGATTCGTATTGATCGAGAAGGGGCTATCCACGTGGCATGGATCGATGCCCGCGGGAGCAAGAAAAATCCCGGCACCTATGTGAGCCGATCCACCGATCATGGCATCACCTTCGATAAAAATAAAAAGATCGACGACGACACGTGTGTCTGTTGTCGAACGTCGGTCGCCATCGCCGATGACGGCACGTTGTACGTCGCGTGGCGAAAAGTATTTGGCGAGGTCAGAGAGACCGTCGTCGCACGATCATTTGACGGTGGGCTGACATTTTCAGAACCCGTGATTGTGGGCAACGACAAATGGGTATATCCGAGTTGCCCGCATCGCCCCGCGTCGTTGGGTATCGATCATGAGGGACGCGTATACGTCGTCTGGTATACGGAAGGCGAAGACGAGACGCCGGCCGTGTACATTGCCTATTCCAATGATCGCGGCCAAACATTTTCACCCAAATACCAATTGAATCGATCAAAAGGAACGTTTCCGGACCATCCGCAACTAGCAGTCGATGGCCATGGTCGCGTCGTCGCCGTGTGGGAAGAACTCTCGCCGGTCCGACGCGAAGTCGTCGTGAGTTACTCCTTAGACCGGGGACGGACGTTCAGCGCACCGCAGAAGATCAACGAGAAGAAAGGGGAAATGCCCACCATCGCCGTCAGCCCCACAGGACAATTCCTATTGGCGTGGAAAGAACATGCGATGCCGAATCATCGCATCGTACTCCAACGCATCGCGTTGCCGGAATTGCTTCCTGTGGCCATGGAAACTCGCACGCCCCAATGAGAACTGTTGTATCCCGCCCTCAACTCGTCGTCATCTGGATGATAATTTTCTGCGCTTGCGCCGCCGCAGACCTGGCGACAGCGGTCGACGATTTTTCCCGCTTGAAGCTGAGCCGAGCAGGGGCCGGGACGCTCGTTCCGCCATTTGAGCTGCCGACCATTGATGGCAACACCATCGAATTTTCGAAGCTGAGAGGGAAAGTCATCGTCCTCAATTTTTGGGCGACGTGGTGCGGACCCTGTAAGGAAGAGATGCCGGCCTTGGATCGATTGAGTCGACGGTTCGACTCGGACGATGTCGCGGTGCTCACGATTACCACTGAGCACGAGCGGATGGCGATTCAGCAGTTCATGAAACAATTCAATTCCACGTTGCCCGTCCTACTTGATGAGCAACGCGACTTGACCTTGGCCTTTATGGTGCGCGGGCTTCCGACTACGATCTTTATCGCAAAAACCGGCGAGGTCGTCGGACGCGCCGTCGGACCACGCGATTGGGACAGCGCAGACGTCGTCGGATTTATCCAGCGGCTCCAGCAGTGAAATTAGCGACCCCATACATCCGCTCATGCGCAGCCACCTGCGTCCTCCTGTACGCCATCGTTGGATTTTTCGCAGGTGCCTGTCCCTCGTTACCGGGCGAGATGCCGACCCATCAGCATCACCATAAGCCGATCACCCATGCCTTTGCATGCGCGTGGGCATGCCATGTGAGCGTCGGCCAACATGCGGTTGATGCGCCTACCCCCGTCGTTCCGTTTTGGCTCATTCTCGTTCTTCTTGGCTGTACGACCCTGATCATCGTCCCTCCCCGGCTCATCACGATCTCCGCTCGGGCCCCCCCGCTCACTACCATCTGAGCCTCCGACATTGTTCTCGCTTCATCCGCAGCACAGGACAAGTGCGCGGTGCGGCTTGGATTCACATCTCCGAAAGGTTGAAAGGAATGTCGGTCATGCGATCTCATCAATCATCGTCCCACGCGTTCTTTTTATGGGTCTTCATCGTACCTTGTGGGCTCACATTCCTGGCTTCACCCTCGCTAGTGTTCGCGGAGGATCAAACCAATGAACCGAGCGGAAAGGCGCAGCGCAAGCAGCAATTGGAGCGGCAGCTCAAATCGATCTTGGATGAACTCGATGAGCTCAAGCAGGGCGATCGTCCGGCGCCGGTACAGCCCCTCCCCGTTCAACCCGAACCGCAGGCCATGACCGAACCGCAAATTGAGCAAGGGCCGGCGCCGGAAATCTCACTGGAGGACATGAGTATCATCAGCAAGCGCCTTCAAAAACATCCGGAAGGCGTCACCCTCACCTCAACTCCGCAGAGCGAGTATGACTCGCAGCCGACCCGGAACATGCGCGAATCGTTGGAGTCGTTGCCGGGTGTCATTGTCCGGCAGGCGAATGGTCCCCGAGACTTCAGCATTTCGCTTCGCGGATCTGGTGTCAAAACATCGTTTGCCATACGAGATCTCAAAATCTATGAGGACGGCATCAGTCAGACACAGTCGGACGGACTCTCTCGGCTGGATATGCACGATCCCTGGTTTATGCGAAGCGTCGAGGTGCAGGCCGGCGCCTCATCATCCATGTACGACAACTATGCCCTCGGTGGAATGGTGCATTTCAAAACACGGCGGGGCAGCGACATCAATGGGGTTGAGGCTTTTCTGAGCGGAGGTTCCTTCGGTTATCAGAAGTATGCATTCGCCGTGGGACAGGAATACACCAATGTTGATATTTCCATGTTCGGGAGCCAGCAGCTCGAGGACGGCTTCATCCGAAACAGTAATTACAACACGCAAACCATCAACCTGAATTTTCGTTTTCGCGTTGACGATAAGCAAAGTTTTTACTTCAAGGCCATTACGAATTGGCTCGATACCCGAGTCCCCACGCGGTTGACCCAATCGCAATTCAATACCGACCCACGCCAAGCCGGCGGCACAACGTGTGCGACTACAGGATCTTGTAATGATGCACTGCGATTGGGCCAGGGCCGAATCGATCGTAGAACCATCGTGGGCGGGTTATACGAACGGCAATTAGACACGAATACGGTGCTGACCATTGAAGCCGATTATGATGTCAAAGACATCAACCAGACGTTTACGCAGATTACCGACAATGTGAACCCCAACTACAAGAACTACGTGGACCTTCGGCATAACGGGCGTTTCTCATCCATGCCTCTCCAGAGCTACGTCGGTTTCTTCATCAACAACATGGAACAGGAAGGGCAGACCTTTACGAATCTGGACGACTTCCACGGCACACGCGGTACCCTGGCGCAAAACAACCGGGGCACGAATCGAAACATCGGCGGGCGATTTCGCGAAGAATTGGAGTTCGTACCCAAGTGGATTCTTGCCGCCGGATTCGGATTTGAGCAATCGATGATCAGCATTCAAACGATTAACTATAATGGGGCCGGCGCTATCGCCAGCCGAGCCGACGCCCAGCGCACCTTCTGGAACTATGCACCTGAGATGTCGCTTAGCTGGAAACCAGCCGACGGTTACCGCCATTGGATTCGCGCATCGACTGGGTATGGCATTCCCACATTCGGAAATCTGACGACCGGACTTGATGGACTAGCCGGGACGAATTTCGCACTCAAGCCACAAAAAAATCTCAATCTGGAAATTGGAACCGACTCAAGACTACATAAAACGTTGTCGGTCCATCTCGTCGGGTTCATGGTGTTCTTCAAGGACGAGATCATCGCACAGTCCAATTCAACGAACACGGGAAGCTTCGCCGTTAATGCCGACTCTTCCCGCTACCGAGGCATTGAAACCGGCTATGACTGGCGCCCCTTGGACGGATGGCGCTTTTCAGGAGCCTATACCCACATCGATACCGAATACGTGAACTTTACCGACCGATTTGCAGTCGCGGGAGGGCCCGTCACACAAGTGGTCCGTGACGGCAAACAGGTGCCGAACGTGCCGCGGGACGTGTTGAACTTCAAAGAAGAATATCGGCATCCCTCGGGATGGGGAGGCTGGTTTGAGACGAGCTACTGGAACAGTTACTTCCTCAATAATGGAAATACGATCGGAGCGCCGGCGTATTGGTTGCTCAACGCCAATGTGAACAAATATGTCGAGATCAAGAATCCGTATATCCGGTTCGCGAAATTTTATGTCGAGCTGGACAATTTGTTGGATAAGACGTATGTAGCTTCGGGCAACGTCGTGGCCGACAGCACGCCCGACGCGCAGAAAACACTGTTCTTTGCCGGTTATGGTCGAGCAATTTACGGCGGGGTGACATTGGGGTTATTCTAAAAAGAACGCAGATGAACATCGACGCAGAGCCCGGTCATGCTTCTCGCGCAACAAACGAGCATCTAGGTATGGTTTGCTTTCACACGGATAGCCATTTCCCTGTGCTCTCTAACAGAGACTGCCTGAGGTAGACAAACCATGCTTTCACATCTTGCGTGTATAGGCAGATCAGTGCGGATGTTTAAGGCGCCTGCTGTGATGATGATCGCGACAGGCCTGCTGTTTATGACTGTACCCAAGTCATACAGTGGGCTCGACCTCAGTCCCGACGAAGTGAAAGCGGCTGCACAGCAAGGGTCCGACCGTGCCGACCGTGAAGTAGAGCAACATTATCTTGAAGAGGCGAAAAGCGAAGGGAATCTCTCTGATGAAGGACGCAGGCGGCTCACGGATATTGCCGACATGAATCAGCAGTATGAAAAGTGGAAGGACCTATCGAGAACGGCCGGCGCAGTGGCAGAGCGGGCGCGCAGAGTCCGCGCATTGCAGTATAAGCTTGCGGAACTAGACCCCTCGACGGATTTCAGTGCGCCGAGAAAGAGAGCGGTTTGGAAGGATGAGATGCAGTACCTGACAAAACAGTCGCCTCAACTTCCGGAACTTGCGCCGTTACGGAGATTTCGTGAATGAATGTGGATTCAAGATTGAAACGTCGAGAGGCTTATCAAGTCGATTCAAGCGGGATGAATCAATTCGTGGGGAGAAAATCTGGCCCATTGTATGGGTCTCCTGTCACCATCAATCTAGCTGTTTCACCAGTCCTATCTCTTCATGACCTGCCCGGTTCTTATCCTTCTCTGATAAGATGAATCACTGCGACTTGAATCTTCCTCACGTGAAGCTGTACCGTCACGTAAGAGTCCCGTCCTGTCCCTCCAGTGGACTCATTTGACCGCGATGTCATTGCACGAAGGGAGCGGGGATGAGAGGAGTGAAAGTAGCGATTGCCTTGCTGGTCATTGGGCTGATCGGAACAGGGGCTGTGCTCTGGTGGATGCTCCAGCATGGCTTTAGCGCCCGCGATCAGCCGGCGGCGGTTGAAATCTGGATTGCACGGCGCCTTCGCCATCTTGCGATACCAGCAGGACAGCGATCTATGGTAAATCCTATCCCACTTTCACCGGAAATTTTACGCGAAGCGAGGGGACATTTTGCGGATCATTGCGCAGGATGTCATGCCAATAATGGTAATGGCAAGACTCCGATCGGTGAAAACGTCTATCCCAAGGCGCCGGACTTGCGCGCACAGGAAACCCAGACAATGTCCGATGGAGAAATATTTTACGTCATCCATAATGGGATTCGATTTACGGCCATGCCTGCATGGGGAAAAGGACGGCCCGAGGACGATCGTGACAGCTGGAAGTTGGTTCACTTTATTCGACGTCTTCCTCAGATCACAGAGCAGGAGTTGGCTGACATGCGCGCTCTCAACCCGAAAAGCCCTCATGAACGTCAAGAAGAAGCAGAGTTTGATCGATTCTTGCAAGGAGATAACGTGGAGGTACATTCCTCACATCATTAAGGGAGGGCATTTCATGCTACGCTTCGCTGCCGCAGTACTAACCGCAAGTTTTCTCTCCGTCACTCCGGCGTTTTCGCACGGCGAATTGACGCATGTGTTAGGGACGGTCTCTGGCGTGGACGCCAATCATCTGACGGTGAATACAAAAACCGGCGAGACGGTCCAGATCACTGTGACCGATCAAACGAATTATCGGAACCAGAATGCCGGAAGCAAGGATGCGCTCAAAATCGGTGACCGAGTGGTCATTGAAGTGCAAGAGAAGAGCGGCAACTTGATCGCGGATGAGATTCGCTTTGCTTCGCCGACCAAACCGCTTCCGTAGCGAACTTCATCACACAGGGTTGACGTACCACAGGGCTTCACTGCAACCGTCGCACCGCCGAGACGATGTTCCATCTCACACGCCGTGCCAGGCAAGCTGCGGAAGCGTGGATTGATTTCACCTTCGGCTCCGTCTATAGTCCGCCTGATTTGAAACACTGTTCGATGAGGACTTAGGCAATGTCCTGTCCACGCAAGGTTGTGCCGCTCTTATCCGTCCTGATCCTAGTCTCGTGGCTGGTGCTTCTTCCCCACTCTTCACTTGCTGCGCAGTCGGAGGCTGCCCAACGACAATATCAGCAAGGAGCTACCCTCTTCCGACAGGGTCATTACGACGGGGCGGCTGAGGCGCTGAAAAAAGCGATCGCGCTCCAGCCACAGATGTCTGAAGCGCATCATCTCTTGGGTCTTGTGCTGTTCGAAGGGAAAAAAGAGCCGGCGGAGGCTATTGAGTCCATCAAAAAAGCCGTGCAGCTCAATCCGACCTTTGGCCAAGCCTACTACGATCTCGGCAAGATCTACCTCAGCCAAACAAAATATCAGGAAGGGGAGCAGGCGCTGGTACGGGCAATTGAGCTCATGCCGCAATCGGAAGACGCGCATTTCGCCTTGGCGAAACTCTACAGCCGAAGCGGCAATCAAGCCAAGGCCATCAAAGCGTATCAGGCGTTCCTCGCGCTCAAGCCGCAGCACCCCGAGGCGCTCTACAGTCTTGGCCGGCTCTACGAGAGTCAAGGCGACACGCAATTGGCGCGACACACGCTGCAACAATTGACGCAAGCCAATCCTACTCATGCGGACGCATGGTACTTGCTCGGACGAATGGCTGAGAAGGACAACAATCTCAGTGAAGCGGCCGACGCGTATCGGCAGGCCATCGCCGCGAAGCCGGATTTGGTGGACGCCCATTACAATCTGGGGTTTCTGCTGCGCAGCGCCGGCAAGCAAGAAGAGGCAGCGAGACAGTTTCTGCAAGTGATTCGGTATCGACCGGAGTATGCGGAAGCGCACATGAATCTGGGAATGAGTTATACGGCGCTCGGATTATTCGACGAGGCGGAACGAGCTTATGAAGACGCCATCGCGCTCAAGCCGAATCTTCCAGAAGCTCAATACAACGTGGGAGTATTTTACGAACTGCACCGGAAGGATTCGATTAAAGCGCTCGTGCATTATCGGAAATATCTCGAACTCGGCGGGAAAGACGAACGCGTGGAACGCATAGTGAATCAGGGCATGCGTTAAGCGGATGGTCAACCGGCGGAAACGAACTTCTTCGGTTAAGAGTGGTCACCACCAGTACGGACCATAGGGATAGGGCCCCCACGGACCCCATCGCGACCCGCCCCAATACCCGTACGGCCTTCCATAATAACCAGGATAATAGGGCTGCGCATAGGCGGGATCGTGCTTGGGCCATACCGTGACGTTCTTGGCATCCAGTGTGGGGTATGTATATTCCGTCTCGTCGAGGGGCGCGACAATCGAGCCCGTCACGTCACCCGTGATAGTTACTCTTGTTCCAGGCGGAAGCTTGGCCGGATCGAGAAATTGTTTCTCAAACGCGATGAACCGGCCTTCGGACGCAGTCCGTTCCCACCCGGGCTGCAGATAGCTGTCGAGCGGCAACTGCAAGACTTCGATGCGTGTACCTTCTTTGAGTCGTTTCGCGGAAAGCACTTCACCGCCCAAGACAACCGTGTGTCCGCGATATTGGTCAGGCGCTTGCTTGAGCTCGACAAAGGTAACGGAGTGATCCACCTGGGATTGTAATTCTTTCGGGACGGCAGACTGCGAGGCGCAGGCCGGCAGAAACCCGCACATCAGCAGCCCGATCCCAATCGCTATTCGTCTTGACAGCATAGTAATATTATAAACCGTTCACGGATCGAAATGGAAAGGAGCAGCAGATGCATGGTTGGATAGTGCGGGCCAGCTTGATAGGTGCGGTCGTTGCTAGCATGGGAATGATGGTCGGCACGGCGTTCTCGAATTCCGCCACACCGGCGCTGAAAGGCAAATACACCGTCCTTGAAAAGGAACAGTCAACCCACACGCCCGGCAAAGTGAAAGTAACGGAGTTCGCGGATTTCTATTGCCCCCACTGCCATATGTTTGAAGAGCAGGGTTTGCCCGTCCTTGAAAAGGAGTTCGGCAACAAGATCGAGATCACGATGGTCGGCTTTCCCGTGATTCCAGGCAAGCTTCCGACTGCCTTCGATATGTATGAGCAGGCTAAGACGATGGGAAAAGGTCCTCAAATGAGGCAGGTCTTATTTCGCACAATTCACAAAGACCGCCTGCATGTGTTCGACAAAACCATTCGCGAGATGTTGGTGAAGGAAGTTGGCTTGGACCCCGCGGCATTCGAAGCCGGGCTGGCAAGCGGGAAACCCGCACGCGCCGTGGAAGAAGGAAAGAAGTGGGGTCAGCGCGTGAATGTCGACCACACACCGACGATTCTTTTGGACGGCAACATTAAAGCCGACCCCATCGACCCGGAAAATTTAAAAACTGTGATCCAGAGTATTTTGGCTGCGGATGGGAAACGGTAGCCTCTCCATGGCGACGACGATGCCAGTCGACCCACGTCGATTCACAATCCTACCTCACAAGGGCCTAAGTGAGAGCTGAACGCCCTGTCTTCTTGGTCACTTGGACAACGTTGGCGCTTCCATGGATTCTTTGAAGCGTTGCAAATCCTCTTCGATCTTTTCCTGCGGATCCTCTCCAAATATTTTTGCGACCAGCGCCCCCAGTCGGCCCCCCGGCGGATCGAACTGCAAGGTGACGGTGAGCTCCGTACCTTTGTCATCATCCGTTCGCCGGAATCTCACGGAACCGGCATTGTCCACGTCGGCGCCTCGCAGGGATCGCCACCCGATCAGTTCGTTCTCCACTTCATTAATAATTTGAGCATCCCATTCCACTTTCGGCCCACCGATCGGAAGGGTTTTGACGACCCAATGGGATAGGCGTTCATTGATGACCTCTACCGATTCGAGGTGGCTCATGACCTGTGGCAAATTTTCGAAATTACGCCAATAGCGATAGAGCTCATCAGGGGGACACTCAATCCGCAGGCTCTTTTCCACCTTGATGGCGCCTGCGGTCTTCACTTTACGCCGGCCGACTTCATTGGTGTTTGTTCCCAGGGCCGCGTACAGCATGCAATGGCCGGTTACGCCTCGTCCGACAAGTGCCGCGCCGACAAGAGTCATGGCAAGCCCGCTCCATGAGCGTTTCATAAGGCCTGCCAACATGATCCCCGCACCTACCAAGCTTGAAAGTTGCCGCTCGCCGTCACCCACATTCTCGAAGGCTTGCTCTTCTCTCCAGTCCAAATCTTGTGTATTGGTTCGATATCGTTCTTTCCCAGTCATTGTTCCCATATGCCCTCCTATAGCTCGACTTCCGACTCAACCAGTGTAAGACGCCCTGGGATGTCGGGGTATCGGTCACCGAAGAGAAGACCTGTCCTCGTGGATACCGGTGGGCGAAGGTGTCCGACCTACGAATTGGGGGATAATTGCAAATCCAGCGAGCACATGCAAAAAAGCTACGTCATTTCTCGCGTCCTCCCGACCTCATAGAAATTCGATTGCGGCCTGAATACAGCCCTTGTACTATGACCACCCGTAAATCACCTGAGCTTTGGAGCGACTATGCGTCGACAGATCTTCCTCCCCATTGTTATGAGTGTGATCGGCATTTTCTACGCGGCCTTCGATCCGTCCGTCGGGCTCGGCACAGAGAACGCCGCATCGACACCGGCGATCGGACACCTCGATTTGCAGGCACAGATAAAAGCCACAGCGAGCAAGGTCATCTCTGGCGTCGTCAATATTTCCTCGACTGTTCTGGTACGTGATCAGGCTCCATTCGATGAAGGTCCACTCTTCGGCACACTGCCCCAAACACCGCCGCAACGCCAATACGGACAAGGGTCCGGCGTGATCGTGACGGCAGACGGTTACATCGTCACCAACAATCATGTCGTGGCGGATGCGCTCGAAGTCGAGGTCCTCCTCGCCGATCGGCGTCAATACAAAGGACGCGTGATTGCCACCGACCCAAAAACCGATGTCGCAATCGTCAAAATCGACGCCACCGGCCTACCGACGATCCCCTGGGGCGATTCGAGCCGCCTGGGCGTCGGAGATTTTGTGTTGGCGATCGGAAATCCCCTCGGCCTCAATCAAACCGTCACCTTCGGCATCGTCAGCGCCGTCGGCCGAGCCGATGTCGGCATCGCCGATTATGAAGATTTCATTCAAACCGATGCGCCGATCAATCCCGGCAACTCGGGCGGCGCGCTGGTAAACATCAAGGGCGAATTGATCGGCATCAATACCGCCATTGCCAGTCCGACCGGCGGAAGTATCGGCGTGGGATTTGCGGTGCCGAGTAACATGGCACGAACCGCCATGCAAAGCCTGTTGAAGACGGGACGCGTCGTACGCGGGTTTCTTGGCGCGTCGACACAGGACGTGAACTCGCTCTTGGCTAAACTGTTCCGACTGCCGGACGTCAAAGGCGCGATCATCACCGACTTGATGCCCAAAGGCTCGGCCGAACGAGCCGGTCTTCGGCGCGGCGATGTCGTCGTTCGCTTCGACGGCAAAGAAATCGTCGACCCCGGCCGACTTCAAAACTTGATCGGTGGATCGTCGATCGGCAGTAAACATCGACTCGATGTCATTCGCGAGGGAAAACCCGAACAGGTCGAGCTGATGGTGCAAGAAGCGCCGCTCGAACGCATCAAGCGCACCCCGCCGACGCACGTCGAGACGCCCAGCCATCCACTCAATGGTGTATTGGTCGATGAACTGAAACCGGCAACCGCGCGGCAGCTTGGGCTGGGCACGATCAGCGGCGTCATGGTGACCGGTGTCGAGGAAAGCAGCATGGCCGAATCCGCGGGCCTCATGCAGGGCGATCTGATCGTCGAGGTCAATCGCCAGCCGACGCCGAATCTCGCCGCGTTCCAGCGCGTGGTCGAACCGCTGAAGTCAAGAGAGCCGATTCTACTGCTGATCAATCGACAAGGGACGTTCGTCTATATGCCGGTGGAGGCGGAGTGACGATTGCGGAAATTTCGCAGTCCTCGTCGACATTTTGAGGCATACAGTTTGGTTTTCCTGCACGACTTACCATAAGAATCATCTGGTTTCTAAACCAGTCACTGGTCCACTGCTTGATATTCTTTAGTATCGTTGGCACTCATCTCCAGGCGCGTTGACATCCTTGGGCGCCAATGATAAATTCGTGCCACTATTTTAGCTTTCGTAGCACCTGTGAGCCCATGAAAAAACTCGTCCGCTTCGGTGTCTCGCTCGATCATCATCTGCTGGATGATTTCGACCGCCATATTACACGGAAGAAATACACGAATCGATCGGAAGCGCTTCGCGATCTCATCCGCGATAATTTGGTCGGGCAGGAATGGGATGAGAACAAGGAGACGGTTGGGACGATCACGTTCGTGTACGATCATCACGTACCGTCGTTGACCGACAAACTCGTTGCCATTCAACACCGATTTCACGCGCTCGTGCTCTCGGGCATGCACGTGCATCTCGATCATAGCCACTGTCTGGAAGTCCTAGTCGTCAAGGGCAAGGGCTCGGAGATTAAGAAAGTCTCGGATGCGCTGATCAGCGTCAAGGGCGTCAAACACGGCAAGCTTGCAATGACAACGACCGGCAGGGGGCTGAGTTGACATGCGCATTTGCGTCATCGACGGCCGAGGGGGCGGACTTGGCGGGCGTCTCATTGAACGTCTGTTGGCGGTCGTGGATGAGCGACATGAAGTTGTCGCGCTTGGCACCAATCAAGCAGCCGCCGACGCGATGTCGAAAGCTGGAGCACGGCACGTGGGTATTGGAGAATGGGCGATTCTTCGCGCCGTTGCTGAAACCGACGTGATCCTTGGTTCGCTCAGCGTCGTGTTGGCGGGATCTTTTCTGGGAGAGGTCACGCAGGGCATGGCGGCGGCCATTCTAGAAACGCCGGCCCGGAAACTCCTGCTTCCGCTTAACCGACGTGGCGTGGAAGTAATCGGAACAGAATCGCCGACGCTCGATCCGTTGATCGACCAAACGATACAACGCGTGCAAACTCTGCTCATGTCCGGCCTCCCGGCTTGACTTCATCAAGACGCTACAATCGGACCACGAGGGTCTGAAACCGGCTGCCGACGCAACCGCGCTTTCGATCTTCGTGGCCGCTACCCGACGGTCCACGATTGAAGAGGATCGTGGATCTATGAGTTCTCTCAAGGTCGTCTCTCGTCTGGTTGTTATCCTATTCCTCTTGGCCGATCCGATACTGGCGCATGAGCCGGACGAAGATGTCCTTGAAGTCGGCGAAGTGGCAGTCACGGCCAACCGACCGGTCGCCGCCTCCTCGCAACAATTCATTCCCGACAAGGAATATCTCCTCCAGCCGCAGGGCCGCCCGGCCCAAATTCTGCGACTGATCCCAGGGTTAATCGCCGTGGAACATTCAGGCGGCGCAGGGAAAGCCGACCAATATTACCTGCGCGGCTTCGACGCGGATCACGGGACGGACGTCGCATTCTTCACGGACGGTATGCCGATCAATCTCAGGAGTCACGCGCATGGTCAAGGCTACGCTGATCTGAGCTTCATCATCCCTGAAACGATTGAAGGACTCGACGTCTACAAAGGCGCCTACCTCCCGGAATTCGGTGATTTCGCGACCGCCGGGGCTGTGAATTTCAGAACACGCGAAGTCGTCAAAGAAGGGGTAGTGCAACTGGCCGGCGGGCAGTTCGATACGCAGCGGTACCTATTAATGTTCTCGCCCACCAAAGACAAAGTTCGCACGCTCATTGCGGCGGAAGGCTACTATACGAACGGCCCGTTCGAACATGACAATCGCTATTTTCGCGCCAACGTCTTGGGCAAGATGACGGCAAATCCAACGACTCGGTCTGAATTGAGTCTCACCGGCACGTTTCACAAATCACAATGGAATGCGTCGGGCGAAATTCCACTTCGTGCCGTGACCGACGGCACTATCGATCGTTTCGGCGCGATCGATCCATCCGAGGGCGGAAAGACCATTCGGAGTACGGGTCGGTTGAACTATCACTATGACGCCACGTCCGGAGGGCAGTTCTTCGCCAATGCATACGGCCAATATTACAAATTCGACCTATTTACAAACTTTACCTTCTTTTTGAATGATCCAGTCAATGGTGATGGAATCCAACAATCCGATCGCCGAGTGATGTATGGAGGTGATACCGGTTGGCGGCAAGGGTTCGATCTCTTTGGCATCCCCAGCGTAGTGACGGCCGGCGCACAAGCGCGCATCGATAATGCTCACGTGAGGTTGGGCACGCAGGTCACACGAAATCCGCTGAGTCCGACGACCGACAGCGATGTGCTCGAAGCCTCGTATGCTCCCTTTCTCAAAACGGAATTTCAGCCGACACAATGGATGCGCGTATCCGGAGGCGTGCGCAGCGAGGTCTTCACGTTCGATGTCCGAAATCGCTGTCCAACCTGCATCGACCAACCTGAAGGGAGAACCACTTCGAGTATTGTTTTGCCAAAAGCGAATCTCATTCTCGGACCCTGGCTCCGAACGGAGTGGTTCGCGAATTACGGGGAAGGCTATCACAGCAACGATGCCCGATCGGCAGTCGCACCGGGATCGGCACCCCTGGCGCGTGCGAAAACGTATGAGGTTGGTGCCCGGTCGAACCCGTGGGGGCCCTACGGGCTCGAGTTGATCGCCACCTTGTGGGCAATTGATCTTCAATCGGAGTTAGTCTTTGTGGGAGACGACGGCACCACAGAAATTCGCGGTCCGACACGGCGTCGAGGCGTGGAAGTCGCGGCGCGAGGGCAAGTGATCGGCCCCTTGTATGTCAACGGGAGCGTGACGTGGGCAAAAGCGGAATTCAAGAACGGCGATGCCATTCCCAATGCGCCGCAACTGACCGCCTACGGCGCAGCCATCTTGCGATACCCGGAAGACTTGACGACACAACTGCAGGCAACCTACCTTGGCGTACGTCCCTTGACTGAGGATCGTAGTTTTAAATCGCCTTCCTGGGTCGATGTCGATCTCTCCTCCCGGTACAAACTCCCCATCAAGCTGGATCATGGCCGACTAGAAGCGTTTTTCTTTATCCAGAATCTTTTGAACACGAAGTGGGAGCAGGCCACATTCGCCTTTGAGTCGCGTCTACGAAACGAAGCCGCCGGTGTTACGGATATCCACTTTGTGCCGGGCAACCCTCGATTTTTTATGGGTGGCCTAGCGTGGTACTTTTAGCTGTCTACCTAGTCAGCATTGGTCAACGTTCCATGGCAATGCCGGAATGCCAGATAGGCGGCTTAAGTCTTGTTCCTTTCCCATCGTCAATGCTACAAAGGCTTTCTTATCGATAGGCGACGATCATGCCGAGAAAACTCCTTGCCCGTTCGTACTTCAATAGACCGACGCTGACGGTCGCACGTGGCCTCATGGGTAAGTATGTGGTGCGCGAGACCGAGAAGGGTGAACAGGCAGGCCTCATCGTCGAAGTGGAAGCCTATGTGGGCCCCGAGGACAAGGCCTGTCACGCGGCACGCGGACGCACGCCGCGGACGGATGTTCTGTTCGGTCCTCCCGGCATCGCCTATGTGTATTTGATTTACGGCATGTACCATTGCCTCAACGTCGTCACGGAACGCGAAGGGTTTCCAGCGGCCGTGTTGATCCGTGCCGTGGAATGCGACAATCCCACACCGGTCCTAATCGACGGCCCCGGACGGCTCTGTCGATCTTTTCACATCGATCGCACCCTCAATAGGCGGGATCTGACGGAAGGGAAAACTCTGTGGCTGGAAGACCGCGGAACGCGGATTACCGATGCGGAGGTCATCATGGCCCCGCGCATCGGGGTTGATTACGCAGGGGAATGCGCCGCCAAGCCCTGGCGATTCAGGTTGGCGCGCTGGACGCGGCCATCACATGCGCCGCGTCCAACAAAACGAGCATCAACAGGACTTTAGGACATTAGCGTATGCCGGGTTGCAACTCATCTGTCTTCATTAATTCCCGTAAGACGCTTGTGGCATACGATCCCGGCGGTAAGGCATAGGAAATGGTCAAAGTCCTGTCCTTCAACGACCATTCCAACTCGTCCAGGCACACGCGAAGCGATCGCCGTTCACCTCGAAATCCGCACTCAGCCGCGGCTTGCTTGAGCGACTCGGGTGTCTCATTCAATTCGGCCACGACGGCCCGCTCAATATCTCCCGGCTCCCCGGATGCCCAGGACACTCTCGATCCAAAGAGCAATCCGGTCGGACTGATCTCGAACGCATCGGCCCGTCCCTGCTCGACCTCGGCATGCTCGACCTGAAAACACGCGCCATTCGTATGCTTCATCGCCCAATCGCCAGCCAGGGTCTGATCGAGACGATCGATTCGAACGGCAAGAATTTCGTTGTAGATGTACGATTGGTAGGCATTCAGAAACCACATTCGCTTCGTCCGACTGATTCGCGCGCGGCGTGATTCGTCGCGAAGAAGCGCGGCGCCTGTCTCATAATTGAGTCCGGTTTTGCCTTGCCGCTGCGGGCCAAAATAATTGGGCACGCCCCGCCGCAACAATATGTCCAGCACTTGAGGCACGGTGTCTGCCGCGCCTTCTTGGACGTCCCGAATCGTCAACGTAAACCGGTTGCCGGCGTGGTGTCCGGTGCGCAGACGGTTGCGATGACGACCGAGCACTTCGATCGAAAGCACCCGATCGTTCGTGGCGAGGCGAGCGATCGCGTCGTCTTTGACGAGCTGGACCGACACCATCTGTGTTGTCACCGCTCTGGCATCTTTGAGTCCCGCGACGCCGACGCAACGCGCCTTGACGCCCAAGGCGGAGGCAAACTGCTTGACCAGATCGGGAGTGGAAAGCCCGCGCTTGGTCACTCGAAGATACGTATGCTCGCCCTGTCCGCACGGCAGATAGAGCGGGCGCTCTTCGACGCGAAAATCTTCCATCTGTGCGCGAATGACACCGCCAATTCCGGGAATGGCAGCGGTGAGATATGGAAGGACCTTGTTGGAGTCACTCATCGAAAACCATCGCGATCATGCTATACTGAGGCCATGATAACCTTGTCCACAAGACGTGGGGTTGGCTCGCTCGCGCTGCTCGCGATGGTGTGGGCCGTCGCCTTGCCCACTCCTGTCTCCGCCGAGTCATCCGATACTTTCGGCGCGCTCACAAGGTACGTCGCCCAGCAGATCGAATCGGACAAACTCGTGTTTATCGGAGCCCAACGTTGCACAGAATGGTTTTACAAGCAACTGAAACAAAAGCCGCCTCGCTCATTGAGCCAACCAATCTCATTTTCTCGCGGACAAGCCGAAGTTTCGACGGAGTCGGAGGGGACACACGACTGCCGCACCCGATATCCGGAGGGCTTGGACTCAGCGAGGCAAGCTTTTGGTCATGCCCAATCCGCCTTATCGATCAGTCTTACGTTCTATGAACTCGCCCTCGTGGGAGATCGGGACGATGACCATCGCTACAGCGACACCGAATTGCGCGATCTGCTGGAATCTTTCAAGTTGCCCTTCCCCGATATCCATCCGTCCACAGCGCATGTAGATGCGCTAACGGCACAATTCGAACTTGCCCGAAAGGGCAATACGCTGGAAGCGGTCATGGCGAGCATGGGCCTGCTGTACGAAAAGGGATACCGGCTAACGACCAATGACCGCACGGCGTTGAATACTGTCTCGGGATAGCCGTGTCTCGGTTTTTCCCTCACGCCATACGCTCCAACGCTTCTCTGGCGCGACTCCGGACGGTTTGATCCCAGTCATCTTTCATCACGACCGCCAACTTCTCTTTGGCTTCACGCGCCTGCAGACGCCCCAGCCCCAGGGCCGCGCACGCGCGCACATGCGCATGATCGTCTTCCAAGGCCTTCAGCAAAATGGGAATCACCTGCTTATCCTGCAACACGCCGAGGTAACTGGCCGCCATCCCACGGATACGATGTTGTTTGTCGCCCACTGAGGTTTTCATCGTGGAGATCAGCACCTCAACCAGCGCGGGCGAGACGGATTCCAAGCCGTCGCCGGTGTAGCGGTTGACCTCGATAATTTCAAATGCGAGTTCCCGCCGCTTTTCCACAGACGACTCGGCCTCAAAGCGCGCGATCAACCGGTTGCGTCGCTGCACACGGGCGCGGCGCTGCCGTAGTTTTCTGACGATCACCCACATGATGATCGCAGTGGCCAGGGCGGCCAACGCCATCGGCACCGCGCGCTCGACGAGATAATCCTGAATGTCTGGCGAAAGCCGTTTCCATCCCCACACTGCGGCCACAATCAGGCCGATCAGTGCTAATACGGTCGTAAGATTTGTCTGCCCACGATGAGTGACCGTCATCAGCCCATCTTAGCTGCTTAGCCGCCGATTTCCTACTGGCCCAATTGACACCTTATCGGCAATCGCACTATATCTTCGCGTGGACGCGCCTGATTTTCGTCACGATCCCTATCTCAAACTGCTCCGCCCACTGGTCGAAGCCTATCTCGCCTTTTCTCGCGCGGATAATCGACACATCCGGGCCATGCACCTCACGCCGTCACAATTCGACGTGATTGCGACCTTAGGGGATACCGACGGCATGACCTGCTCCCAACTCTCTACGGCGACATTGGTGACGAAGGGAACGCTGACCGGCGTGCTCGACCGGTTGGAAGAGAAAGGACTGATTCAGCGCGATGGAGTCGAAGCGGATCGCCGCCGCACGAAGATTCGGCTGACCGAAAAAGGCAGGATGTTATATGAGAAGACCTTCCCCGACCACGCCGCATTTCTCCGTCCCTTTTTCGAGCGTGCGCTGAGCCATAAAGAGATAGAACAGGCTCGAACCTATTTGCTTCGCGTGCGAGACAGTTTTCAACGCCCATAACATTGTCGATCGCGTGAGGTCCTCATGGAAAAACCGGCGGAGACCCACTACCCAATCCACGACCTGCTTCGACAACGATGGAGTCCTCGCGCCTTTTCGGATCGGGCGGTGAGTCATGATGTTCTGTGCAGTCTCATGGAGGCCGCCCGCTGGGCTCCCTCTTCGAGTAACGAACAACCGTGGCATTTTCTGATCGCCACCAAAGAAACTGCGGTTGAATATGACCGGTTACTCTCCTGTCTCAATGACAGCAACCAAGTGTGGGCGCGACTGGCTCCCGTCCTCGCCATCTCCATAGCCCACACTGTCTTTGCGGACGGCGGTGAGACCAATCGTCACGCGTTTCATGACGTCGGACTGTGTGTAGAAAATCTGGTGATCGAGGCTACCTCGGTGGAGCTGATGGTTCACCAAATGGCAGGCTTTTCCCCTGACAAAGTTCGAGAACTGTTCGAACTTCCAGCCGACTGCGAGGCGGTGGCGGCGATGGCGATCGGCTACCCCGGCGATTCCTCGCTGTTACCCGATCGCCTGCGTCAACGGGAAGGCTCCCCGAGATCCCGGAAACCAATCACCGATTTTGTCTTTACGGGACGGTGGGGACACCCCTCACCGATTGTGACGAATCCCATTGGCAAAGAAACCCGGTGAAACGGATAGTGTTTGGAAAGGGAGTCAGGCCGTGAGGAGGGCTACTCGCATTCTGATTTTTGGCTTCCGCCCAATACCTGCATGAATCGGTTCAGTCGGGCCGCTTTGACCGAATCGTCAAGCTTGCCGTAGATCGCGATCAAATTTTTTAACATGCGGATCAGGACGGTGCGGTTGGAACTTCGCTGCAGATACTTTTCTTCAAATCCATAGCCGGCCTGCACAAGAAACCGCGAGCAATCTTTTTCTGAAAGCAGCGCGCCGGCGTTGAAACAGTCGATGAAAATTTTGTAGCGCTCGGAATCGAACTTCACGAGAAAGTGTCCCGGCATTCCAATCCCGTGTAAGGGAAGTCCCAGTCTTCGACCGATCAGCAGATAGACCGTCGAAAGACTGATGGGAATGCCCATGCGTCGGTCGATCACTCGATTCAGGTAGCTGTTGTCGACCTCGTAATAATTCTTGGTGTTGCCGCGAAAGCCCTGCTCGGAAAACAGGTAGCGATTGAGCGTCTTTACCGCCTCTTCTCCGGACACACGCCGTCCCATACGTTCTCGAACTTCGGTGGCCATCGCTTCAAGCTTCCGGATATAGGCGTCCGTATCGAGACTGGGATAGGCATACCGAGCAATCAGGAGAGCGTTCTTTTCCAAATCGATATAGTCATCGGGTAGTGCGGCAATGTGCTTGAATTCGTCCTCCAACCGTCCCCCGCGAATCTCATCGAGAATGCCCTCGATTCGACGCGCCATATCCGGTTGTTCGATCTCGGCTTCAATAAGAAGAGGAATCGCGGAGTCGCCGATCTCGACGAGTTT
>Ga0070672_100000107_pt1 | contig 41640 bp, 33 predicted proteins | sample KBSM13metaG_FD_66151 | JGI IMG/M metagenome (GOLD analysis project Ga0070672, IMG submission 66151) | Miscanthus rhizosphere microbial communities from Kellogg Biological Station, Michigan, USA - KBS M1-3 metaG | ecosystem: Host-associated > Plants > Roots > Rhizosphere > Soil ... | reverse complement strand
CGTTAGCTCAGCTGGTAGAGCAGCGGACTCTTAATCCGTTGGTCGCAGGTTCGATCCCTGCACGGCCTACCAATTTCATCGAAGTCAAGCTGCTCGGGCGGGCGGGCGAGCGAGCTATGATGGCGCGCATGCCAGAGGCATCGAACCGTCCGTTCGCGTCGCGTGTCGTGTGGGTCATCGTCGCGGCCTGCATGCAGCTCACGGTGCTGCTGTGGGCGGCGCGGACGCACGTCGAGCAGGCGTCGCACTGCGACGTCTGCGACACTTTCTACTACTACAACGCCGCGGCCGCGCTCGCCGACACGGGACTGCTGTTCTCCAATCCGTACGACGGCTATCGCTCTTACTTCGCGCCGCTCGTCATAGCGGCTGTCACGAAGCTTGCGTCCGCGCTCGGATTCGCGGGCGAGCCGGTCGTGCGCTACGCGTACGGCGTCTCGATTGTCTTCTGGCTCGTCTCGCTGGGCTTGATGATCTGGCTCGCGCGGCGCTCCAGTGCCCGGAACTTCGTCCTGATCACCGGCGCAACGCTTCTCAATCCCTTCCTCATCGTCTACGTGCCTTTCGCACTGCAGGAAGGCGTGCTCATGATTTGTTGCCTGCCGCTGTTGTTCCTGTGGGTCGCCGCGAAGGAATGGCCCTCGGCGAGGCGCGCGACGCTCGTGCTGGCGATGGCGGTGCTGGCCTACGCCATTCGCGCGGCGCTCTTGTGGTGGCTGTTTCCGGCTGCGGCTTACGCGGGATGGCTTCTGTGGGGTAGTCGTCGCGATGTGCGCGCGTGGCTGCCGTGGATGGCGACTATCCTCGTCGTCGCCGTTGTCGTCATCGGCCCGCAGATCTACATCTCGAAGCAGCATTCCAACTCGTTCAATCCCTATCCGTCGACGACGGTGTTCTCCCAACAAATTCCGATCGGCATCACGCTGCTCAAGTTCGCGACGGTCGAAGACGAAGGGCATTGGCGCGGGCTCACCTATTGGTCGCCGTACGTCGCCGAGCCGGAAGAAGAGAAGACCTTTGCCAACTTCTACGTCCGCCATCCTGCGCGCGGCGCGTTCCTGATACTGACGCACGCCTATGCCGGCTTTCACTACGACCAGGTGATGCCCTACTGGCCCCTCGCTCGCGCGCGCCCGTTCACGATCTGGCTCGGGCTATCCGCGGCGATCGTCTTCCTCGGCGTCGTGCGGATGACGGCGATCGTCGGTGAGCGGGCGCTCGACGCGGATCGCGCATTCGCGATTGCCACGCTGCTGCTGTCCGTAGCGTCGCTCGTGTTCGTTGCGGCCGAGTCGCGGTTCGGCATCATCGGCTTCGCGATGCTGTCGATCACCGTTGCCGAATGGATCGGGAGCCGGCCGCCGCGCAGCGAATGGCTGCGTCTTGCGCCCGCGCTTCTCATGTACCTGGTACTCGCCTATCTCTACAACACGCTGCTGCTGCAAAGCGCGGATGTCAACGTCTAGCAGCACTCGATGGCTGTCGACCGCTGCGCTCACGGGCCTGCTCGTGCCCGCGCTGGTCGCCGGCGAAACCGCGGCGCCCCGCGTGCCGCTGTACTGGCTTTACAACGTGGCGGAGACCGATTCGGCATATACAGTGAGCGAGGAGCGCAGGCATCGTCTCGTGCGTGAGCGCGGCTATTCGGACATGGGACCGATCGGGTACGTCGATAGCGCTCCACAGCCGCACTCGCGGCCGCTCCGATGCTTCTACATCGGCCCACCGAAGACGGACACGTCGTGCACCGTATCCACGCTCGAGCAGAAGATCGTCCGCGGGCTGGGGTACGAGGAAATCGGCATCGAGGGATACGTTCCCACCGAGCGGGTCGGCGACACCATCGTGCTGTACCGGGTCAGCCGCGCCTATGGCGAAGGCAACAAGGATCGCGAGCATCGTTTCGTCGTCGACCCCGACGAACTCGAACGTCTGCGGAAGCTCAACTGGACGTACGACGGATCGAAAGGATTCGTTTACCGCGTTCCCTGACGAATGCTACCGTTCGCCTTCCGTGCTGCCTATCCGATCTTGCGCCGCGAGCGTCGCCCCTACGTGCCGGTAGAGCGCGCCATCGACCGCCGCCTGGCGCTGCGGCTTGCGCTGCCGGCCGTTGCGGCGCTCGCCGTCTACCTGCCGTCGCTGTCCGGCGGCTTCCTGAGCGACGACTACAGCCTGCTGCACTTCTTCTACGGCGCCGACGCGCGCGAACTGGCGGCGCGCGTGGCGAAGACTTTCGTATCGGGCGTCGGACCGCCATCGAACCAATACCGTCCACTGACGATGGCATCGTTCGCGGTCAATACGCTCCTCAACGGCGCCGATGCGCCGGCGTGGCGACTCGTCAATGTCGTGCTCCACGCGGTGAACGCGACGCTCGTCGCACTGCTGTCGTGGCAAATCGCGGGGCCGGGCACTCCCGCCGCGCGCACGGCGGCGATCGCCGCAGGCCTCGCGTTCGCCTGGTTCGCGCCGAGCGCGGAAGCGGTCTCCTGGATCGCGGCGCGCTTCGACGGCATGGCGCTTCTGTGGATGCTCGTTGCGGCATGCGCGTTCATGGCGAGCCGCACGTGGTGGGACCGATTCGGCGTGATGAGCCTCGTCGCGAGCGTTCTCGCTTTCATGAGCAAGGAATCCGCCGCGATCGGCCCCGTGTTGATCGCAACGCTCGCCTGGACGCGGCGGCCCGGCGGCGAGGGCTTCGTGCGCAGCGTCGTGCGCGCGCTCGCGACGGTGTGGCCGTGGGTCGTGATCGGCGCCGCGTATTTCCTGTACCGGACGTGGATTTTCGGCGACCCGTTCCGCTTTTATCCCGGAACCTCGCCGGGCTCGGATCTTCTGGAAGGGAAGTGGCTTCTTGCGCTGCCCGCGAGTGCCGACTGGTGGCCGCTGGTAATGCCGGAGACCTTGCTCCTCCACGTGTATGCGCTGTCGGCGCTCTTCCTCGGAATCGCCGCCGTGTCCGCCGGCCTGACTGATCGGCAGGACGGCCGCGTGCTCGTGGCGATCGTCGGCGCATTCTTCGGGGCGTGCGCGCTCCTGTTTTCGCATTGGCGTTGGTCGGATGACGGCGAAGGCGGGCGCGTCCTGTACGCGCTTGCAGCGATCGCCTCGCTGGCCGTGGCCCTGCCGCTCCGCTCGCCCGACGGCGGCCTGCGCCGGCTGGGCCTCCTCATCACGCTCGTGTTCCTGGGGTCCGGACTCTTGCTCACCCGCGGGGCCGTGGACCGGCGCGCACGGGCAGGCGCCGAGATGAATGCGCTGACGGCTGCGCTCGCTGCGACCGCCGATGCGATGCCGCCGAGCTCGTACGGATTCGTCGTCGTGCCGGACCGCATCGGTGCGATCCCCTTCGCGCGCAACGCGCAGGGCGGCACGATGCTGCCGCCCGTGCAGCACCGCTCGCTGTCGCCGAATCTCGTCGTGCAACTCGCGGACGATCTGCCGAAGTGGCCGAAATTGATCGCCGGCAACATCATCGGCAGATTGAAGACCGAGCCGCTGCAGGACGTGACCGCGAACCCGCAAGCGGCGGCGAGCACGGGCGAAGCGGTGGCGCCGGATCGGTTCTACTGCTGGAATACGAAGACTCATACGCTCGTCTCGATGCCGCTCGTGTTCGCACCCGATCATCGCGACTGGTCGGACGTCTGGGTGCGCGGGCTCGACGCCGCAGGATGTCGAGCATGATCGCGCTCAACGATCTTGCGCGGCACCACGCGCCGCTCCGCGCGGAGCTCGAAGCGGCGATGGGTCGTGTCCACGATCGGGGCTGGTACATCCTCGGCCCGGAGGTCGAGGCATTCGAGTACGAATTCGCCCGCTATCTGGGCGTGGCGGAGTGCATCGCCGTCGGCAACGGAACGGACGCGCTGGAGCTCGCCCTGCGTGCGCTGGCGGTAAGCTCCGGCGAAACGGTCGCGACGGTCGCCAACGCCGGGATGTACGCGACGACCGCGATTCGCGGCGTAGGGGCGGTGCCGGCTTATGTCGAGATCGACACCGCGACGCTCCAGATGGATCCCGGCGCGCTTGCTGCGGTTGCGGAGGAGCGGCCGCGGGCGATCGTCGCCACGCACCTGTACGGCCGGATGGCCGACATGGAAGCGCTCGGCCGCATCGCGCGCGAGCAGCGCATCCCATTGATCGAGGACTGCGCGCAGGCGCACGGTGCGAACCGAGGCGCCCGCCATGCAGGCACGCACGGCCTGCTCGGCTGCTTCAGTTTCTATCCGACCAAGAATCTGGGCGCACTGGGCGACGCGGGAGCCGTCGTCACCGACGATCGCCAGCTCGCACTCAAGCTGCGCGCGCTGCGCGTCTACGGCTGGGGCGCCAAATACCACTGCACGATGCAAGGCGGCATGAACTCGCGGATGGACGAGCTGCAGGCGGCGGTGCTGCGTGCGAAGCTGCCGCATCTCAATCGCTGGAACCTGCGCCGGCGCGAGATCGCGGCGCGCTATACGAAGGCGATCCGGCATCCTTACGTCGTTCTCCCGCCATCCGTGGACGACGGCAGCGACGTGGCGCATCTCTACGTCGTGCGCAGCAGGGCGCGCGAGTCCCTGCGCGAGCACCTCAAGTCTGCCGGGATCGCGACCGACATTCACTACCCCGTGCCGGACCATCGCCAGCCGGGCGCGGGCATCGTGCCGTCGAAGGGTCTCGCGCGGACGGACCGCGCATGCGCCGAGGTACTGAGCCTGCCGTGCTACCCTGAATTGACCGACGCCGAGGTCGACGCCGTGGCCGCCGCGTGCAATCGATGGCAACCCGCTACTCGCTCGTAATCCCCGTCTACCGCAACGAGGAGATGATTGCGGATCTCCTCGACGCGCTGGTCGCGTTGAATCGCGAGCTCGACGATGCGCTCGAAGTCGTGCTCGTCGTCGACGGAAGTCCCGACCGGTCGCTCGCGCTGCTGATCGCGGCGCTGCCGCATACGGGACTCCAGTCGAAGCTCCTCGAAATGTCGCGCAACTTCGGCGCGTTCGCCGCGATTCGGGCGGGTCTCCAGGAGGCGGCCGGCCCGTACTTCGCCGTGATGGCCGCGGATCTGCAGGAGCCACCCGACCTCGCCGTCGAATTCTTTCGGCGCCTCGAGCGTGACGACTGCGACGTGGTGTGCGGCGTGCGCGCCGGGCGCGACGATCCGTTGACGACGCGGCTCGCATCGGGTCTCTTCTGGTCGGCGTATCGTCGCCTCGTTCAGCCGGAGATGCCGCGCGGTGGCGTCGACGTCTTCGGCTGCAACCGCACGGCCCGCGACGCGCTGGTCGGCCTCACCGAAGCGCATTCGAGCCTCATCGGCCAGCTGGTCTGGATCGGCATGCGCCGGGAGGAGGTGCCGTATCGCCGGCGGGCACGCAAGGCGGGCAAGAGCGGATGGACCCTGCGCAAGAAGCTCAACTACATGCTCGACAGCAGCCTCGCGTTCTCGGATCTGCCGATCCGCGTGCTGTTCGGCGTCGGCATCCTGGCGCTCGCCGTCGCCGCCGTTTACGGCACCATCGTGCTCGTCGCGCGCCTTACCGGTCTCATCGCCGAGCCCGGCTACGCGCCCACGGTGCTGCTGATTTCCGGTTTCGGCGCGCTCAACGCGCTCGGTCTTTCGGTGGTCGGCGCCTACGCCTGGCGCGCGTTCGAGAATACGAAGGCGCGCCCGCTGGCCATCGTGCGCAGGCGGTTCGAGTTCGCGGCGCACGACATCGCCGACGACCAAAGCGCGTCGTCGCCCCCCGGTTCGGCGCGGGAGACCGCCGGCATGGAGATGCACAAGTGAAGGAAGGCAGCACCGCTTCGCCTCGCCGCAAGTCAGCGGCTTCGAACGACGCCGGCGGCCGCGCGCAGCGCACGCAGCGCATGCGGGACTCGGCGTCATTCCTGCATCCGCAGGCGATGTGCGAATCGAAGACCGTCGGCCCGCGCACCCGCGTCTGGGCGTTCGCGCACATCCTGCCGGGCGCGCGCATCGGCGCCGACTGCAACATCTGCGACCACACGTTCATCGAGAACGACGTGAGGGTCGGCGACCGCGTTACGGTGAAGTGCGGCGTGCAGCTGTGGGACGGTGTCGTCGTCGAGGACGATGTCTTCATCGGCCCCAACGCCACGTTCGCGAACGACATCTTTCCGCGCAGCCGGCAGCGCCCGGCCAAGTTCCTGGCGACGATCGTCAAGGCGGGCGCATCGATCGGCGCGAATGCAACGATCCTTCCGGGTATCACGATCGGGCGGGGTGCGATGGTCGGCGCCGGTGCCGTGGTCGTCGAGTCGGTGCCGCCGTATGCCGTCGTCGCGGGAAATCCCGCGCGGATCGTGAGCTACTGCGACAGCGGACCCGCAGCGATGGGACGGGCGGTGCGGACGGACACGACGCTCGCCGCGAAAAGCCGTGTTCGCGGCGTGTTCGTCGAGAGGCTCGCCGCCGTCGAGGACCTGCGCGGCAAGCTCGTCGCCGGCGAGCTCGGCAAGTTCCTGCCATTCGAGGTGAAGCGCTTTTTCCTGGTTCACGGCGTGCCTGGACGCGAAGTGCGCGGCCAGCACGCTCACCTTGAATGCCACCAGTTCCTGGCATGCATCCGCGGCAGCTGCCGCGTGATCGCCGACGACGGCCGCAACCGCCAGGAGTTCCTGCTCGACCATCCGGCGATCGGCGTCTATGTTCCGCCGCTGACGTGGAGCGTCCAGTACGACTACAGTGCCGACGCGGCGCTGCTCGTCCTTGCCTCGCATCCCTACGAGGCGCGCGACTACGTGCGCGACTACGAGGACTTCCTGAAGCTCGCTCGGCGTCCCGCGCGGTCGTAAGGACCCGCCTGCACTTGTCGCGACGCGGACGCGCCTGACGGAGAACGAGCACGTGCAATTCGCCCGATTCCTTCTCGTGGGCGGCGCGAATACCGCAGCGAGCTACGCCATCTACCTGCTGTTGCTGCTGGTGGTCGACTATCGGATCGCCTACACCGTCGCGTTCGGCGCGGGCCTGGTGTGGGGCTACCTGATGCACGCGCGCTTCGTGTTCGACGCTTCGCCCGCCGTGCGTTCGATGACTGCGTATCTCGCGACCTACGCCGCGATGTACCTCGTGTCGCTGCTCGTGCTTTATCTCGCGGTGACGCGCATCGGAATTCCGAAGCCGCTCGGAATGCTCGCGTCGCTTGCGGTCACGGTTCCAACGTCCTTCCTGCTGCTGCGCCGCGGATTCCGCCGCCCCGGCGGGCGCGAGGATGGCCACTGAGTTGGTTGCGGCGGTCGCCGAGCGTCAGAGTCCGCCGTGCGATACTTGGTCGCTCCGACGGAAAGGATCGCATGGAGCTTTGGTTGGCACTCGCGCTGTTCTGCGCAGTCACGCTTTTCACCCCCGGACCGAACAACCTGATGCTGATGACGTCAGGCCTCAACTTCGGGTTTCGCCGCGGGATGCCCCATCTTTGGGGCGTGACGCTGGGATTCACCGCGATGGTGCTGATCGTAGGCCTCGGACTCGGCGCAGTCTTTGCCAGGTGGCCGGCGCTCTACACGGCGCTCAAGTACGCGGGCGCGGTGTACCTTCTCTACCTCGCGTGGCAGATCGCGGTATCGCCGCCGCCGGCGCCGGGCGATCCCGAAGCTGCAGGCAAGCCCATCGGCTTTCTGCAGGCGGTGGCCTTCCAGTGGGTGAATCCGAAAGCGTGGGTGATGGCGGTAGGCGCGATCACGACGTACGCCGCGGTCGCGGCGTTTCCGGTGAACATCGTGATCATCGCGGCGCTTTTCTGCGTGCTCGGCGTCGCGTCGAGCGGGACGTGGCTTGGGTTCGGCGCGGCGCTTCAACGGGTGCTGAAAGACGGGCGTGCGGTCCGCGCGTTCAACATCCTGATGGCGCTGCTGCTCGTCGCGTCGCTGTACCCGATCTTCGCGGACCCCTGAAAATGGGGCTTGCCCTCTCGGCTACAGCTTGTCCGCGTAGTCCTTCTGGACCTTCTTGATCCCCGCGTGCGATCCCAGGAACGCGTGCTTCGACATGTCCGGCGAATATTTGCTCGCAGGCGGCTTCTTGCCGACGGCCTCGGCCAGCGCGCGGATGTGGTGCGGTCCGGCGCCGCAGCAGACGCCCAGATAGCGAATGTCGAGCGCCATCGCCTCGCGCCCGAACTCCGCGATCTCGAAACGATTGCACGTGAACGGATCGAGCGCGACCGGAAACGGCCGCGTGCCTTCCGGATAGTGCCAATGCGTGTCGCGCAGCGACTGGAACGAGGGCTCGTCCTCGCTCGTGCGGTAGGGAACGGGCAGCGCTGCCATCTGCGTTTTCACGCGTGAACGGATCTCGCGTAAAAGCGGCATCATGGTTGCCGGACCGCGGATGCAATTCAAGCCTACGACATGCGCGCCCGCATCCGCAAGCCGCTGGCATGCGTCGGCGACCGTCCAGTCCTCGCGCGTCACGTCGGCCTTGTGCATCGCGAGCGTGATCACGGCGGTCTTCTGCGCGCGCAGGATCACGTCGAGCGCGATGAGCGCTTCCTGCGCCCACGAGAACGTCTCGCCGACGACGAAGTCGACGCCGGCGTCGACCGCCCAGCCGACCTGCTCCTCGAACATCGCGCGCACCGCCTTGTGCGATGTTGGATCCGTTGGATCGTAGACGTTGGTGTTGCAGATGTCGCCGGCGAACAGCGCGCCGGTCTCGTTCGCCACCGTCTTCGCGATCTCCAGCGCGCGGCGGTTGATCGGCTCGAGATCTCCCTCGCGCCCGATGACGCGCAGCTTCTCGCGATGGGCGTAGTAAGTGAGCGCCTCGACGACGTCGGAGCCCGAATGAACGAAGTCCCGATGGAGCTGCGCGACGACCTCCGGATGCTCGAGCACGACCTCGGGCACGAAAGCGCCCGCCTGCAGATAGCCCCGCCGCTCGAGCTCGAAGACGTAGCCCTCGGCGCAGATCACGGGGCCGGCTTCGAGGCGTTGCATCAAGGATAGGCGTGGCGAGGACGGGGCGTTCATCGGCGGTCTCGAAAGAGGTGACGGTCGTGCGAATATCTCATGTTTGCCGCGGCATCGCCATCCGTCGTGCGCTCGGCGGGAGCGTCGACAACCGCTGCAAGCGACCAGGGAGCTCCCACGGTGACCGTGGATTTTTTGCTCGGGCAGGCGCAGTATTAATGGTCCCATGTTGCGTGAATCGAGCAGCACATCATGACGGCCATGATCGTCGCGCTGTTCGTCTAAAACGGAGGCATCGATGGCGGAAGGCGATCGTCCCGGCCACCCGGCTGCGCGCGCGGGGCAGGTCGCACCGCCGGCGACATCGACGCGGCGCGTCGCAAGCTCCCATGGGGCCGGCGACGTCGGTGAATTCGTTCGCGATCTCGATTTCAGCGACTTGCCGGCCGATGTCGTCGCGCAGGCCGAGCGCTGTCTTCTCGACCTGATCGGCGTCGCCGCCGCCGGCAGCCGCACGCGCGCGTCCGCGATCGCGAATCGCTACGCGGCCACGCAGATGTGCGGCGCCGATCGCGATGCGCGGATCCTCTTTGACGGGCGGCGAGCAAGTCTCGCGGGCGCCGCGTTCGCGGGCGCTTCGACGATCGACGCGTTCGACGCGCACGACGGCCACCCGCTCACCAAGGGCCACGCGGGCGCCGCGATCCTGCCGGCGATTCTCGCGCTGATCGATGGCGCGCAAAGCGGCGAGCCTGCCACCGGCATCGACGGTCGCGAGCTCATTACGTCGCTCGTGCTTGGATACGAGATCGCGACGCGCGCGGGCATCTCGCTGCATGCAACCGTCGCCGACTACCATTGCTCCGGCTCGTGGAACGCGCTCGCCTGCGCAAGCGTGGCGGCCCGATTGCTGACACTCGACGCGGCATGGATTCGCGATGCGCTGGGCGTCGCTGAGTACTTCGGTCCGCGCGGGCAGATGCTGCGCACCTGCAATTCGCCGACGATGGTGAAGGATGGCACAGGCTGGGGCGCGCACGTCGGCATCAGCGCGGCGCTTCTTGCGCGGGACGGCTTCACCGGTGCGCCGGCCCTTACCGTCGAGGGTGAAGATGCGCGGGAGTTTTGGGGCGACTTGGGGACGCGGTGGCGGATTCGCGAGCAGTACTTCAAGGCGTATCCGGTCTGCCGCTGGGCGCAACCCGCAGTCGAGGCGGCGCTTGCACTGCAACGTGGCCATCGCTTCGCCGCCGAGGACGTGGCGGCGCTGTCGGTCGAAAGCTTCCGCGAGGCCGTCGAGCTCGGGGCGGCGCGCACGGTCGCGGCAACGACCGAAGATGCGCAATACAGCCTGCGGTACCCGATCGCCGCGGCGCTCGTGTTTGGCGACATCGGTCCCCTGGAGGTGAGCGCGCCAAGGCTCGCCGATCCGCGTGTCCTGCGCCTGCAGCAAGGGATGGCGATGCACGAGGACGCGGCGTTCTCGCGGCTCTTCCCCGCGGAGCGGTGGGCGCGCGTCCGCGTCACGCTCGCCGATGGTCGCACGCTCGTGTCCGAGCCGGCCGTCGCGCGGGGAAGTGCTGAGAATCCGCTCTCGGACGCTGAGCTCGTGGGGAAGTACCGTAGTTACGCCGAGCCCGTGCTCGGCAAAGCGCGCGCGGCGAGAATCGAGCACGCCGTGCATCGGCTCGGCGGCGAGCGCGCGGACCTCACTGACTTGCTCGACGATCTCTTGCAACCCATCGAATGATGAGCAAACTTCCGGAATCATCGACCTACGTCGTGATCGGCGCAGGCATTCACGGGTTGTCGACGGCGATGCACCTGGCGTCGCGGCTGCGCGCGAACGGCAAGTCCGTCGGCCGGTCGGTAAACGGCGGCGGCACGCGGATCGTCGTGCTCGACAAGACCGGAATCGGCGCCGGCGCGTCCGGCATCGCGTGCGGCGTCGTCCGCAACAACTATTACCAGCCGGCGATGCGCGAGCTGATGGCGCACTGCGTCTCCGTGTGGGAGCGCGATCCCGCGGCGTACAGCTACCATCCGGTGGGCTACATGCAGATCAGCCCGGAAGTGATGCACGCGCAAGTCGGCACGATCTACGAGCAGCAAAAGGCCATCGGCTACGAATCGGTGTTCATCGAAGGGGAAGCCGAGTCGATGCGCTACATGAAAGGGCTCCTCCACGACTGGCAGGCGAAGAACATCACGTCAGTCCTGCACGAGAAGCGCGGCGGCTACGCGAACAACATGGCGTCCCTGCACGGGCTTGCAGGCAAGGCCGAGGCGCTCGGCGTGGAGATCGTCGGCGGCGTCACGGTGACGGGATTTCGCTCAGGCAATGGCAGCGCGGCAATTTCGGCCGTCGAGACGTCCGCGGGAACGATCGCCTGCGACCAGGTCATCGTCGCCGTCGGTCCCTGGATCAATTCGATCTGGAACATGCTCGCGCTGCCTAAGACGATCAGCGTGCAGGGCCGCGACGGCAAGAGGCATGACGGCGTGCGCATGTGGCATTACATGGCACTGCAGGAGGGTACGCTCGGCGTCGATCCGGAATTCCAGAAGACCAACGACGGCCGGATGCCGCCCGTGATCCACGTTGACACCGACGCACCGCTTTATTCCGACCGCGACGGCCATCTCATCACCGACAAGCTCTGGGGCCTCTACTACAAGCCCGACTTCCACTTCGGCGGCGTCCAGGGCGGCGCCATGCCCGCAAGTGTCAACTGCGAGCCCGACGAAGTGCGCGTTGATCCGTACGGCCCGCAGTCGCCCGAGTTCGTCGTCACCGACAACTTCGCCGACATGTGGACCTCGGCGCTCGCGTTCTGTCAGAAGCGCTTCGAAGGGCAGCATGGAAAGTACCGCAGCGAGCCGTCAGGCGGCATCGGCTGCTTCACGCCGGACAGCTTCCCCGTCTTCGATCGCTTTCGCGACAACGTCTACGTGATCGCGGACTCGAACCACGGCTACAAGATGATCGGCGTGGGCGACCTTGTTGCAGACGAGCTCATGGGCGAGAGGCGTGCGCTGCTCGACCCGTTTCGCTTCTCGCGCTACGAGGAAGGCCGGCTGCACCCGGTCAGCAACAGTCCGTTCCCCTGGAGCTAGAGCAGATGTCGGTCAAGGGAAGCTGCCTGTGCGGCGCCGTCCGCTACAAAGTGAGCGGGCCGCTCCGCGACGTGATCGAATGCCACTGTGCGATGTGCCGCAAGACGCACGGCCACATCGGCGCCTACACGGCCGCCCCGAAGAGCGCGCTCGCGATCGTCGAAGGCCGTGGACTCAAATGGTACGCATCGTCGCCAAAGGCCCGGCGCGGCTTTTGCAGCGAGTGCGGCGGCACGCTTTTCTACGATCCGCTGCAGAAGGATCTCATGTCGATCGCTGCCGGCACGCTCGACGCGCCGACCGGCCTTACGACCACGCTGCAGATCTATGTCGGTCACCGCGGCGACTATTACGACATCGATCCCGCGATTCCGCAGCGGGAAAACTAGGCGGCACGTCGGACCCCCGCTAGCGAACGCGAGCGCGCACGACTCAAGTGCCGTGATGGCCACATTTGGCAGAAGCGGTCGCCGCGATCAGTCGATGGCCAAACGAGACCACATCTGGCTCCAAACCTTTCCAAACCCGCGGTGTAATTAGCTGCAGGGAGTGATTGCTGAATCGTATCTCGGTCGTCACGTTTGCTCTTCCTTTCAAGCGGTTATTTGCGAAGAAGGAGCACGAAATGTCAGAAGATCGTCCGGTCGTCACCCAGCGCATCGCCCGGATGCTTCGTGAACTCGAAGGAGGTGCGAATTCTAATCGGGGTCGTGGGACGAACATAGCCGAACCCGCAACCGAATGCGGGCCTCATTTAAAAGGACGGATGGCCCGGCGTTGGTTGCTGGCAGATACCGCGGCTATTTATGACCATCAAGAAGTTGCGGGTCCTGCACCAGCGTAGACGAAAGTGGTGATGTAGGAACTCGTAGCAGTACAAGGAGGAAGGACGCGAGCAAGGAGCCAGCTATGTACCCGATCGATTGTCGTAAGCGGTTTGCCCAAGTCGCCGTTGTCGCATTGCTCACTTGCAGTGCTGTCGCTCGTGCAGATAACTGTGCAGGCGGTGCGGATGCAACCGGCAACGATTGCAGTGGCGCGCAGGCGGGGTCTGCATTCAGCGAAGCGGAGTCGCATTTGCTGTACCTCCGAGGACAGGCGGCAATTGCCGAACTGAGGGCTGCCCGAGCGAAGCAACGACTGATTGACGCCGCCGCTGCACTAAAGACGGCAGATGCAGCAGTCAAGTCGGAAGAGGCAGAACTCAAGACCGCGCGCATGGCTCTACAGGCCAGTGAGAAAAAACAGCAAAGCCTTCTCGCGGTTACAGTGCGATAGCCCTCCTAGCCCGGCTCATGCCGGGCTCCTTTTCTTAGAGTGACCGGGACACGTTCGCGCGCGTCACGATTCGCACCGTGGTACGCGGATCGCATAGCGCGACGCTGTCGGCGGTGGGGCGTACCCGGCTTTCGAGCGGACTGACGCGCGGTGATCGCTCCCTGCGCCCAATGATGACTTCGCGCACGGGGGTGAACGCAGGAACCTAATCAGCGGTCCGGTGGCAGCAGTCAGGACGCTCTAGTCGTAGCCTTCGTACTCAACGCGTCGCCCTGTGCTTGCTGTTGGTTGGGGAAATTAGGCTTTGGAACAGGGCGTTTCCGCCCCCGAATCGCCGACTTTCTTGGCAGCTACTCGCGGCAGCCGCGATACGTCCTCGTCCGTCAACAATCGCCGCCAATAGCGGTCTCCGGCCCTCTCCTTGAAAATTGCCCGAAAGCGGACTTCGCGAGACGATAGTGACCAAGCTGACTCGGACGGCACTCGGCTGGTAAGTGGACGGATCACCACGATTGATGCCTGGTGTCGCGCGCGCGATAGACCTCGCCCGGCGCCGTCGCCTGACTGACCATGCCGCTCGTGAATTGCACACCCCGTATCAAGGACGTGCGAGCAGTGCGCGCAGGCGCCTTCCTGCCATATGTCACCGGCCTCACCTTGCTCATAGTCGCCGCGCCGCTCGCGTGGCTGGTCGATCACGACGCGCAGGAAGCGACGGCATTCCTGGCCGCCGCTCTGGCACTGCTCCTCACGGCGGCGTTGATGAAGCGCGGTGTGTTCCTCGCCGCGCTCGTACTTGCCGCCGGCCTCGTTGTGATCCTGATCACGATGTTCGCTTCGATCGGGCCAGAGGCCCGCCGGCAGGACGCGCTGAGCATCGTCTCGACGATCCTCGGTATGGTCCTCCTGAGCTGGTTTGCCCTGAGAGCGGTTGCTGCGAGCTGGCGGCTTCGGCGTGTGGCCTGGCGGAGCCGGAACGCGGCGACGATCCTCAGCACTGTCGCGCAGTTGCCAAGAGACCATCGGCGCAGCGCGGCGCTCGAGCCGCTGGTGTCAGCGCTCACAATGTACGTCTTTGGCATTCTCGCGGCGTTGTTCGTCGCCATTGCGACTGGAATAGGATTGCTCGCCGGCCTAGCGTTCTTACCGTTCGCACTGGCGGGCAGCCGGCTCATGCAACGCGCGCGACAGACGCTCGCGCTGCGATCGGCGGAAGTGCGCGATCGCGATCCGCGTCCGCCGGTGCTGTTCGTGCGCTCGTTCGTGGACGACCTGCTGGAACTCGCGCCGAAGGTCGAGTATTTCAGCCGGCTGTTTCGAAAGCGACTCACGCTGGAAGAATTCCTGGTCAGTCGCCTGATGACCCTTGGGCCTGTCGTCGCAATCGGGAAACCGGGGGAGGCACTGAGCCCGCTGGGCGCCGCGCGGGAGTACGTGCACGGGCCGGGCTGGCAGGACCGCGTGAGCGGCCTTTTGGGAGACTCTTCGTGGGTGGTCGCGATTCTCGGCGGCGGCGAGGGTCTCAAATGGGAATACGAACAGATCCTGCAGCGCGATCTGACAGGACGCTTCATCTTGGTGGTGCCGCCGGCGACGCCGGAGGTATTCCGCGAGCGCTGGGACATCTTCCAGCAGGCATTTCCCCCCGCGAGCCGAGCCGACTTGACGCGCGCTGCAGAATTCGGAGGACCCCTCTGCGCCACGTTCCCTGATGGACAAGAACCCCTACTCTTCTGCAGCAAATACCATAATGAGACGGCGTACGACGTCGTGCTTGCCATGCTCTTCGCCGCGTTGCCGCCTTAGGCTTCTACATGGGGCCCGGAGCGAACGGACGATGACCGGTGCTCGCCACGACGATGATCAGCAGGTTTCTCAAAATAGTTGCAAACATTCTCACGTAATTGCAAATTTCGCAGCTGGTGGGAAGGCAGGCAGGTCGGGGTTGGCGCGTTGTTCGCTCAACTCGTTATGTTGTGAACCGGCCGAGTTCGGCCACAAGCCGCGGGTCGGTGTCGCCGTGGAATTTTCTGGTAAGCCGCCACTGACGAGGCGACCGGCGATCGCACGCCGCCGCCGGGCTCGGTGCGCCAGCCGTCGCCGCGGTGCAGGCGTGCGTGCGCCGGCGCTTGCTACGCGTCATCGTGCGCCGCGGCCTGCGGCCGGGCGATGCCGCGCAGGCGACGGGGCAATGGAAACACGGCGGTGGCTTGTCCGCCGACGGCTCGGTGCGCATCGAGGCTGCTGACCGCGCCGGGCGCGAGCGGCTGCTGCGCTATTGCGCTCGGCCGCCATTCGCCCTGGACCGGCTGCGCGAACTGGATCCCGAGCGCCTGCTCTACGAGACCACGAAACTCGGCCGGGCGGGAACGGCACACTGTCCCTGACGCCGCTGGAGTCGCTGGGAAGCTCACCTTCCTCGGTGGATCATCTCCGTCGACCCCTCATCTACGCCCGCGATCTATCCGCCGACTCGGCCCACATGCAACGTTGTAGGTGAAGCAACTCCATCCAATCTGGCCCCCGGGTTCTGGAATCGGGACACAGACTCGGCACACTCTCAAGGGCGTAACGAACAACGACCATCGACGTAATTACCCGTAACGCGGTGTGCTTCGCCGCATCGACCGCAGCCGCCTCCGGCCCTTTGAGCGATTCCGCCATCTGGAAAAGGATCGAAATCACCATCGACGTCGGTATCCGCGGCGAACGGGATAGATCCGCTTTGCTGTGCTGCCGCTGCCCCAGTCGAACGTCCCGACCCAATGATCTTGTTGATGTAACCATCGCCTTCGGGTGCACAGCCGCAACCGGGCGCACAGCCGCAACCTGCCCCTCGGTTCGGACCGCCACCAAGCATTGACCCGCAGTGCTTACACTTGATGGCCTCGATGTGTATGGACTCCTTGCAATACGGGCATGTGCCGCCATGCTTTGGAGCTGTGACTGGCAGTGTTGAGCCGCAGTGTTTGCAGCGGGAAGCCTCCGCATTGATTTCTTCTTTGCAGTACGGGCAGGATGTCGTTTCCTTAGTAGGCACTGTGCCTCCTTTCAAGATTCAGGTTCAAAGAACGGCCCATTCACCTGATCTTCATCTTGGTTGGAAGTAGGATGACTATCTGCCTGCCGCACGGCTATGACCCTCGCCAAAGGTTCTGCCCAGTCGAGACGATCCCCGTACCACAGAGTAATTTCGACTGTTTGCACACCAATCGAGGGAAGCCAAGCGGCCCGTCATACACCCAGTAGCAGCGAGTACACTGCCTGAACATGCGGTAGGTTACGTAAGAACCATGATTTTGAATCTCCCCCAATGCGCACGGGCCACACGATGTTTGCCCCGCAAGGTTTACTGGACCGCTGCCAAGGTCAAGGCGGGGGTCCACTTCTCCACCTAGGTCTGGGCTTAAAGTCCACCCACCGACTCCACTGGCCGCGCCGGATAATCCCGAGCCTGACGCAGTCACCTGCATCAAGTCGGTATCTATCGGTTTTGAGATCAACGATTTGTCGGACGTTGGGCCGACTAAGCGTGGCATAGCCTTAGCTGCACAAACCGATACTGACGCACGGCCGTTCCGGTTCCCACCGACGATCAGCGCGATGGGATACGTCGACAAGCGCAAGTTGTCGATGGACAATATGAAGGAATCGTTAACCGCTTGAAACGCGCGCAGTCATCTCAATTGCGCACTTTCCGATGTCGCTGCTTACCGCTTCGGCTGTCGATCGGCAGACGCTCGCTTCACGCTGGAACGCGGACGGACCCCTGGTCGCCATCGCGCTATGCGCGGCCTGGTGCCATACGTGCCGGGAATTCCGCGAAACCTTCGAGCGCATCGCGATCGCACGCAGCGATGCGCAGTTCATATGGCTCGACATCGAGGACGACCACGAAATCTCCGGCGACATCGACGTGGAAAGCTTTCCGACGCTCGTCGTGTTCCGTGGAGACGTCCCGGTGTATTTCGGCGTGTCGACGCCGCAAGAGGCGACCGTGACCCGACTGATCGACGAGCTCGCGTCGCATGCGGTAACGGCGCGCGATATCCCACAAGAAATTGCGGCATTGCGGGAAACGTTACGCGGCGCCAAACCCAAAGCGCCATAGCTCGACTTGCTGCTGCGAGGCAGCATCTGCAGCGATTCGTTCGACTGCTGCGCGATACCTGTCGCGCTTAGGTCCGAACATGCTTTATGAAGTCATAGGCGATGGGCAACCCGCCTGATATGGCCGCCTCGGTCGAAGACGCGCTCGCCGCGATCTACTCGGGCGCGAAAGCCGCGCTGCGGCCGATCCACGACAAGGTGATGGACGACGTCAATCGGTTCGGCCACTTCGAGATCGTCGGGAAGCAGTTGTATGTAAGCCTCCACCGCAGGAAACCATTCGCGATGATAGGACCGGCGACCGAGACCTGCGTCGAGATTGGGCTCGACCTGAAGGGCGTCGATGGCGCCGGCCGGCTTCTCGCGATGCCGCCCGGCAGCCTGTGCAGCCACGTCGTCAAGCTCACCTCGCTCGCCGACGTGAACGCGGAGTTGACCGCGTGGATGCGCGCGGCATACGACGCGGCTGGATGAAAGTACCAGGGACAGGTCATCTGAAAGCCCTAGAACCCTGGCGCGATGCCCAATGCTTCCAGTCCGTCGCGCTCGCGCGCCCGGCCCCTCCACAACGACGCAATGCCGTAGAGGTGCCCGACATACAGGATCTTGCGGCGGACCTTGTCGATCACGCGCACAACCACGAAAATCGCGCGCGGCATCTCGGCGCCGGCGCGCTGTCGCCGGTACAGGAACAGCAAGAGGGCGATCAGCGTCCCGCCCGGCAGCAGGATCTCGAGCAGAAGGTACGGTCCCGCCTTCTGCAGCATTGCGCCGAAGACTTTGAAGCTCTTGCCGATCGTCGTTTCCATTTGCTCGTCTCTCTCGTTCCTGGTTTCGATTGCGCCCGCTGCGCGGGCTCCTTCCCCTGCTACAAGACGAAGGGCTTCCTGCGTTTGCGTCCGGAAGTTGCCGTCTGTGCCGTGGGCTCGTTGCCCGCGCCGCTGACTGCTTCCACCCGTCGCGACTGCTTACCAGCCGTCGCCTGCCCTGACTTCCTCGTGCTTGCCTCTGCCGACTTTTTCGTTGCCTTCGTGTTCATCGCGTGCCCCCCAGGGTCAGTTTTGCGTTCTGTCGAGGCGCATTCGTATTGCGGTTCGACATGGCGGCACTATGCGAGCCCGGCGCTTGCGGATCGCTGACGGATTCGCGAAGGCGTGCGGCCGCGCCGTAAGGGCGCGAGGGCCGCGCAGCGCTGCGAGCTAACTCACTGGACAGAAAGGGATTTCAGGCTAGCGCCGGCTCGCGGGCGGCCGGCTTGGGACGTCGGCGACGCTGCGTCGCCAGACGGCGACGCCGGGACTTACGGAGGGGCTTACGGATGGCTTACAGCGCGCTCGGGAAACGTCCGCGGAAACGCTCCCGCGGCGATTTCCCTCGAGAGGAGATCCGTCTCCGCAGAGGGCTTGACCCCCAGCACGATGGAAAGGAGCTCGCGGCAGCGCCGGAAGGCGCTCAACGCTTCGGCCTGGTTGCCGGTGGAGGCGAGTGACCGCATGAGACCGCGATAGAACGACTCGGCCAGGTTGTCGGCTTCGAGGCCTCGGTGATAGACGTCGATGGCGGTCGCGAAGTCGCCCTGGTGCTCGAGTCGTTCGCCGAGACGGGACAGAGCGCGCGCAAACCGCGCGCGCAGCGCGTCGCGCGGCTTGGCCATCCACGCGTGCTCTTCGGCGCCGAGAAGCGGTCCCGGGTACGCATCGAGCAGCCGCCGAGCGATGTGAGCGGCTGATTCGGCCGGCCGGCCCTGCTGCTGAGCGGTATCGTCCGCGGCGTCGAGCACGGCTTTGAACGCGCCGACGTCGGTCCAGGCCACCGCACGCGCGAGCGAGAGCTTGCCCCCCGACAGCACGAGCGCGCGGTCGACATCTAGGAGTTTGCGCAGCCGGAAGAGCGTCGTGTCGAACGACGTCTTGGCCGCGTCGCCGTCGGAATCGGGCCACAGCGCCGCCGTCAGTTGCTGAGTGTCGACGTCGCTGCCGCCGAGCGCGATCAGCAGCTTGAGGAGATCGAGCGGACGCTGCTGCGCCTTGCCGGCGAAGCGCATCGGCACGCCGTCGCGCGTCAGTTCGAATCCGCCCAGCGCGCGCACGCGCAGGCGGAACGGCCACTCGGGCGACGCATCGGGCGGCGCATCGAGGCTGTTGCGCTCGATGAGCATGCGGACGAACTCCGTCTCGATCCCCTGCTGCAGCGCGTAATTGGCAAGGCGCGCCGCGAGGTCGGGACGATTGCGCAGGAACACGACGGTTCCGCGCGTCCGGTAATAGGCGAGCACCGCGGCGAGCCGCGCGCTCGCGCGCTCCGTCTCGCCCGCTGCGATCTCCTCGTCGACGTAGACGAGCTCGCGCTGCTGCACGAAGGTCTTGCGGTCGACTTCGGATGCCGTGGCGATCGCCTCTTCCAGCGCCCGCATGCCGCCTTCGCGGTCGCCCGCGGAAATCCGGCTGTGGGCGAGGCGGGCGAGGAAGTGCGGCACCTGCACCGACGGCAGGCCCGTCTCGCGCGCGAGGTCGACCGCCTGCTCCGCCGCCTTTGCCGAGTTTCCGTAGTGGCCGAGCCGCTGCTCGAGGTTCGCCTGCAGGTGATGGAAATACGCCCAATCCATGCGCCGCGCCGGCGACAGGCGACGCTGCATCGCCTGCAGAAGCTCCGACGCGGCGGTGTAATCGCCTTTGCCGATGAGCGCCGACGCAACCGCATGATCGATCTCGAACAGATACGCGACGAGCCCGTACCGCTCCGCGATTCCGCGGGCTTCGCTGATCACCGCCGCCGCCTCCTCGTAGCGCCCGTTCACGTGATGCCAGAATGACAGATGCGTGCGCCACCAGACCTGCATCAGCGGAGTGACGGCGGGCTCGGCAAGGACCGGCGAGATTCGCGAGACGAGCCCATCGGCCGAATCGCCCTTCGTCGTCCAGTTGAGATAGTTGAACAGCGTGGAGGCGGCCATCATCCGCGCGTTGAGGTCGGGCTCGTCGTCGATGAGCTCGTCGAGGCGCTTCGCCGCCACCGCGAGCTCCGGATCCTCGGGCCGGCGAAACAGGAGCGCGATCACCTGCGCCGCACGCGCGCGCAATTCGCTTTCCCGATCGAGCTTCGAGACCTGCGGCACGCCGAGCAGGCGGTCGAACTCGGGGAGCCAGCGGTCGAGCGGAGCGAAGTTCGCCCACTCGTAGTAGTGGCCGGTGACCATCGTGTTGAGGGCGAGCGCCTGGCCTTTCAAATCGCCGGCGGCGCAAAACATTTCGTACGCTCGCTCGAGCGGCGGACGCCCGCGGGGTGGCCGTACGAAGATCCAGGCTCGGCCGTACCAGTACTGGAGCCAGGGGTCGGCTTCGCGCATGGCGGGCGGCAGTGCTTCGATCCAGTCCGAAAGCGTCTGCGCGCGGCCCTGGCGCGCCCATTCGAGCGCGTTGGCGACGATCAGCCGGCGCATCGACTCGGCGTCGCCTGCGTCACGATACAGGGCAAGCGCATCGCTTGCCTCTCCACGCGCACTGAGAAGCTCGGCCGCGTGCGCAGCGACCACGCGCCGCTCGGCGGCCGAAAGCCGCTTCTTCGCCTCTTCCAGCAGGAACTCGCGAAACAGGACGTGGTAGTGATAGGTCGTTGGCGTCCCGCGCCGGCGGTCGGTGAAGAGGTGCCGGCGATAGAGATAATCGAGCAGCTCCGCCGCGCTCTCGCTTCCGGTCAATGCCACGGCTTCGGCGGGCGTGAACGACGGCGACACGGCCGTCAGCATCAATACGCGCTGGTTCTCGGGGCGGGCGCGCGCGAAAATTTCGCCGGCGAAGTACTGGAAGATCGCATCCTTGCCTTCGCCGATCGATTCGTCCAGCGTGGCGCCGGCGCGGCTCATGTGCTCGCGCAGCAGCACGAGCGCCGCGACCCACCCGTTGCTCTGCCGCGTGATGCGCGCCACCGCCTGCTCGGGGAGCTCCTGACCGGCGAGTATCGCTTCGGCTTCCTCGGGCGTGCAGGCGAGCGCCGAGGGATCGATACGCGCGACTCGGCGGCTTGCACCGAGCCGCGCGAACTCGTGCGGCGGATCGCTGCGCGAGATCGCGATGACCGTGATGCCGTCAGGGACTTCTTCCAGTGCGTGTGCGAAGGCGCCCCGCAATTCCGGCGACGTTCGCGCTTCCTGAAAGCTGTCGAGGACGATCACCGTGGGGCGCGGCAGCACGGTGAAGAACTCGCGAAAGTACGTGCGCGCGAAGCGGGCGATGTCCTGTTGGGGCTCGGGATTGAAGTGCTTGAGGGCGGCCGCTTTCTTTCCGACGAGCTGAAGCGCCGCTGTCCGCATGTAGTGGACGAACGTGGCGGGGTCGCTGTCCGCGATGTCGACCTGGTACCAGATGTGCCGAAGCCCACGCGCTTCGAGGTAGCTCGCGACGAGGGTGGTCTTTCCCGCGCCCGGCGGAGCGGAGACCCAGACGATCGGCCGCTTGCCGGCTTCGTCGAGCAGCGAGAAGAGCCGCGGCCGCGGAAGCGCGTCGTGGATCTTCGGTCGCGTCAGCTTGGCAAGCGCGGGTTGGCCGCTTTTCACCTGCGTTTCCTTCGTTCCGCGATGTGCGCCTCGACTCGCCGTTCGAGGAGCGCGAGCGTCACCCCGCCTTCCTCCAGCACAGCATCGTGGAAGGCACGCACGTCGAAGCGGGTTCCCAACGCTTCTTCGGCCCGCTTGCGCAGCTCGACGATCTTGAGCTCGCCTATCTTGTACGCGAGCGCCTGACCGGGCCACGCAATATAGCGATCGACCTCGGTGCGCACCTCGTGCATCGACAGCGAGGTGTTCGTGGCCAGATAGTGCTGCGCCTGCTCGCGCGTCCACCCCAATGCGTGCATACCCGTATCGACGACGAGGCGACAGGCGCGCCAGATCTCGTACGTCAGGCGGCCGAAGCGTTGATAGGGCGTGTGGTAGACCCCCATTTCCACGCCGAGTTTCTCGCAGTAGAGCGCCCATCCTTCGCCGAACGCATGGGGAAAGAAGTTGAGCCGGAAGACCGGCAGGTCGGTGAGCTCGCGGGCCAGCGCGATCTGGAGGTGATGGCCCGGCACCGCTTCGTGCAGCGTCAACGCGGGCAGCGTGTACGTGAGCCGCGTTTCGGGTGCGTAGGTATTGACCCAGTATTCGCCCGCGGCGCCGAGCGGCCCCGGGTTGTAGCGGCCGGCCGTGTAATTGGGCGCGAGCGCCTCGGGTACGGGCTTGACGGCGTACGGCATGCGCGGAAGCTTGCCGAAGAAGGCCGGCAGCTTGCCGTCGATTTCCTTCGCGATCCACGCCGCCTCGCGCAGGAGAGCCTCACCGGACGGCGGCCGAAATTGCGGATTGGTGCGCAGGAACTCGAAGAAACCGGCAAGGTTGTCCGGATACTCGATCTCGCGAAGGATCGCTTCCATTTCCGCGCGGACGCGAGCCACTTCGCGAACGCCGGTCTCGTGCACGCTCTCGGGCGTGGCATCGGGAAGCGTCGTGAAATAGCGAACGAGGTCCCCGTAATATTCCCGGCCTTCGGGAAGCGACGCGGCGCCGATCGTCGTTCTCGCGGCCGGCCGGTATTCGTTCTCGAAGAAGCGCTGGAAGCGCGCGTAGGCGGGCATCACCGCGTCGACGAGCGCTGCCCGGCCAGCCGCGGCGAGCCGGGGCCGTTGCGACTCCGGGACCGCATGGGGAAACCACGCGAACGGCTGCCACAGCGGCATCTTCGCCGGATCCTCGTACTGCTCGCTGTCGATGCTTCGGCAAACGCCGTCGAGGATCGCCGACGGCAGCGTGAATCCGTCGCGCATGCCGTACCGCATGTTCACGATGTTCTCGTCGAAGTAGCGCGGAACGTCGTTCAACCTGGCGATGAACTTCTCGTAATCGGCGACCGTTTTCGGAGCGGCGAGCTCATGCATGAACAGGATCTCGCTGTGGAAGCCGCTGTCGCTGTTGAGCGGCATGCGCCATTCCCGATAGCGCGAGAACGTCGAGCGCGCCGAAAGCATGAATTGGAAGAGGTCGTAGCTCACCTGCTGGCGCGTCGTGAGCTTGCTGCGCGGAATCGCGCCCAGCCGCTGCATGAACCGCTCGTTCGCACGACGGCTCCGCGCTTGCGCGGCAGGTGTCACGGAGGCGAGGCGATCGTCGTAGCTGCGCACGCCTTCGGCGCTTGCCGCGAGCGGCTCGGCCCGCCACGAGTGCGCGCGTTCGTCGGCGAACAGTTTCGCGAGCAACTTGCCGGGCGACGCCCCGCGCTCGTTCAGCGTGGCGCGGGCGCGGGAACGTGCGGGCACGACGTCGCGGTTACCGTCGCTGCAAGCACGGCGAAATGGTCAAGGTGCGCCGCCTGGGTGGCGAACATCGTTTTCTCCATGGGTATGCGAGCCCGATGTGGAGCGCGACTGGTCGCGCCCGGATTTCCATTCTAGTGATGCGGCTCCGGTTCGGGAAGCGATTCTCGTCCCGCTGCCGCCCGCTTCAGAACGGCTGGGGATGCAGAACATCGTAGCCATACTGGGCGGCGGACACGCACAGGAAGCGCCAGGCGTCGCGAGCGAAGCTCCGCGCGACGAGCATCGTGAATTGCGGCGATCGTTGTAAAGAAGGATCGGTCGAGTGGGCAGGCAATACCCCATGCCGATAGAAGAGGGCGTTCACGCGACCGAACACGCTTTGCGCGCACATGCCGGCGCCGAAGACGCGCGCATGGAAGTCGAGCGGACAGCCCTTCGCGAGCACCGTCGCCGCTTCCGGGCCGCCGATCGTCCATCCGACGCGGCCCGCCGAGACGTCGAACAGCGCGCCACCCGCGGCGTCGAGCGCGTCGCGCTTCGCTTCGAAATCGGCGAGCGCCGATGCGTCGGTCGCGACGATAAGCCACGATGCGGGACCGATCCAGAGCGCCGTCAACGCTCCGTCGCGCGACGTGGTATTGGGGACTGCAGGAAGCGACAACCCGAACAAGGCGCGTGCCGCGCTGGCAACATCCGGTGAGCGGGCGCTTCCCTGCACGTTCCATGCCGCGGCGAAGTTCGTCTCCGCGAGTGTGACGCCGGTGCTTTCGGCGGCGCCGTAATGTCCGGCCCTCGTGGCGCCGATGCCGAAGTCGTTGTCGTCAGCCACGAAGCCGCTCGCCCTTGGGATCGATGAAGCAGGGCCGGCCCACCTGCACCTGGACGCGCACATTCGCGAGCGGCGAGACTGCCCACAGCGTCTGCCCATGACGCGCGCGACCATTTTCCAAGAGCGCGAGAGCGATCCACGCGTCGAGATTCGGGCTGCGACACCACGACGTGACGTGCCCGAGCATCGGGTTCGGCGCGGCGCGATCGGGGTCGGCGACGATCTTCGCCGCTCGGGGCATTGGCTCATTGCCGACGGTGACGAGTCCGACGAGCTGCCAGCGGTCGGACGACTTGAGCGCGGGCCGCTCCGAGAGCCGACTTCCGATGCAAGATTTCGCCCGACTTGCGAGACCGCCGAGGCCGAGATCGTCCGCCGTCGTGCGCCCGTCGGCTTCCGCGCCGACAACGATATGACCCTTCTCGATCCGGAGCGTGCTCATCGCTTCGGTGCCGTACGCCATGATTCCGACGCCGGCGCCGGCGGCGATTGCCGCGTTCCACATCGCCCGCCCTTTGTCCGCCGGGACGTGAATCTCGTAGGCGAGCTCGCCCGAGTAGCTCATGCGGAAAACGCGGGCCTGGACCGGGCCGGTGGCCGTGCGAACGTGGCAGCTCGCGACAGCGAGGAACGGAAACGCCGCGTTCGACACGTCGATGTCCACGATTTTCGCGAGCACGTCGCGCGCCCGCGGCCCGGCGACCGCCGCTGCCGACCATTGCTCGGTGACCGCGGATGCGTACACGTCGAGCTCCGGCCATTCGGTCTGCAGCAGGCTTTCGAGATATTGCATGACTCGCGCGGCGTTGGCCGTCGTCGTCGTCAGCAAGTAATGCGACGGCGCGAGGCGCGAGGTCGTGCCATCGTCGAGGACGATGCCGTCGTCGCGCAGCATGACGCCGTAGCGGCAGCGACCCACTTGAAGCGTGTCCCAGCGATTGATGTAGACGCGGTTCAGGAACTCCGCCACGTCGCCGCCCTGCAGCTCGATCTTGCCGAGCGTCGAGACGTCCACGATACCGACGTTGGTGCGGACGTTGCGCGCTTCGCGCAGCGCCGCGTCATCCGGCGACTCTCCGGTTCGCGGATACGAGTGTGGCCGCTTCCAAAAGCCGGCATTGACGAAGCGCGCGCCGTGCGCCACATGCCAGTCGTGAATGCTCGAGAAGCGCGACGGTTCCACGTGCGGTCCCGCATCGTGGCCCGGAAAAGCGCCGAGCGTCACCGGCGTGTATGGCGGCCGGAACGTCGTCGTGCCGACGCTTGCAATGGGCCGTTCCAGCTCGCCCGCGAGCAGCGCGAGTCCGACGACATTCGAGATCTTGCCCTGATCGGTGCCCATTCCGAGCGTCGTGTAGCGCTTCAAGTGCTCGACCGAGCTGTAGCCTTCGCGCGCCGCGAGCGCCACATCGTCGACGGTCACGTCGTTCTGCCAGTCGACGAAGCGCTTCGCGCCCTTCGCCGCGGGCGGAGTGCTCCACAGCGCGAGCGGCGCTCCGCTCGCGCCCGGCGCCGCCTCCGGGACACGGAGCGAAGCCGTGGCTGCGAAGCCTGCCGCTCGCGCGGCAGCGAGCCCGGCGGCGTGGCCTTCGCTCAACGCTTCCGCAAGATCGGTGGACCCGTTCGCCGCGCCGACGACGGTCATGGGGACGGGGCACTGGTCCGGCAGGAACGACGCGAGCGCCTCGTCGTAACGGAGCCTGCCGCGCGCCTGCGAGAAAAGGTGAACCGCCGGGTTCCAGCCGCCGGACAGCGCGACCAGGTCGCATTCGATGCGGCTCACGGTGCCGCCGACGAGCGGAGCGACGTCGACGGCGGTGACGTGCAACCTGCCGTGAGCGCCGGTGACGACCGATCTCGCGAGAATCGGAAGGAGGCTGTCGCGGGCGGCGAGCGGCAATGCGCCGTCGAGCGCCGCGCCGCCGCGCGGGTCAACAATGGCGGCCACCTCGATGCCGGCGCCCTGCAGCGCGAATGCCGTGGCGTAGGCGTGGTCGTTGTTCGTGAACACGACGGCACGCGTGCCCGGGCGGACCGCATAGCGCTCGATGTAGGTGCGAAGCGCGCCGGCGAGCATCGTTCCCGGCAGATCGTTGTTCGCGTAGGCAATGCCGCGCTCGTGTGCCCCCGTCGCAAGCACGACGGAGCGTGCACGAACTTTCCATAGTCGCTCTCGCGGCATCCAGGTCGATACCGGCGCAAGTTGCGCGGCCGAGCCGGAGGACCTCGCGGCCGTCGCTCCACGGGCGTGCTCGGCGACATGCTCGATCAGCCCGACCAGACTGCCGTCGTAGCACCCGAACGCCGCCGTGCGCGCCAACAACGTGACGTCGGCGTGTGCGACGAGCTCGCGCGTCGTCGCTTCGAGCCATGCGCTCGCGCCGCCGCCGTCGATCGTGGCGGCGCCTCCGTACAGGCGGCCGCCGAGCGTCGAATTTTCGTCGCACAGGATGACGCGCGCGCCGGCCTGCGCCGCAGCGCGCGCCGCGGCCAGTCCGGCAGGTCCCGCGCCAATCACCAGCACATCGCAGTGCGCGTACTGGTGCTCGTAGCAATCCGGATCCGGCAGGCTCGCCGCGACGCCCATTCCGGCCACGCGCCGGATGAGGTGCTCGTAGCGCAGCCACCACCTCGGTGTCGGCGGCCACATGAACGTCTTGTAGTAGAAGCCCGCGGGAATGAGCCGCGACATCGCATCGTTGATGGCGCCGATGTCGAACGAGAGCGACGGCCATCGGTTCTGGCTGGACGCCCACAGACCGGCGTAGAGCTCCTGTGTCGTCGCCCGCACGTTCGGCTCGGTGCGCGCGCCCCGGCCGAGCTGCACCAGCGCGTTCGGCTCGTCGACGCCGGCGCACAGGATGCCTCTCGGGCGGTGATACTTGAAGCTCCGCGCGACGAGGTGGACGCCGTTGGCAAGCAGCGCGGAGGCCAGCGTGTCACCCGCGTAGCCTTCGTAGCTCGCGCCGTCGAACTCGAACGGCAGCGGCTGGCTGCGGTCGACCACTCCACCGGCCGGCAAGCGACAGCGCTGCATTCAGGGCCCGTCCACGCCAAGCGCAGAACTGCGAAGCGATCGCACGGCAGGCACTACGCTTGCCCCGGCGCTCGGCTCGGCTCGGCGCTGCCGAGAATTTCGTGCGTGCGAGTGTCGCGCCGGACCACGCACCACTGCCGGCACCCCGAGCTGTGCGTCCACCATTCGTCGTGCGGCCCCATCGGATTGTCGCGGACGTAGACGTAGCGCGCCCATTCGTCTTCGGACGCATCGAGCGCGGGCCGGCGCACGGTCGCATCGCCGCCGTACGTGAATTCGATCTGACTGCGTGGCCCGCACCAGGGGCAGGGGATCAGCAGCATGCGATGGAAGCGACGGGTTTCATCGTCGATCAGTGAGCCCAGGCATAGGGACCCGCGCCCTTTTCGTCGATCGTGCGGCCTTCTGCGAAGCGCTCGAGGGTGAACGCAGCGTTGAGCGGATGCGGCTCGTCGCGCGCGATCGTGTGCGCAAGGCAGAACCCCGAAGCCGGCGTTGCCTTGAATCCGCCGTAGCACCACCCGCCGGTCATATAGAGGCCTTTGACCGGGAGCTTGGCGATGATGGGGCTCCCGTCCATCGTCATGTCCATGATGCCGCCCCACGTGCGCATCAGTTTCAGGCGGCCGAAGCTCGGGAAGAGCGCGAGGCAGGCGGACACGACGTGCTCGATGATCGGCAGGTTGCCGCGCTGAGCGTAGGAATTGTAAAAGTCGAGGTCGCCGCCCATCACGAGCTCGCCCTTGTCGGATTGGCTGATGTAGAAGTGCACAGCGCCTGACGTGACGACGGTGTCGAGCACCGGCTTCACGGGCTCGGAGACCATCGCCTGCAGCACGTGCGACTCGATCGGCAGCTTGAGGCCGGCCATCGCCGCGAGGTGACTCGAATGTCCCGCGACGGCGAGGGCCAGCTTGTTCGTCGCAATAAACCCCTGCGTAGTCTTGACGCCGGCGATGGCACCGCTCTCGATCCGGATCCCCGTCACCGCGCATTGCTGGATGATGTCGACGCCGCGCGCGTCGGCGGCGCGCGCATAGCCCCAGGCGACGGCATCGTGCCGCACCGTGCCGCCGCGCGGTTGCAAGAGGCCGCCAAGAATCGGGAAGCGGGCATCCGCGCCGCAATCGAGATTCGGAATCGAGCGCGCGATCTCGTTGCGCGTCAGGAATTTCGCGTCGATGCCGTTGAGGCGCATCGCGTTGCCGCGGCGCATCGCGGCGTCCAGGTCGGCGGGCGAATGGACGAGGTTCAGCACGCCGCGGGCGCTGTACATCACGTTGAAGTTGAGATCCTGCGCAAGCTTCTCCCACAGCTTGAGCGAAAGCTCGTAGAAGTGCGCGTTGGGATCGAGGTGATAGTTCGAGCGCACGATCGTCGTGTTGCGCCCGGTGTTGCCGCCACCGAGCCAGCCTTTCTCGAGGACAGCGACGTTGGCGATCCCATGCTCCTTGGCGAGATAGTAGGCGGTCGCGAGACCGTGCCCGCCGCCGCCGACGACGATCGCGTCGTAGCGCGGCTTCGGCGCGGGACTGCGCCACGCGAGCGGCCAGCGCTCGTGGTAGCTTCGCGCGTTGCGCGCCAGCGAGAAGATCGAATACTTCAACGAAAGCCTCCCTCGCGTCCGATGGGCGGTGTGGTGTTGGATGCTGTCGCTTGCGGACGGGATCGCTTATTCTAATGGCCCCGAGCGATGCGCAGGGGTGGGAGCCGCAAGCGCATCCTCTTGTTGGCCTGATTGGAGGAAAGCATGCAGATCGCAAAGCTGAGCCGCTGGCTCGTTGCTGCCGCAACGTCGGCGCTCGTGATGGCGGGCCCTGCGCTGGCGCAATCGGACACGCTGGCGAGCGTCAAGCAGAAAGGCAAGATCGTCGTCGGCGTCAAGGCCGACTACAAGCCCTTCGGTTATACCGATCCCTCGGGCAAGATCGTCGGCCTCGAGATCGATCTCGCCCAGGATGTCGCGAAGCGGCTCGGCGTGCAGCTGGAGCTCGTGCCGGTCGTCGCCGCGAACCGGATGGAATTCCTGAAGCAGGGACGGATCGACCTCATGATCGCGACGATGGCGTACAAGCCCGATCGTGCGGAAGTGGTCGGCATTCCCGAGCCGTTCTACTACGCCGGCGCCGCGAGCGTTTTCGCCAAGAAAAGCTCGGGCCTCAAGACGTGGCAGGATTTGAAAGGCAAGCCGATCTGTGCCATCCAGGGCGCGTACTACAACCGCCGCACCGGCGAGGAATTCGGCGCGCAGCTCGTCGTTTTCAAGGGTGTGACGGAAGCAATGTCGGCGCTCGAGGGCGGCAATTGCGTCGGCGTCGTGTTCGACACGACGTTCTTCGCCGGCATCATGGGCGACGCGAAGTGGGCCGACTACGCGATGGTCGTGCCGGCGATCGACCCGGAGCCATGGGGCATGGGCGTGCGCAAGGACGATCCCAAATTCGCAGCGTACATGAGCGACCTCTCGAAGGAGTGGCACAAGACGGGCTTCATCCTCGGGCTCGAGAAGAAGTGGGGGATCCCGCAATCGCCGTTCCTCGTCGAGCAGCAAGCGAAGTCCAAGTAGGCGGTGCGAGCGGCCGACGAGTGAGGCTTCCCATTCCTCGGCAGTCCCGCGGAGAGCGGGCGGCGCGAGGCCCGGGCCGTGGATGACATCGCAGCCTGGTTCCTGTGGCTCTACAAGGCCACGGGAATCAAGCTCACGATCTTCTACGATCCGTACGACCGCACCCGCTTCGTCGAGGGGTTCTACACGACGCTCAAGCTGTCCGTGTATTGCCTTGTCTTGAGCGTCGTGCTCGGCGCGTTCGCCGCGTGGCTGGCCGGTTCGCGAATTGCCGCCGTTCGCCGCGCCGTCGCCGGCTTCGTCCAGCTCTTCCGCAATACCCCGCCGCTCGTCCAGCTCTATTTCTTCTACTTCGCGGTCGGGCCGGTGCTGCCGAAGCTCGACGGGGCACCGGTGCTGGGCTCGTTCGGCTGGGCGGTCGTGTCGCTGACGTTGCTCGAGACGGCGTTCGCTGCGGAGATATTCCGCGCCGGCATCGAGGCCGTGCCGAAAGCAACCGTCGAGGCGGCGCAGGCGCTGGGCTATTCCCGCGCCCAGATATACCGCAAGGTCGTGCTGCCGCTCGCGATCCGGGTGACGATGCCGGCGATGAACAACAATCTCGTCAATCTCGTCAAGACGACGACGCTCGCATACGCAATCGCGGCGCCGGAGCTCGTCTACATGTCGGCGCAGGTGTGGTCCGAGCAGGTCAACGTGCCGGAGATGATGGTGGTACTGCTGATCTGCTACGTCGCGATCGTCGGCATCATCAACCAGCTGATGCAATGGCTCGAAGCGCGGTTGCGCGTGCCGGGATTCGGGCAATGAGGAAATGCCTTCCGACGCGGGGCTGCGGACGGCGCGTGCCTTCGGGCTTCGTACCCCAGGCGCCCGCCGGCCCGCGCCGCCCGCAACCCCGCTATGGGGCGGTTGTGCCATGCCGATAGTGAATTCGACTATGGCCGTCCTCAATGTGAGCGCTCTGCGGAGCGTTGCCAAGCCGGAATGGGCACGGGCTGGCGGGCGCCTGGGGTATGAAGCCCGACAGCCCGTGTCCATCCCGGCGCTGGGAAGTGCTTTAAGTGCGCGTACCGGACTTGCGCTGCTGGGCTTGCTCGCAGCATCTCTTGTCGCGGCCCAGATACCGCCGGAGGCACCCAAGCCGTCGGTCATCGCGCTCCTGTGGAAGTGGACGCCGCTGCTGGCCGAGGGATTCCTGTTCAACCTGCTGATCAGCTTCTGCGCGATGGCCGTCGGCACCACGGCTGGGGTGCTGATGGGCTTCGCCCGCATCTCCCTGCACGCGCCGGTGCGCGGAACCTCGTGGGTCGTCGTCCAGTTCTTCCGCAATGCGCCGTGGCTCGTGCTGCTCTTCTTCGTCATGTTCCTGATGCCGTTCGAAGTGCACGTGCGCGGCGTGACCGTCCCGTTCCCCGACTGGATCAAGGCGACGCTGGGCCTCGCGCTCCCCATCATGGCCAACGTCGCCGAAATCGTGCGCGGTGCCGTGCAATCGATCCCGACCCCGCAGTGGGAGGCGGCGCGCTCGCTCGCCTTCTCGCGGCGGCAGACGCTGTGGAAGATCATCCTGCCGCAATGCGTGAAACGGATGTTGCCGCCCTGGATGAACTGGTACGCGATCCTGACGATGGCAACCACGCTGGCTTCGATCGTGGGCGTTAGCGAGGTGATGACAGTCACCAACCGGATCACCAACGCCGAAGGCCGCACCGATCTCCTGATCCCGATTTACTCGTACGTGCTGCTGGCGTTCTTCGTCTACTGCTATCCGATCGCGCGCTGGACGCGCCTGCTCGAAGCGCGTTACGCGGAGCGCTGATGGACCTCAACGAATTCCTGGCCAAGCACGGCATCCACCTGGCGCGGCACGAGCATCCGCCGGTCATGACCGTCGAGGAATCGCTGCGCCTCGTGCCGAAGTTTCCCGGCGCGAAGACGAAGAACCTGTTTCTGCGCGACAAGAAGGGCCGGCGCCATTTTCTGGTCACCGTGCCGCACGACAAGGCGGTCGACATCGACGCGCTCGCGGACGAGATCGGCGCCAACGGGCTCGGCTTCGCGTCCGCCGACCGTCTGCAGAAGCACCTCGGCATCAAGCCGGGATCCGTGAGCCTGCTGGCGCTCGTCAACGACGAAGCGCGGACCGTGGAGTTCATCCTCGAAAAGGCGTTGTGGCAGGCAGACGCCGTGCACGCGCATCCGCTCGTCAACACGGCGACGATGGTGATCCCGCACGGCGATCTCGAGCGCTTTCTCGAAGCCACGGGGCACCCGCCGCGCGTGATCGAGGTGCCGGCGAAAGCGCCGCGCTGATTCACGATGGCCGATCGCCCCGAATCCACCGGCCAGATCCTGCGGCAGCAAGAAGCGCCGATCCTGCGGCAGCAAGAAGCGCCGATCCTGCGGCAGCAAGAAGCGCCGATCCTACGGCTTACGGACGTCCACAAGGCGTTCGGCAGCACGGAGGTGCTGCGGGGCATCTCGCTCACTGCAGCGAGGGGCGACGCGGTGTGCATCATCGGGCCTTCGGGATCGGGCAAGTCGACGCTGCTTCGCTGCATCAACGGCCTCGTTCCGATCGAGCGCGGCGAGATCTACGTCGGCCCGCACGCTGTCCATTGCCTGAAGAGCGACAAGGAGATGATCGCGCTGCGCAAGGACGTGTCGATCGTGTTCCAGCAGTACAACCTGTTTCCGCACAAGACGGCGCTCGAGAACATCATGATGGCGCCCGTCGACGTGCTGGGCCAGCCGCGCGATGAAGTGGAGGCTCGCGCGCACGAACTCCTCAAGAAAGTGCGGCTTGCGGGCAAGGAGTCGAGCTATCCGGGCGAGCTGTCCGGCGGCCAGCAGCAGCGCGTCGCGATCGCGCGGGCGCTGGCGATGCGACCTTCCGTGATGTTGTTCGACGAGGTGACGGGCGCGCTCGACCCCGAGACGCGCAACGAGGTGCTCGGGACGATTCGGCAACTGGTGGAGGAGGGCATGACGTCGGTGCTGGTGACGCACGAGATGGCCTTCGCCCGCCAGATTGCCGACCACGTCTACTTCACCGATCACGGCGTGATCGTCGAGGATGGACCGCCCGCGCAGCTATTCGGGGCGCCGCAGAAGGAACGCACGCGCGCGTTCCTCGAGCAGGTCGCATGAGAGCGGCTCCGCGCCGATGAAAACGCACGCGCGCGTCGTCGTCGTCGGAGGCGGCGTCGTCGGCGCGAGTGTTCTTTACCACCTGGCGAAAGCCGGCTGGCGCGACGTCGTCCTGGTCGAGCGCGACGAGCTCACGTCGGGATCGACGTGGCACGCGGCCGGCGGCATGCACACGCTCAATGGCGATCCCAACGTCACAAAGCTTCAGGAATACACGATCAAGCTCTACTCGGAGATCGAGGCCGCCTCCGGACAGTCGTGCGGCGTTCACATCACCGGCGGCGTCAACCTGGCCGGAACCCCCGAGCGGATGGACTTCCTGCGGCTCGCCCGCGCCCGGGCGCGCTACCTGGGGCTGGCGATGGAAATCATTTCGGTCGAAGAGGCGCAGAACCTCTTCCCGCTGCTCGACAAGCGCCATTTCGTCGGCGCGCTGTACAACCCGCTGGAAGGCCACGTCGACCCCGCCGGCGTCACGAACGCCTACGCGAAGGCCGCGCGAAACCTTGAGGCCGAGGTGTATCGGTTCACGCGCGTCGTCGAGCTGATCGCGAGGGCCGACGGAGGATGGGACATCGTCACCGACAAGGGCACGATCCACGCGGAACACGTCGTCAATGCCGGCGGGCTCTGGGCACGCGAGGTCGGGCGGATGGCCGGCCTCGAGCTTCCGGTGCTCGCGATGGAGCACCAGTACGTGCTCACGGGCGACGTGCCGGAAGCGGTCGCCGCAGTCAACTCCGGGAGCGAATTGCTGCACGTCATCGACTTCGAGGGCGAGATCTACATGCGGCAGGAAGGCCGCGGCATGCTGATCGGCACGTACGAGAAGGCAGGCGTCCCGTGGTCGGAGCGCGAGACGCCCTGGAACTTCACCCACGAGCTTCTCCTGCCTGATCTCGATCGGATCGCGCCGAGCCTCGAAGTCGGTTTCCGGCATTTCCCCGCGCTCGAGCGCGCGGGCATCAGGCGCGTCATCAACGGGCCGTTCACGTTCGCGCCGGACGGCAATCCGCTGATCGGGCCGATCCGAGGTCTTTCGAACCACTGGGTTGCCTGCGGCGTGATGGCGGGCTTCAGCCAGGGTGGAGGCGTGGGGCTTGCGCTAGCGAACTGGATGATCGATGGCGATCCCGGCTTCGACGTCTGGGCGATGGATGTTGCACGATTCGGTGAGTGGGCGAGCCCTGCATACACGAACGCCAAAGTGCGCGAGAACTACTCGCGGCGCTTTCGGATTCGTTTCCCGAACGAGGAATTGCCCGCGGCGCGGCCGCTGCGGACGACCCCCGTGTACGACACGCTCAAGGCCCGCGGCGCGGTGTTCGGTGCTGCGTTCGGCGTCGAGCATGCATTGTGGTTCGCGCCGCACGGAATGGAGCCGCGGGAGGACGTCACCTATCGGCGCTCGAATGCTCACGGGCCGGTCGGGGAAGAATGCCGCGCGGTACGGCGAGCGGTCGGTCTGCTCGAGATCGCGACGTTCGCGCGCCACAAAGTCGCGGGCCGCGACGCTGCCACCTGGCTCGACCGAATGCTCGCAGGGCGCATGCCGCGCGAAGGACGCCTCGCGCTCTCGCCGATGCTGAACGACAAGGGCAAGCTGATCGGCGATTTCACCGTGGCGAACGCCGGGGGCGATCGCTATTTCGTCTTCGGCTCGGGCATCGCCGAGCAATATCACCGCCGCTGGCTCGATGCGCACCTGCGCGCATACGGTGTCCGCATCGAATCGCTCGCCGACGAATGGATGGGCTTGGCGATTGCCGGACCCCGGTCGCGTGAGCTGCTGGCGCGCGTGTCGCCCGCGGATGTTTCTGCGGAGGCCATGCCGTTCCTGTCCTTTCGCCGAATCGAAGTGGCCACCCTTCCGGCGCACGTAGGCCGCATCTCGTTCACCGGCGAGCTTGGTTACGAGATATGGGTGCCTGCCCAATCGCAGGTCGCGCTGCACGACGCGCTCGTCGAGGCGGGCGCGGATCTAGGTCTTCGGCACTTCGGGGCGAGAGCGCTGCATTCCCTGCGGCTGGAAAAGAGCTTCGGCAACTGGGCGCGTGAATACCGGCCGATCTACACGCCCGCGGAAGCAGGCCTCGGTCGCTTCGTCGATTGGACCAAGCCGGATTTCATCGGGCGTTCCGCAATGGTGCAGGACCGCTCGCACCCGCCCTCGCGACGTCTTTGCACATTCGTCGTCGAAGCCGCGGACGCGGATGCGATCGGCGACGAGCCGATTTCTCGCGACGGCAGCGTCATCGGGTGGGTGACTTCGGGAGGCTACGGTCACTGCGTCGGAAAATCGATCGCGCTGGGCTATGTGACGGCGTCGGTCGCGGCCGCGACCGAAGGGTTCGAGATCGAGATCCTGGGTGAGCGCAGAAGGGCGGTGCGCTGCGCGCATCCGCTTTACGATCCCGACGGGCGCAAGATGCGCGCGTGACCGGTCAGATCGATTCGTCGCGCGTTGCCGGCGACGGATGGTGTGTCGTCGAAGCTTGGCCGTCGCCAAAACAAAGTGCCGATGCGCGCTCTCCATGGCCCTGGGGGAACCGGCGGAGTGCTTGCCAGCGCGCATCAGCACGGTTGCATCCTAGGGCGTGCGCAACGGTCGCATCGAATTGATTGGCCGAGTGGTCGGCCGCGAGGGTGAACGGCCGCCGGTGACGGGTGGACCGGAAAACTTGATCTGCCTCAACCCGCACCGAAGGTCGTTCATCCAACGCTTGCGTCCGCGAGGTTTTCGCCCTATATTCCTCACCTCGCACATGCATATGCATTCATCCGGGCAAACCCGCCCGGGTGCTCTGCGCCGAGAGCGTGGTCACGAGCCGCGGAACGAGTTTGTCCGAGCGTCCGGGGAATCCCCGGCACCCGTCGCCGGCATCACTGCCCGCGTCAGTCGGACGTCCGCCCGCGCCGAAGGTCCAACGGGGGGATCCGATGGTCAAGCCAAACCGGGAAAGCGCAAGCGACCGCGCGCAGCGCGTCGCCACTGCGTACATCCCGCGCAACACCGAATGCGCCTACAACAACTTGAAGGTCATGACGCGCGTCGTGTCGTCCATCTACGATGAGGAACTCCGTCCCGTCGGTCTGCGCGCGAGCCAGCTCGCGCTGCTGTGGGCAATCCGTGCGATGGAGCCGGTCGAATTCGGCAGGCTAGGCGCAACGACCTTCACCGACCAGACGACGCTCAGCCGCACCGTCGCGCTGCTGAAGCGCGCCGGCCTCGTCAGCATCCGCGTAGGCAACGACCGGCGAGTACGCGTGATCTCCACTACCGCCAAGGGGCTCGCGCGCTTTGCCGTGGCGATGCCGCTCTGGGAGCGCGCCCAGGCCCGCGCTGACGAGCTGCTGTCGCTCGACGAGCTGCGGAGCGTCGCTCGCAAGGTCCGCAAGGCGGCTCGCGCCGCAGCCTGACGTTTCGCCCGTTGCCGCGGCCGCCGGAAGGCCGCCGCCGCTACCCGCTCGAAGCCGTCGTCGCTCCCGATTCGAAGCCCGCCGTCGCTGCCGGCCGCCGTTCGTCGCTTCATTCCACGCTTCGTCGCAAAGGCTCCTGCACGGTGTCCCGGTGCTTGATTCTCTCCCTGTTCCGCGCTAATGTCCGCGATGTATGCATATGCATATGTATCCGGCAGCACGCCAGCGTGCATGGGAGGGCGCGCGGAGAGCGGACCGAACGCGAGGATCGATTCGATGGACGAAGGCAGATTCGAGTCACGGGTCGCGCGCGACCCGGAGCACACGGAGCAGGGAACGGACTATGTGCAGGCGCGCGTGCAGGCGCCCGAGGATCGCTTATCGCGTCCCCACATCGCCCGCATCGCCGTCAAGTCCGTCGACCGGATCGTCATCGTCCAGGTGAAAGACATCGTGCGGCTCGAAGCCGAGGACAATTACGTCCGGCTGTGGGCTGACAGGCCGTATCTGCACAAGGAGACGCTGACCCGTCTCATGAGCTTCCTCGACCCTGCGGAATTCTTGCGCATTCACCGATCGCACGCGGTCAACATCCAGTCGGTGCGGGAATTGCGCCCCTTGCTGCACGGCCAATTTCTCGTCGTGCTGACAAAAGGCACCGAGTTGACTTCGGGCCGCAGCTATCGCGGCGTTATTCAGCAGGCGTTCGGGCTCGTATAGCGGCCTGAGTCAGCAGGCGTTCGGGCTCGTTTAACGGCCGATCCAAATTCACTCGCAAGTTCGGAACCTCTGAGCCGGAACGCAAGCTCGCCGTCGCGCCGGGCCCGAGTGCTGACCGGCGACGATTGCCGACATCGAACCGGCGCGAACGGAACAATCCGCGCCCCTCGCGTCTCAGAACTTGACTCCGATGCGGCCGTAGATCGCGCGGCCGATCGGGTTCGCATACCGGCCGTCATAGCCGACCTGGTTTCCGCCGCCGCCGGTCTGGAGCGAGCGTGGCGGGTCGCGATCAAATAGATTCAGGATGCCGATCGTGCCCCTTATGTCCTTGCTGAAGTTGTATGCGGCCTGCCAATCCCACGTCGTATACGACGGCACCCGCACTCCGGACAGCGCGACCGATTCACCGAGGGATCCATCCGGGTTCGCGAGAAAGATGGTCTCGCCGGCGCCATACGCCGCATCCTCGTAGCCCGACTTGTAGTGGGCGGTCAGGGTGTTGGTCCACGGGCCGGTCTGCAGGGTCATCATCACCTGGAGCGTGTCCCTGAACACCACCTGCTGGTCCGGCCCGAACCTGCCGAGATCGGAGTTGAACGGCTGGTCGGGACCGAACGTGTATTTCGCCTTCAGCATGTGCGTCCCCGTCAGGTTCGCAGTGAAGACTCCCCAGGACGTTGGCGTTGAATAGGTGACGTCGTAGTCGATGCCCTGATACTTCGCCGTTCCGCCGTTGAACGGCAGTTGCGAAAACGCGATGGTCGTGAACCCCGCCGGGTCGGCATACGGATTGACGAACAGGCTCGCGTATTGCTGCGGATTCTGAAATCCAACCTGTTCCGCAATGCCTTGCGACAGCACCTGGTTCTTGATCTCGACGTTCCATAGATCGGCGCCTATCGAAAGGCCCTTGATCGGGTCCCAACGCGCACCGGCCGTCCACTGCTTGGATGTCTCCGGCTTCAGGCCGTTGTCGCCGGAAAGGCCGTTCGGCCCCGCCAGCAGATCGTATTGCGCACTCCCGGGCCGACAGCCGACGGTGCCCGGAAATGGGCACGCATACGAGCCGGTCGTGGAGCCGGCGAAAACCAGTGCCCCGGCGATGTCGGTCATCGCGGGTGCCCGGAAGCCCGTCCCGTACGATCCACGCACCAGCACCTCCTTGACTGGCAGCCAGCGCGCCGAGATCTTGTACGTGGTCTTGCTGAACGTGTTGCCGAGGTCCGCATCCGGCAGCTGGTCGTAGAGCCCGGTGACAGGATTCAGGTCCGTGGAGAACACCCAGTTGCTGCGCGTCTTGTCGTAGTGGTCGTACCGAATCGACGCGGTGGCTTCGAGCGACTTGGTAAGCGGGAAGAACCACTCGGCATACGCTGCCCAGTTGTCCCGATCCATGCCCAGCGGGACCTGGCCGTATTGGCCCCCGATGGGGAAGGAAGCCAAAGCCGGCTGCGTCGAGAACCCGCTGCCGTAGAGGTAGTAGTCGCCGTAGTCGACGTTGTATTTCTGCTTGAAGAAGTCGAGCCCCAGGGCGAGGATGGTTGGCCCGCCCGACAGCTCGAAGAAATCGTGCTGCGCTCCCAGGTGCAGGTTGCCGAGCTTCGAATGCGACGTCTGGAACTTGCTGTCGAGGATGAAGGGCGTGACCGCTGCGCCGCCCGTCCCCATGATCGGATCGTAGAGCCCGGCGTTGATCGTGTTGAAGAAGCCGATGGAATCCGTATACCCGCCGGCAGCCGTATCGGTGAATTTCGCGTCCCCATACGAGATGCGCGCGTTGTAGTCCCAGCCCCAGGCGGCGCCATCGACCCCTGCGACGTACTGCTGCGTATTGGTCTCGTACTTGTCGGCACGGCCGCCCAGCGACTTCCCGCGATAGCCGACGTTCGCCAGCGTGGCATTCGGGTCGGACGGATCAGGGCTGACGATCAGGAGGTTGTTGGCGGTCAGGAAGGGCTGAATGTACTTGTTGTACAGGATCGGTGTCCGCGTCGTGGTGTTGAGGCCGAAGGGCTGAGCTGGCGGAGCGTATTGCGGCGTCGTCTCGAAATGCGACAGGTTGACGGTGATCCACGCGGTCGCACTGGCGCCGAGCTTCAGGTAACCCTTGCCGAGGAAGTTGGCCGTGTCCGATGGCGGCACATCCTGCACGGTAGCGGCGTAATTGAAGCGACAGGATTCGCCGACGGCGCCGAGCGACCCGGTGCCGGTCGGGTCGGCGATGACGACTGCAGGATTCTGGCAGTTGCCATTCTGCCGGTAGTACGGGTTGATCGAATACGCGGTCGGCGCGGCCGACGGATTCGAAGCGGGCACCGCCTGGAAAATGAGGTTGCCGGGCTCCGTGTTCTCGGTCGCGTTGTTGAAGATGTAGTTCACGCCGTTGTGCGTAAACGGGAAGTAGGCGCCCTGGCGCGAGACCTTGCGGTCCGTCGCCTGCAGCTTCGATTGATGGTTGTAGCTGAACGTCCCCATGACGTTCCAGCCGTCCTTGGCTAGATCCCCCCAGCCTTTGCTGACGCCGGCGTTGACGCTTTGGGCGTCCCCCTTGGTCGGCCAGGTGTACTGCGCATAGGCGTTGCCTTCGGTGGAGTTCTTTTTCAGGATGAAATTGACGACGCCCGCAATCGCATCCGATCCGTAAACCGCCGTGGCGCCGTCCAGCAATATTTCGACGCGCTCGACTGCGTCCAGCGGGATCGCCTGGATGGCGGCGGCGAAACCGCCGCCGAAGGAGTTGTTGAGCGCGGCGGGAGGCGGGCGCACCCCGTCGATCAGCACTAGCGTGTACTTCGACGGCAAGGCGTGCAGGGACGCCGTGGTGTTGCCTTGGCCGCTACCGTTGACCCCGGTCGACGCCGCGACGAAGTTCTGTACCTGGGGGAGTTGCTGGATCAGCTCGGTCGCGGTGGTCGCGCCGCTCTGCTCGATGTACTGGCGATCCAGCGTCAGAACGGGGAGGGCCCCCTCGGTCTGCGTACGGGCGATGCTGGAGCCCGTGACCACGAACCGCTCTTGCGCCAGGAGCTCCGGCGCCGCGGCGACGCATGTACTTGCAACTATTGCCCGCGCAACGGCCAGCGCGAGCGGCTTTCTCCGATGAATGCTCATTGGATACGCTCCTGAAGGGACGACAAGAATTGCTGTCCGCCCCCCCAGAGCGGTCCAACAGTTGGGACGTTACTCCGTCATGCAGCGACGCGCAAAACGAAAAACGGGAGGCGAGCAGCCGTCAGGAGGCGGCTGTTGCAAAAACGCTTGGAAGAATTTACCGGCCGCGGGACATCGCGGCCGGGCGAGACGAAGCCTTCGCCTGCACAGGGCGAGAGCGAGCAGTCCGGTCAGCGACCGATCTGGATCTGCGGAATGGTCCGGAGCATGTCGGCGGTCGTCGCGGCGCCCGTCTGGTCGATGTAGGTGCGCCCGTATTCAGACACGGGCAGCGACCCGTCGTTGCGGACGCGTGCAATGTTCGACCCGGTGATCGTCGTGCGGATGCCGGTGGCCGGCTTGACCGTGGCGACCACAGCTGCCTGATCCTTCGCGGCGGCGGGATCAGCCTTCGCGTTCTGTGCCGAATCGGCCGATGAGCAGGCTTGTGCAGGTGAAAATGTCAGCGCGAGCCCGAGCGCGGCAGCCGACAGCGAAAGTGTGGTGCGAGTGCGAACGTTCATTGGATATCTCCTGGACGGCAGCCTCACCCGATTTCCGATGGACGGTTTTCGCGAAAGCCGGAGGGCCTGCCACGAACGTACTCTACGCCAATCTTCCCGGCATCCGCTACTGGCGAGACGGCGCTAAAATCGATCGCCATGTCACCGCATGCCGGTGCCGAGTGAAAGCGTACGCGTCCCTGCTCTCTTGCCTGCTGCTCGCCGCCTGCGCGTCGAGTCCAGCGACTCCGCCGGCCGAGCGCCTGTTTCACGATCAGCTTTTTCGTGCCCCGTCGGCGCCCATCGCTGCGGCCGACATCTTTGCGGTCAGCGACTCGATGAAGAGCTTCGTGCACGCCGCGCTCTCCGCCCGCCTTCACGGCGCCGGCATTCAGCAGCGGTTCGCCGAAGCGCTCTACACCAAGGGCAAGCTCAGGATCGACTACGAGTCCGTGCGCACCCGGACCGCCGCCGAGACCTTCGATGCGCGCGCGGGGAACTGCCTTTCCCTGGTGATCATGACGGCCGCGCTCGC
>Ga0070672_100000104_pt1 | contig 42077 bp, 48 predicted proteins | sample KBSM13metaG_FD_66151 | JGI IMG/M metagenome (GOLD analysis project Ga0070672, IMG submission 66151) | Miscanthus rhizosphere microbial communities from Kellogg Biological Station, Michigan, USA - KBS M1-3 metaG | ecosystem: Host-associated > Plants > Roots > Rhizosphere > Soil ... | reverse complement strand
CCGACCAAGGACTGGGAGTGCTACTGCGGCAAGTACAAGCGCGTCCGCTACAAGGGCATCGTCTGCGAGCGCTGCGGCGTCGAGGTGACCCGCTCCAAGGTCCGCCGCGAGCGGATGGGGCACGTCGACCTCGCCTCGCCGGTCTCGCACATCTGGTTCTTCAAGGGCGTCCCGAGCCGGATCGGCTACCTGATCGACATGGCCCCGAAAGAGCTGGAGAAGGTCCTCTACTTCGCCGCCTCGATGGTCACCTGGGTCGACGAGGAGGCTCGCGACAAGGACGTCGGGAAGCTGGAGAAAGAGGTCAAGAAGATCGTCGACTCCTACGAGTCCGAAAAGCAGAAAAGGACGCAGGAGCTGAACGAGTCCCTGGAGCGCCGGATCGCCTACCTGGAGGACGGCAACCAGGACAAGTTCGACGACGAAGACCACATCTGGGCCGACTCCCTGAAACTGACCGCGGCGCAGCTGCGGAAGCTCAAAGACGACGACCGGGCGAAAATGAACAAAGAACTGCGCAAGCAGTTCGACGCCGAGATCTCCGACACCGAGGCCTACCTCGAAGAGGCGGCGGAGCGGATGCAGGAGGTCTGGAAGATCTTCACGGAGATGAAGCCGAAGGACGTGATCAACGACGAGACGGTCTTCCGTGAGCTCAAAGACCGGTTCGGCTCCCCCTTCGGCTGGGGCGAGTACTTCCGCGGCGGCATGGGCGCCGAGGCGGTCCGCGACCTGCTCGAACAGGTCGACCTCGAAGCCGAGTGCGAGGAACTGGAGCAGATCATCAACAGCTCCAAAGGCCAGAAACAGGCCCGCGCGGTGAAGCGGCTGAAAGTCGCCTCCGCCTTCCTCAACTCCGACAACAGGCCCGACTGGATGATTCTCGACGCGGTGCCGGTGATCCCGCCGGAGCTGCGGCCGATGGTCCAGCTGGACGGCGGCCGCTTCGCGACCTCCGACCTCAACGACCTCTACCGCCGGGTGATCAACCGCAACAACCGGCTGAAAAGGCTGCTCGATCTCGGCGCGCCCGAGATCATCGTCAACAACGAGAAGCGGATGCTGCAGGAGGCGGTCGACGCCCTCTTCGACAACGGACGCCGCGGGCGCCCGGTCACCGGCCCCGGCAACCGGCCGCTGAAGTCGCTGTCCGACATGCTGAAGGGGAAGCAGGGTCGCTTCCGCCAGAACCTGCTCGGCAAGCGCGTCGACTACTCCGGCCGCTCGGTGATCGTCTCCGGCCCGAACCTGCGGCTGCACCAGTGCGGCCTGCCGAAGCTGATGGCGCTCGAGCTGTTCAAGCCGTTCATCATGGCCCAGCTGGTCGAGCGCAAAGCGGTCCAGAACATCAAGGCCGCGAAGAAGATGGTCGAGTCGATGATCCCGGAGGTCTGGGACGTGCTGGAGGAAGTCATCCACCAGCACCCGGTCCTGCTCAACCGGGCGCCGACCCTGCACCGCCTCGGCATCCAGGCCTTCGAACCGGTCCTGGTCGAGGGCAAGGCGATCCAGGTCCACCCCCTGGTCTGCCACGCCTTCAACGCCGACTTCGACGGCGACCAGATGGCCGTGCACGTGCCGCTCTCGGCCGAGGCTCAGGCCGAGGCCCGGATCCTCATGCTCTCCGCCAACAACATCCTCTCGCCGGCCCACGGGGCGCCGCTGGCGACCCCGACCCAGGACATGGTGCTCGGCATCTACTACCTGACCTACGGTCCGGAAGCTGACGAGCTGGCGAAGATCGACGAGGAGCTGAAGGCGGGCAAGGGCAGGAACGGCTCCGGCCCGAACGTGCACGTGTTCCGCTCCTCGCAGGAGGCCGAGCTCGTCTACGAGAACGGCGGCTGCAAGCTGCACGACCAGGCCGAGTACCGGCGGGCCGGGCGCGGTCACTTCCTGACCACGGTTGGGCGGATCATCTTCAACGAGAAGATCGAGCGCGCGCTCGCCGATGCCCTCGAAGCGGACTTCGATCCCGGGCAGTTCGAGTTCGTCAACTTCTCGCTGAAGAAGAAGGACATCAACCAGATGGTCTCCGACCTGGTCGAGACCTACGGCGCGCCGGCGGTCTCGCAGGTCCTCGACGCCTTCAAGGACCTGGGCTTCCACTACGCGAGCCAGGCCGGGATCACGGTCTCGAAGAACAACGTCGTCTCGCCGCCGGAGAAGCCGGAGATCCTCGATCGCTACGAGAAGGAGACCGAAGCGATCCAGGCCCAGTACGACGAAGGCTACATCACCGCCGAGGAGCGTCACGAGGCTGTGACGGCGCACTGGAACCGGGCCACCGACGAGGTCGCGCAGGCGATGGAGGACAACCTCGAAGAGCTGAACCCGATCTACATGATGGCCAACTCGGGCGCTCGCGGGTCGTTCAAACAGATCCGCCAGCTGGCCGGGATGCGCGGCCTTATGGCCAACCCGAAAGGGGAGATCATCGAGCGGCCGATCAAGGCCAACTTCATGGAGGGTCTCTCGGTCCTCGAGTACTTCATCTCCACCCACGGCGCCCGCAAGGGTCTCGCCGACACGGCGCTGCGGACGGCCGACTCCGGCTACCTCACCCGCCGTCTGGTCGACGTCGCCCAGGACGTGATCGTCCGCGAGGAGGACTGCAAGACCAAAGACCACATCGAGATGGTCATCCGCAAGGACGACGGTTCCCTCAACGACAACCTGATCGGTCGCCTGGCGGCGAAGAAGCTCGAGACCAAGCGCGGTCGCGAGCTGCTGAAGCGCAACCAGGAGATCACCCAGGTCGACGTCGAGGAGATCGCCGAGGCTTTCGGCGACGAGGATGTCAAGGTCCCCGTCCGCTCGGCGCTGAAGTGCGAAGCGGAGTCGGGCGTGTGCCGGTCCTGCTACGGGATCTCGCCGGCGACCGGGTCGATGGTCGACATCGGCGACGCCGTCGGCATCATCGCCGCCCAGTCGATCGGCGAGCCGGGAACCCAGCTGACCATGCGCACCTTCCACACCGGAGGCGTCGCCGGCCAGGACATCACCCAGGGTCTGCCGCGGATCGTCGAGCTCTTCGAGGCGCGTAAACCGAAGGGGCTGGCGCAGATGGCCGAGGCCGCCGGCAGGGTCTCGATCGAGGAGACCGACAAAGCGCTGAAAGTGATCGTCACCGAGTCCAGCGGCGAGGAGCACAGCTACAGCTTCCCGCTGCGGACCCGGCTCCACGTCGCCGACGGCGACCGGGTCGAGGTCGGCGAGCAGCTCAACGAAGGCTCGCTCTACCCGGCCGACCTGCTGGCGATCCGCGGGCGCACCGCGACCGAGCTCTACCTCGTCGACGAGGTGCAGAAGGTCTACCGCGCCCAGGGCGTCGACATCAACGACAAGCACATCGAGCTGATCGCCCGCCAGATGCTGAAGAAGGTGCGGATCGAGTCGAAGGGCTCGACCAGCCTCCTTCCGGGCCAGCTCGAGGACCGCGGCAGCCTCAAGCGGCTCAACAAGAAGACCAAGGAAGACGGGGGAACGCCGGCCAAAGGCGAGGAGGTCATCCTCGGCATCACCAAGGCCTCGCTGGCGACCGAGTCCTTCCTCTCCGCCGCCTCCTTCCAGGAGACCACCAAGGTGCTCACCGACGCCGCCCTCGAGGGCAAACGGGATCGCCTGGTCGGCCTGAAGGAGAACGTGATCATCGGCAAGCTGATCCCGGCCGCGACCGGCCTCAAGCACTACCGGACGGTCGCGATCGAGCCGGCGGAACCGATCGAACCGCCGAGCGACGACGACCTGCTCGAAGAAGACGAGCTGGCGGCGGAGCTCGGCGTCGACGGGGTCGAGGCACCGGTCGAGGGCTTCGGCACCTCCTTCGCGGAGGAGCTGGAGGAGCTCGCCCAGGAGATCGAGTCCACTTCGGAAGAGTCGAAATAAAGGCTGCGGCTTAGTACGGATGTGTACTGCCCCCAGAAGTGGGTAAATCTGAGGTACCCCAAGAAAAGAGCAGCATCAACTTTGATCTTGAGGTGCTTCATTTCTCCTTGACACCGAAGGCCGGGTCACCTTTCCCCGGCCTTCGGCGCTTCTTGGAGCTGCCGGGTATCAGCCGGCGAGGCAGAGGGCGAAGGCGGTGATCGTCTCCTCCCCTCCGGTGTTGTTGACGGCCTGATAGAGCCAGCCGCTGCCGGAGGGCCTGCTGCTGGTCATCTCGGTGCCGAAGTGGCCGGGCTGGCCGCCGCCGCTCAGCACCTGCTCGCCGGCGGCGCAGCTGGCGGTGACGCTGCCGGTTGCGCCTTTGGCGACTTTGACGCTGTTGCTGCGGAGGGTCACGGTTCCCAGCTCGCTGGCATTGACCGAGTCCGGTCCCAGGTCGCCGGCGGCGAGCGATTGGTCGGCCACCTCGGAAGAGGCGACCGAAGCTGCCCCCAGATCCTGGGCCGTGAGCGCATCCTGCGCAACCTCCGGCGAGTCGACCGCGTTCTCGGCGATCTCCTCGCTCCCGATCGCGTTCGGTGCGACCTTCGGCGCGTTGACCGAGTTGTCGCGGAGGTCGACCGTGCGGACGGTGCCGTCGACGATCTGGGCGGAGCGGACGCTGTTTTTGGCGAGCCCGACCGCGAGGGCGCTGCCGGTCAGGGCCAGGAACAGCGCTACGCAGCTGATCACGAGGGCGGGCGAGATGCGGAATGAACGGGTCTTGCGAGTCATCGGGGGTCTCCTTTCGTCGTTTTCGATCCCGATGAGCCCAGCTTCCGTTCGAACGCGCTCTGCGACTACGCACCCCAGGGGTGGACCTCCTCACCCCGTGGGGTCCTGGTCGTAATCGCGCTCGGGGCTCTGGATCGAGCGGATCGTCGCCGAGCCGCTAATCCTCAGCTGATCCGCACGGTTTCGAACCCGAGCACGCTCGCCAGCAGCTCGAAGTGCCTGTCGGCGTGCAGGACGCCGAAGCCGCGCTCGGTTGCTGCCGCGGCGATCAGGTAGTCGACGGCTGGGATCCGCCGTCTCGCGCCCAGCTCGCGACAGGCTGCAAGTGCCGTCTGGCCCACGGCGGCGCCGACCGGGGCCTGCGGCAGGGCGGCGAGCGTTTCCTCGACGACCGTGAATTCGCCCTCGTCACGGGTCGCGGCCAGGATCTCCAGCGCTGCCACCGGGCAGTTCGCCAGCAGGCCCGCGCTGACCGTCGATTCCCACCTGGCTCGGACCTCGGGCTCGCGCTGGCGGTTCCAGGCCGAGGTATCGATCACCAGCGGCACGCCCGACCCGAACGGCTGCGCGCTCATTCTTGGCCGACCGACCGCTCGCGCTCGGCATGGATCCCGCGGGCGGCCTCGAAGTCGTACTCGATCTCCCCCCGCGCGATCCTCAGCAGGTTGTCGATAGCCTGCTCGCGGCGCGCCCGTTCCTCGTTCGCCGCCGCCGCTCCGCGCAGCGCCAGGTCGCGGATCAAGCGGGACTTGCTGGCCGGGCGCGGGTCGATCGTCCTCAACGCCTCGCCCAGCTCGGCGTCGATCGTCACCTGCACGCGGGGGTGGGCAGTGGCCATGACAGAAGTGTACCGCGCTGGTGGTACTACTTTACTTTCGGCAGTCTCGAGATCGGGTGACCAAGGTGGACTGGCCAGTCAGCCAGTCCTATAGATTCCTCGCATGCCCTCTCAGAAGATCTGCATCATCGGCGCCGGCAGCTCCGGCATCGTCGCCGCGCAGGTGCTGGACGCGCGGGGGATCGCCTTCGACTGCTTCGAGAAGGGCTCGATGATCGGCGGCAACTGGCGTTACGAGAACGACAACGGGATGTCGTCCGCCTACCGCTCGCTGCACATCAACACCTCGCGGCGGGTGATGGCGTTCAAGTCGCTGCCGATGCCCGACCATTTCCCGGACTACCCGAACCACTTCCAAATGGCGGCCTACTTCGACGAATTCGCCGACCACTTCGGGCTGCGCGAGAAGATCAGCTTCCGCACCGAGGTGGTGAAGGTGGAGCCCGCCGACGGCGCCTGGGCCGTCACCGTGAGGGGCGAGAAGGGTGATGAGCGGACTGAGCGCTACCGCGCGGTCCTGGTCGCCAACGGCCACCACTGGGATCCGCGCTGGCCCGAACCGGCCTTTCCCGGCTCCGACGAGTTCGCAGGCGAGCAGCTGCACGCGCACCACTACCGCGAGCCCGACGTCCTCCGAGGAAAGCGGGTGCTCGTGCTCGGGCTCGGCAACTCCGCCACCGACATCGCCGTCGAGTCCTCGCGGATCGCCGACAAGACCTTCCTCGCCGTCCGCCGCGGCGCCTACGTCCTGCCCAAGTACATGAACGGCAAGCCGCTCGACGAGGCGGTCCATCCGCTGGCCTCCTACCTGCCGCTCTCGGTGCAGCGCTTCTTCGCCATGAAAGGCCTCGAGATCGCCGCCGGCGACATGACCACCTACGGCCTGCCGAAGCCCGACCACAAGCTCTTCGAGGCCCATCCGACCGTCTCCTCGGAGCTGTTGCCGCGACTCGGCCACGGCGACATCACCGTGAAGCCGAACATCGAGCGCTTCAGCGGCGGTCGCGAGGTCAGCTTCGTCGACGGCAGCAGCGAGGAGGCCGACCTCGTCGTCTACTGCACCGGCTACAAGATCACCTTCCCCTTCTTCGAGCCGAAGGTGTTCTCGGCACCGGACAACCGGCTGCCGCTCTTCCGCCGCGTCGTCTCGGTCGAGCGTCCGGGCCTCTACTTCGTCGGCTTCATCCAGCCGCTGGGGCCGATCATGCCCTTGGCCGAGGCGCAGTGCGAGTGGATCGCCGATCTGCTCGGTGGTCGGGCGACGCTACCGACGGCGGGGGAGATGAAGCGGGAGGTCGCGCGCGAGGAAAGAAAGCAGGCGAAGCGCTTCGTTGCCTCTAAGCGTCATACCGTCGAGGTCGACTTCCACCCTTACCTGCGCGAGATCCGGCGCGAGCGAAAGCGGGCTGTGCAGCCGGCTTGATCACGCGGGTGCGCCCGCCGGGCGGGCAGTCGGGCACCGGCAGCGCGGCGCCGCCTCCGTGCGGACCTCCGCGCCGCGGCCCCCTGGGCAGCCTCGGTCGCGGCCGGCGCTTGAAGCCGCCGCTGTCCTCGTCGGTCGCCGCCTCGGGTTCGTCGTGCTGCTTGGCCGCCCAATAGACGAGCCACAACGACCCCAGAACCGGGATCTTCAGCACCACGAGCAGGAAGAAGATCGGCCAGAACCCCGTCATTCACTCAGTGTAGAGAGCTGGCCCAGGCGCTCAGGGCATCGACGTGCCCCTCCTCGAGCCCCAGATGCGGCTCCGTGGGTACCAGCAGCGTCGGCGCCGCCCGCCGCTCCGCCCACTCGTAACAGCTCTCGTCGAAGTTGTCATCGACCCAAGCAATCGCCCGCCCCCCCGCGTAAGCCTCCAGCCCCGCCAGCTTCCAATGCGCACCGCCACTGCGGGCCTCGATGTCGAACGAGACATGCGGCAACTCCGGCAACCCCAGCAGCTGCGGCAGGTAGAAGTTCGCTTTGTCCTCCCACCCGCTCGCCCAGACCAGCTCAAACTTCTCGGAGAGTCGCAACAGCCGCTCCCCACAGACAAGCGAAATGCAGTGCGGCACCCCGTCGACCAGCTGTATCTGAGAATGCGCCGGCCGCTCCTCCCAGCCGAACAAGCTGATCACCCCGTCGATATCTACAGCCAGGAGCGGCCTGTCGAGGGACGGGGGATGTCCCTCGGGCTGGCGGATACTCAAAATGACGGCCTAATTAGGCCGTCATTTGTCAGAACGAGGGACATCCCCCGTCCCCCTACCAGCGATAGTGAGCGAAAGCTTTATTCGCCTGCGCCATGCGATAAATATCGTCCTTCCGCTTCCAGGCGCTGCCCTGCTGCTGGTTTGCGTCGAGGATCTCGGCGGCCAGCCGCTCGGCCATCGAGTACTCGCGGCGCTGACGCGCGAACTGGACCAGCCAGCGGACCGCGAGGGTGCGGGCGCGGCGGGCCGGAACCTCGACGGGCACCTGGTAGGTGGCGCCGCCGACGCGGCGCGAGCGGACCTCGAGCACCGGGGTCAGCGTTTTGATCGCCGACTCCAGAACCTCGACCGGATCCTCGCCGCTGCGCTCGCCGACGATCGCGAGGCTGTCGTAGACGAGCCGCTCGGCGAGGCTCTTCTTGCCGTCGGTCATCACCTTGTTGATCAGCTGCTGGACGAGGCGGTTGCGGTGCCTGGCGTCCGGCTCGATCGGCCGAATCTGTGCGGCGGAGCGGCGCGGCATTACGAGGCTTTGACGCCGTAGCGGGAGCGGGCCTGCTTGCGATCGGAGACCCCGGCCGCGTCAAGCGTGCCGCGGACGACCTTGTAGCGGACGCCCGGCAGGTCCTTGACGCGACCACCCCTGATCAGGACCACCGAGTGCTCCTGCAGGTTGTGGCCCTCGCCGGGGATGTAGGTGGTGACCTCCATCCCGTTGGTCAGTCGCACACGGGCGATCTTGCGCAGCGCCGAGTTCGGCTTCTTCGGCGTCACCGTGGCGACACGGGTGCAGACGCCGCGCCGCTGCGGGGCGGCTACGCGCTTCTTGCGACCCTGGCCCGACTTGAGGCCCGGCGTCGTGGTCTTCTTCTTAGGGCGCTTGCGACCCTTCCTGACGAGTTGATTCGTATTCGGCACGGCCGCGCATAGTAGAGCAGTCCGGCCAAGACCATCGCCCCGGCCGCCGCGAGCTCTGCGTAGAAGCCGTCCTCGAGCACCGCCGAGGTGCCGGCGAAGCGTGAGGTCTGGGCGCCCTCGTCGAGCCCATGCGGCAGGTCGACGAGGAGGATCACCGCCAGGGAGAGGAGCCCGAGGGCGGCGACGAGGAGCCCCAGTCGACGCCGCTCGCGGCGCAGCGCCAGCGCCCCCAGGCCGATCGCCGCGACCCCGACCGGGACCAGCAGGTAGAGGTGGGCGTCGCCGGCGGTCTTTTCTTCCGTGGTGGGGACATTCGCCACGTCGTTCGCCACGTCAGGCAGGCGCGCGTACCCGGGCTGGCCGATCTCCACCGCCCGATAGTCGATGAACTGCGAGGCGACGAGGAGGGCGCCTGCGGCGGCGACGACGAGCGCGCCGGCCCGCGCCGGCGTCACCACCCGGCTGGCGGCGGTCCCGGCCCTGACCAGCAGGGCCCAGCCGCGCCGTACCCAGCGCTCCCCGGCCGCCAGCACCTTGAAGAAGCGGGACAGCAGCGGACGCAGTCGCGGCCAGAGCCAGGCCCAGCTTCGCCGCGCCCAGCGCAGGACCTGGTGCCGCGCCACCAGCAGCGGCGGATAGCCCCGCTCCAGCCCCCGATTGGCCACCCGGTCCACGTGTCTGGACCCGCGGCGAAGCGCTGCTATCATCGCCCGTCGCTCAGGCAGTTTTCGCTGTTTCTTCGCAGGACGCTTCGCCGGGCCCGAAGGGGCCTTTTTTTGCGGCTTATCACGACTATTGGACTTAGGACTCATGGCACGCAGCTTTCCACTGGAGAAAACCCGGAACATCGGGATCATGGCGCACATCGACGCCGGTAAGACGACGACGACGGAGCGCATCCTCTACTACACCGGGCGAACCCACAAGATGGGCGAGGTCCACGAGGGCGCCGCGGTCATGGACTGGATGGAACAGGAGCAGGAGCGCGGGATCACGATCACCTCGGCCGCGACCGCCTGCGAGTGGAAGGGCCACCGGATCAACATCATCGACACGCCCGGCCACGTCGACTTCACGGTCGAGGTCGAGCGCAGCCTCCGCGTCCTCGACGGCGCGATCGCCGTCTTCGATGCCGTCGCCGGGGTCGAGCCGCAGTCGGAGACGGTCTGGCGCCAGGCCGACAAGTACGGCGTCCCGCGCTTCGCCTACATCAACAAGATGGACCGGACCGGCGCTGACTTCTTCAACTCGGTGCAGACGATGAAGGACCGTCTCGGCGCCAACCCGCTGCCGATCCAGCTGCCGATCGGGGCGGAGGACAACTTCAAGGGCGTCGTCGACCTGATCAAGATGAAGGGCCTGATCTGGACCGACGAGCTCGGCGCCGCCTACGAGGAAATCGAGATCCCCGACGACCTCCAGAACCAGGCCGAGGAATACCGGACGGCGCTGATCGAAGCCTGCGCCGACTACGACGAAGAGCTGATGGAAGCCTTTCTCGGCGAGGAGGAGATCCCGCAGGACAAGCTGATCGCCTCGCTGCACGAGGCGACGCTCTCGACCAAGCTCACTCCGGTCCTCTGCGGCACCTCGTTCAAGAACAAGGGAGTGCAGCCGCTGCTCGACTCGATCGTCGAACTGCTGCCCTCGCCGCTGGAGGTGCCGCCGGTGACCGGCGTCGTCCCCGCCGGCAAGGGCCAGGCCGAGGATTCCGAGGCCGAGCGCGAGGCCAGTGACAGCGCGCCGTTCTCCGCGCTCGCCTTCAAGGTCATGTCCGACCCCTACGTCGGCAAGCTCACCTACTTCCGCGTCTACTCCGGCAAGCTCGAGAAAGGCGGCCGGGTGCTGAACGTGAAAACCGGCAAGACCGAGCGGATCGGGCGCCTGCTGATGATGCACGCGAACAGTCGTGAGGAGATCGACGAGACCTACGCGGGCGACATCTGCGCCGGTGTCGGCCTCAAGGACACCGGGACCGGCGACACCCTCGCCGCCCCCGACGCGCCGATCGCGCTGGAGAGCATCGAATTCCCGGAGACCGTGATCGCGGTCGCGATCGAGCCGAAGACCAAAGCCGACCAGGAGAAGATGGGCAACGCCCTGGCTCGGCTCGGCGAGGAGGACCCGACCTTCAAGATCGAATCCGACGAGGAAACCGGCCAGACCCTGATCCACGGGATGGGGGAGCTTCACCTCGAGGTGATCGTCGACCGGATGCTGCGCGAGTTCAAAGTCGAGGCCAACGTTGGCAAGCCGCAGGTCGCCTACCGCGAGACGATCCGCAAGCGGGTCGAGAAGGTCGTGGCGCGATTCGTGCGCCAGACCGGCGGTCGCGGCCAGTTCGGCCACGTCGTCATCAATGTCGAGCCGGCCCCCGGAGAGGGCTTCATGTTCGAGAACAAGATCAAGGGCGGCGTCATCCCCGGCGAATTCATCGGCCCTGCCGAGCAGGGGATGCGCGAGGCGCTGGAAAACGGCGTCAAGGCGGGATACCCGATGGTCGACGTCAAAGTCGAACTCGTTGACGGCTCTTACCACGACGTCGACTCCTCCGAGATGGCATTCAAAATCGCCGGTTCGATGGCGATCCAGGAGGGTGCCCGCAAGGCCGACCCGGTCCTGCTCGAGCCGGTGATGGCGGTCGAGGTGGTCACCCCGGAGGACTTCCTCGGCGACGTGATCGGCGACCTCTCCCGGCGCCGCGGCAAAGTCCAGGGCCAGGAGCAGCGCGGCAACGCGCTCGCCGTCCAGGCTTTCGTCCCGCTCGGCGAGATGTTCGGCTACGCGACCGAACTGCGGTCGATGACCCAGGGCCGAGCGACCTACACCATGCAGTTCGAGCGCTACGAGGAGGTCCCCGGCAACATCGCCGAGGAGATCGTCGAGCACCGCTCAGGAGACCCGGTTGGTGCAGCCTCATGAGGCCAACCGCGAACGGACGCTGAACCTGGCTATATTTCCCGGGTTGCCCGCAGGCAGGTGAAAATCTTCCTGCGGAAAGTCCGCCCACGAGACTGAAGCACTCAGACCAGACAGAACACGACTTCGAAAGGCGAAACGGAGAGAGATGTCCAAGGAGAAATTCGAGCGCGATAAGCCGCATGTGAACGTCGGCACCATCGGTCACATCGACCACGGCAAGACGACGCTGACGGCCGCGATCACCAAGACCCTCTCCACCGTGGGCGGTGCTGAGGCGCAGAGCTTCGAGGAGATCGACAACGCTCCGGAGGAGAAAGAACGCGGGATCACGATCGCGACCTCCCACGTCGAGTACGAGACCGACAACCGGCACTACGCCCACGTCGACTGCCCGGGCCACGCCGACTACGTCAAGAACATGATCACCGGCGCCGCGCAGATGGACGGCGCGATCCTGGTCGTCTCCGCCGCCGACGGCGTCATGCCCCAGACCCGCGAGCACATCCTGCTCGCCCGCCAGGTCAACGTGCCGCACGTGGTCGTCTTCCTCAACAAGATCGACCAGGTCGACGACGACGAACTGGTCGAGCTGGTCGAGGAGGAGGTCAAGGAACTTCTCGACGAGTACGACTTCCCGGGCGACGAGACGCCGATCATCAAAGGCTCGGCGCTGAAGGCGCTGGAAGGTGACGAGGAGGCCCAGAAGGCCGTCTTCGAGCTGGCCGCGGCGCTCGACTCCTACATCCCGGAGCCGGTCCGCGAGCTCGACAAGCCGTTCCTGATGCCGATCGAGGACATCTTCTCGATCACCGGCCGTGGCACCGTCGCCACCGGCCGTATCGAGCAGGGCGTCGTCAACACCGGCGACGAGGTCGAAATCGTCGGCATTCATCCCGAGACCAGCAAAACCACGGTCACCGGGGTCGAGATGTTCCGCAAGATCCTCGACGAGGGCCAGGCCGGCGACAACGTCGGCTGCCTCCTCCGCGGCACCAAGCGCGAGGAGATCGAGCGTGGCCAGGTCCTCTGCAAGCCGGGCTCGATCACGCCTCACACCAAGTTCAAAGCCGAGGTCTACTGCCTGAAGAAGGAGGAGGGTGGTCGCCACACTCCGTTCTTCTCCGGTTACCGGCCTCAGTTCTACTTCCGGACCACCGACGTGACCGGGATCGCCAACCTCCCCGAGGGGACCGAGATGGTGATGCCGGGCGACAACGTCGAGATGACGATCGAGCTGATCCAGCCGATCGCGATGGACCAGGGCCTGCGGTTCGCCATCCGCGAGGGTGGCCGCACCGTTGGCTCGGGGGTCGTCTCGGAGATCACCGAGTAACCCCGGGGGCGGGTCCTCCACCCGCCCCGACCCCGCCCACGGGCGGGAGACAACTGCAAGGACATACGACCGGGGCGGCGCCCCAAGCAAACGGGGCCCCGCCCTCTTTGCGCGGTAAAGACGACAAGAGAGAAGAAGAGACGGCAGAGAAGTGGCAACGATCGCGGCACAGAAAATTCGGATCCGACTGAAGGCGTACGACCACGACGCCATAGATCGGGCTGCCAAGGAGATCGTCGAGACGGCCGAGCGCACCGGCGCCACCGTCTCCGGCCCGGTGCCGCTGCCGACCGAGAAAAACGTCTATTGCGTGATCCGCTCGCCGTTCAAGGACAAGGACTCGCGCGAGCACTTCGAGATCCGCACCCACAAGCGGCTGATCGACATCCTCCAGCCTTCGCCGAAAACGGTCGACTCGCTGCAGCGGCTGGACTCGCTGCCGGCGGGGGTCGACATCGAGATCAAGCTCTAGGTGCTGTTGTGGCGGCGATCCTCGGCAAGAAGCTCGGCATGACGCAGGTCTTCCGGGAGGACGGCAGCGTCATCCCGGTGACCGTGGTCGAAGCCGGTCCCTGCAAGGTGACCGCGGTGCGCGACTCCGGGCGCGACGGCTACGCGGCCGTGCAGCTCGCCTTCGGCGAGGTCAAGCAGGGCAAGCTCTCGAAGGCCGAGGAAGGCCACCTGAAGAAGGCCGGCGCGGCGGCGATGCGCCACCTGGTCGAGTTCCGCGACGAGGACCTCGGCGCCGAGGAGGGCCCGAAGGTCGGCGACGACGTCACCGTCGAGGGCTTCGAGGCGGGCCAGAAGGTGAAGGTCGCCGGGATCTCGATCGGCAAGGGCTTCCAGGGCGGGATCAAGCGCCACAACTTCAGCCGCGGCCCCGTCAGCCACGGCTCCCACAACGTCCGCGCCCCCGGCTCGATCGGCGCCAGCGCCTTCCCCGCCCGCGTCTTCAAAGGGATGCGGATGCCGGGCCAGATGGGCAACAAGCGCGTCACCCAGAAGGGGCTCGAAATCGCCGACGTCGACGCCGAGCGCAACCTGCTCCTGATCAAGGGCTCGGTGCCCGGCGCCCGCAACGGGATCGTCGAGGTGAGGACCGATGGCTGACGCCAAAGCAGTGGTTCTCGGCAAGACCACGAAAGTCGACCTGCCGAAAGAGCTTTTCGCCGAGCCCTTCCACCAGTCGCTCGTGCACGAGGCGGCCCGCGCCGACCTCGCCGCGCGCCGCCGCGGCACCGCTTCGAGCCTGACCCGAGGCGAGGTCTCCTTCACCACCGCCAAGGCCTGGCGCCAGAAGGGCACCGGCCGCGCCCGCGTCGGCACCCTCGGCGTCCCGAACCGCTTCGGCGGCGGTGTCGCCTTCGGCCCGAAGCCGCGCAGGTACACGGTCAAGGTCAACCGCAAAGCCCGTCGGCGGGCGATGCGCTCGGCCCTCTCCGTCCACGCCGAGCGCGGCTCGGTCGCCGCCCTCGACGCCTCCGGCTTCGAGACGCCGTCGACCAAGGCCGCCGCCCAGGCGCTGGCCAAATGGGGCGCCAGGAACCCGATCCTCGTCCTCGTCACCGCCGAGGAGATCGGGGCGATGAAGAGCTTCCGCAACCTGCCGCGCACCCAGGTGCTTGAGGTCGGCGCCGCCGGGGTCGCCGACGTGATCGGCGCGGCCGCGGTCGTCGTCTCCGAAACCGCGCTGGAGACGCTGAAGGAGAGGCTCGGCTGATGGACGCGCGCACGATCCTCATCCGCCCGGTGATCTCGGAGAAGAGCTACGCGCTGATCGCCGAGGGCAAGTACACCTTCCGCGTCGACGACCGCGCCCACAAGACCCAGATCGCGCAGGCGGTCGAAGAGGTCTTCGGGGTCAACGTCGCCGAGGTGCGGACCGCGAATGTCCGCTCCAAGCCGAAGCGCCGCGGGATCACCAAAGGCCGCACCCGCGCCTGGAAGAAGGCGATCGTCCAGCTCGCGCCGGGCGAGCGGATCGAGCTGTTCGAGGGCGCCGAGACCGCCTAGGGAGAACCTGAGAGATGCCGAACCGCAAAACCAAACCGACCAGCCCGGGGCGCCGCTTCGCGACCTACCCGCTGCGCGAGCAGCTGACCGCGTCGGAGCCGGAGCGGAAGCTGACCGAAGGGCTGAAGAAGTCCGGGGGCCGCAACGTCAACGGCCGCGTCACCGCCAGGCACCGCGGCGGCGGCGCCAAGCGCCGCTACCGCAAGATCGACTTCAAGCGCCTCAAGGACGGGGTGCCGGCGAAGGTCGCCTCGATCGAGTACGACCCCAACCGCACCTGTTACATCGCCCTCCTGCACTACGCCGACGGCTACAAGGACTACATCCTCGCGCCGTCGCAATTGGCGGTCGGCGACGTCGTCAAATCCGGTTCCGATGCCGACATCAAACCCGGCCACGCGATGGAGCTGGGCCAGATGCCGACCGGCACGATCGTCCACAGCGTCGAGCTGATCCCCGGGCAGGGCGGCAAGCTCGGCCGCTCCGCCGGCACCTCGATCCAGCTGGTGGCGAAGGAGGGGGAGATGGTGACCCTGCGCCTGCCCTCCTCGGAGATGCGGATGGTCCGCGCCAACTGCCGCGCCACCGTCGGCACGCTCTCCAACCCCGAGCACCAGAACCTGAAGGTGGGGAAGGCCGGCCGCAGCCGCCACAAGGGCAAGCGCCCGCAGAGCCGCGGCGTCGCGATGAACCCCGTCGACCACCCGCATGGCGGCGGCGAGGCGCACCACACGCCCGGCGGCCACCCGGTCACCCCCTGGGGCAAGCCGACCCTCGGCTACCGCACCCGCAAGAAGGGCAAGCAATCCGACCGCTACATCGTCCGCGGCCGGCGCCGCGGCAAGAAGAAGGGCCGTTAGAGATGGGACGTTCGACGAAAAAGGGTCCGTGGGTCGAGGAGCGCCTGATCGGGCGGATCACGGCGATGAACGAGGCCGGCAATAAACAGATGGTGAAAACCTGGTCACGGACCTCGACGATCTTCCCGGAGATGGTCGGGCACACGATCGCTGTCCACGACGGCAAGAAGCACATTCCGGTCTTCATCTCCGAGTCGATGGTCGGGCACAAGCTCGGCGAGTTCGCGCCGACCCGGACCTTCCGGTCGCACGGGGGCGGTAAGGACTAGCGATGGCTGACGACGAGAAAAAAGACAAAAAAGCGGCGAAAGGCACCAAAAAAGCCGGCGCCGCCAAAAAAGAGGCGAAAGCCAAAAAAGCTCCGGCGAAAAAAGCCGAGAAAAAACCGGCTGCGAAAAAAGAGTCGAAAGGCAAAGGCAAAGAGAAAAAAGCCGAGGGCAAAGCCACCGCCAAAAAAACTTCCAAAGCCAAAAAAGAGCCGGCGGAAAAAGCCGCTCCGAAAAAAGCCGCCGCGAAAAAGCCCGCGGCACCGCCGGTCGTCAAAGCCAAGGCCCGTTACGTGCGGATCGCCCCGCGCAAGGCGCGGCTGATCGCCGACCAGGTGCGCGGCATGGACATCGAAAGCGCGCGGGCGCTGCTGCAGTTCTCGCCCCGCGGCGCCGCCCACCCGATCCACAAGCTGATCAACTCCGCCGCCGCCAACGCGGAAAACAACCACGACCTCGTCGGTGACGAGATGCGCGTCGCCTCGATCACCGTCGACGAGGGGCCGACCCTGCGCCGCTTCCGCCCCCGGGCGATGGGCCGGGCGACCCCGATCAACAAGCGAACCAGCCACATCGCCGTGGCCCTGACCCCCGTAGAGGACTAGGAGAAACCTGATGGGACAGAAGATCCACCCCGAGGGTTTCCGCGTCGGCTACATCCACGACTGGAAGTCGAATTGGTACGAGGACAAAAACTTCGCCGACGTCCTCCAGGAAGACCTGCAGATCCGGGACCACATCGAGAGCAAGCTGTCGCACGCGGGCCTCTCGAACATCACGATCGAGCGCCGCGGCGAGGTCGCCGTCGACATCCACACCGCCCGCCCGGGAATCGTCATCGGCAAGTCCGGCAGCGAAGTCGACGCCCTGCGCAAGGAGCTGCACAAGCTCACCGGCAGCCCGGTGAAGGTCAACATCCGCGAGGTCAAGCGCCCCGAGCTCGACGCCAAGCTGGTCGCCCAGTCGATCGCCGAGCAGCTGCAGAACCGGGTCGCCTTCCGGCGGGCGATGAAACGCGCGCTGACCTCGGCGATGCGCTCCGGCGCCAAGGGCGTCAAGGTCCAGGTCTCCGGCCGCCTCGGCGGTGCCGAGATGGCGCGGACCGAACAGTATTCCGACGGCCGGGTGCCGCTGCACACTCTGCGCGCCGACATCGACTACGGCTTCTTCGAGGCCCGCACGACGACCGGCCGGATCGGCGTCAAATGCTGGATCAACAAGGGTGAGGTGATGCCGGAGGGCTTCCGCTCCGACCTCGTCTCCGGCGATGGCGACGGCCAGGCCCAATCCGGACGCGGTGGCGGGCGTCGCGACGAGCGCGGCGGTGGCGGCGGCGGACGCGGACGCGGCCCCGGCGGCGATCGCGGTGGTCGTGGCGGGCGCGGACCCGGTGGGGACCGCGGCGGGCGTGGCGGCGGACAGCGCGGAGGTGGCCGCTGATGCTGATGCCGAAACGGGTCAAGCACCGCAAACAGTTCCGCGGCCGCATGCGCGGCAACACCAAGGGGGGCAGCACCGTCGCCTTCGGCGAGTACGGGATCAAGGCGCTCGAGCGCGGTTGGATCACCAACCGTCAGATCGAGGCCGCCCGTGTGGCGATGACCCGCAAGATCAAACGTGGCGGCAAGGTCTGGATCAACGTCTTCCCCGACAAGCCCTACACGAAGAAGCCGGCCGAGACCCGGATGGGCTCCGGCAAGGGCAATCCGGAGGGCTGGGTCGCCGTGGTCAAGCCCGGCAAGGTGATGTTCGAGCTGGCGGGCGTCCCCGAGGACCTGGCGCGCGAAGCGCTGCGCCTGGCCGGCCACAAGCTTCCGGTCAAGACCAAGTTCGTGATGCGCGAGGGGGCGGGCGACTGATGAAGGCGGCGGAGGTGCATAACCTCAAAGACGACGAGCTGGTGGCGAAGCTGATCGACGCCAAGCAGGAGGCCTTCAACCTCCGCTTCCGGCACGCAACCGGCGAGCTCGAGAACACCGCCCGGCTGGGCCAGGCGAAGAAGGACATCGCCCGGCTGCTGACCGTGGCCGAGGCCCGCGGCATCGATGTCGAGAAAGAGACGCGACGGATATGAGCGACGACGAGACGAAAAAAGACGAGACGACTGACGAGCAGCCGCAGGACGAGGCTCCCCAGGATGAGGGCGCTGGGGCCGCGGGTCCTGTCGACGCAGGGGACCCACCGTCTCCCGCAGAGCAGGAGACGGTCCCCCCTACGACGCCACCCGCGGCAGAGGCCGAGGTGGCTGACGCTGGGCCGTCCGAGGAGGCTGACGCTGGGTCGTCCGAGGAGGCAGCTGAGGAGACGCCCGCCGAGGACGGGGGCGACGCGCCTGCCGCGGAGGAAGCTGAGGCTGCGGAGCCGGATCCTGAGAATGAGTTGCCTTGGAAGGAGCGGCGCCGGTTGGCGAAATCGCGGCGGCAGCCGCGGGAGGCTGGGCCGTCGGATCCGGAAGAGCGGAAGGGATTGCGGGCCGAGGCGCGCAAGCGCAAGGCAGCCCTGCGGCGGAAGCAGCGGGCCGCGGCGAAGGCCGCCCACAGCGTCGGCACCGGCACGCCGCCGGCCGAGCGGGAGTCGAACGCGGCCAAGGTGCGGCAGGGGATCGTCGTCTCCAGCAAAGGCGACAAATCGATCACCGTCCGCATCGACATCGCCCGCCGTCATCGCGCCTACGAGAAGATCGTTCGCAGCTCGACCAGGCTGCACGCCCACGACGAGCGCAACGAGGCGGGCGAGGGCGACGTGGTGCGGGTGGTCGAGACCCGTCCGCTCTCCAAGACCAAGCGCTGGCGCCTGGTCGACGTGGTGGAGAAGGCGAGGTAGAGGGTGATTCAGCAAGAGTCACGACTCAAGGTCGCCGACAACTCGGGTGCGCGCGAGATCCTCTGCATCAGGGTCAAAGGCGGCTCCCACCGCCGCTACGCCAGCGTCGGCGACGTCATCACCGCGACCGTCAAATCGGCCAGCCCGCAGGGCGGCGTCCGCAAGGGAGAGGTCGTGCAGGCCGTCGTCGTCCGCACCCGCAAGCCGCTCAGCCGTCCCGACGGCACCTACATCTCCTTCGACGAGAACGCGGCGGTGCTGATCGACCCGGCCAGCAACAACCCGCGCGGGACCCGCATCTTCGGCCCGGTGGCGCGCGAACTGCGCGATCGCAACTTCATGAAAATCATCTCGCTCGCGCCGGAGGTGCTCTAGCGATGGCCAAGTCCATGCGCATCCGCACCGACGACACGGTGATCCTGATCGGCGGCAAGGACGCCGGCAAGAAAGGCCGCGTCACCCGTACCGACCCGAAGAAGCGTCGCGTCTACGTCGAGGGCCTGAACATGATCAAGCGCCACGAACGGCCGCGCTCCCAGACCGACCTGAAAAACCCGCAGGCCGGGGGGATCGTCGAGAAGGAGGGCCCGATCGACGTCTCCAACGTGATGCTGCTCGATCCCAAAGACAACAAACCGACCCGCATCGGCGTCCGCGTCGACAAAGGCGGCAAGCGGGTCCGCTACGCGAAGCGGACCGGGAACGAGATCGGCTGATGGAGGCAACCGTGGCACCGACCTCGCAGGCCGCGCCGCCGCCGCGCCTGCGCGAGCGCTACGAGCAGGAGGTGCTGCCGGCGCTGACGCAGAAATTCGGCTACTCGACGCCGATGGAGGCGCCGCGGCTGGAGAAGATCACGCTCAACATGGGCCTGGGCGCCGAGAAACAGGACAAACGCTCCTTCGAGCTCGCCCAGGAACAGCTGGCGACGATCGCCGGCCAGTATCCCAACGTGCGCCGCGCCCGCAAGTCGGTCGCCTCCTTCAAGCTGCGCGAGGGGATGCCGGTCGGCGTTTCCGTGACGCTGCGGCGGGCGCGGATGTGGGAGTTCCTCGACCGCCTGATCTCGATCGCGGTGCCGCGGATCCGCGACTTCCGCGGCCTCAACCCGCGCTCCTTCGACGGTCGCGGCAACTACTCGATGGGCGTCAAGGAGCAGCTGATCTTCCCCGAAATCGACTACGACTCGATCGACGTCGTCCGGGGTCTGGACGTGACGATCACGACTTCCGCTAAAACTGACCTCGAGGCTTTCGAGCTTCTGCTCGGGCTGGGGATGCCGTTCGCCCAGGAGGGCCGCCCCGGTCAGGCCGAGCGCGAAGCGAAGGAAAGAGAAGCCGAAGAGGAGCAGCGCAAAGAGGAGGCCCGCCAGAAGGCTGAGGTCGAGCAGGCGGCCCTCGAGCAGCTGAAAGAGGAGAACCCCGAGGCCTACGCCAAGCCGGAAGGCGAGGACGAGGGCGCCGCCGAGGGCGGAGACGAAGAGGCCGGAGAGACGGCCGAGGAGAGTTCGAACGATGGCTAAGACTTCGATGAAGGTGAAGCAGGCGCGGAAGCCGAAGTTCAAGACGCGCGGCTACAACCGCTGCCGTCGCTGCGGTCGCCCGCGCGCCTACTTCCGCAAATTCGGCCTCTGCCGCATCTGCCTGCGCGAGGCCGCTCACGAGGGGTACATCCCCGGTATGACCAAGTCGAGCTGGTAGGACGAGAAGCATGCACACCGACCCGATCGCCGATTACCTGACCAGGATCCGCAATGCGATCCGTGCTGGCCATGACGAGGTGGAGATCCCCCTCAACGGCCTCAAGCTGGAGATGTCCCGGATCCTCAAGGAGCAGGGCTACATCAAGGACTTCAGCCGCAGGCCGGCTGCCGTCGGCGAGTCGATCAACGTTGAGCTGAAGTACACCGAGGAGCGTCAACCGGTGATCCTCGGGATCGAACGGGTCTCGCGCCCGGGCCGGCGCCGCTACGTCGACCACAAGAGCGTCCCCCGCGTCCACGGCGGGACCGGGACCGCGATCGTCAGCACCTCCGCCGGCGTGATGACCGGCCACGAAGCCCGTCAGAAGGGCGTCGGCGGCGAGGTCGTCGCCTACGTCTGGTGAGTGTGTGATCTGAATGAGCCGGATCGGAAGAAAGCCCGTACCCGTTCCCGACGCCGTCACGGTGGAGATCGCCCCTGGCAACATCGCCGTCAAGGGGCCGAAGGGAGAGCTGCGCCAGACTCTCTCCGCCGAGATGAAGGTCGAGCAGGGGGACGGTGCCGTCACCATCGCCCGCCCCACCGATCGCGGCGAGCACCGGGCCCTGCACGGCCTCACCCGCAGCCTGATCGCGAACATGGTCGAGGGCGTCACCGAGGGCTTCGAGAAGCGCCTGGAAATCCAGGGAGTCGGCTACCGCGCCGCCCTGAAGGGGAAGAAGCTCGAGCTGGCGCTGGGCTACTCGCACCCGGTGGTGGTCGATGCGCCCGATGGGATCGAGTTCGAGGTCCCGCAGCCGACCGAAGTGATCATCAGGGGTATCGACAAGCAGCTCGTCGGCCAGGTCGCCGCGGACATCCGCAAGCGCCGGCCGCCCGAGCCCTACAAGGGCAAGGGCATTCGTTACAAAGACGAGCAGGTCCTGCGGAAGGTGGGTAAGCGCGCATGACCGTCCTCACCAAGCGCCAGCGGCGGCTCAAACGACGCCGCCGGGTCCGCGCCCGGGTCAGGGGCACGGCTGAGCGGCCGCGGCTCTCGGTTTACCGCTCCAACAAGGGCGTCTTCGCCCAGCTCATCGACGACACCAAAGGCCATACCCTGGCCGCCGTCAACTGGATCGAGCCGGATCTGCGCAAGCTCAGCGCCAGCGAGCAGGCGAAGAAAGCGGGCGAACTTCTGGCCGAGCGGGCGAAGGGCGCCGGGGTCGAGGCCTGCGTCTTCGATCGCGGTGGCTACCAGTACCACGGCCGCGTCAAGGCGCTGGCCGAGGGCGCGCGAGAGGGGGGCCTGGCCTTCTAGGGCCGTAGTTTCGCTACGGTGGGCCGCTGCTTATGAAGGGCATGGACGCGAAGAACGTGGAGACGGTCAGCCCCCGCGGGCTCGACCTGCAGGAGCGGGTGATCGAGATCAACCGCGTCGCCAAGGTGGTCAAGGGCGGCCGGCGCTTCTCCTTCACCGCGCTCGTCGCCGTCGGCGACGAGGAGGGCGTGGTCGGGATCGGCTACGGCAAGGCCCGCGAGGTCCCGCTGGCGATCCAGAAGGGCGTCGAGGACGCTCGCAAGAACTTGATCCGGGTGCCCAAATACGGGAACACCATCACCCACCGCATCATCGGCCGCTTCGGCGCCGGCCACGTGGTCCTGCGCCCGGCCAGCCCCGGTACCGGCGTCATCGCCGGCGGCGGCGTCCGCGCCGTGCTCGAGCTGGGCGGGGTGCGCGACGTGCTGACGAAGAGCATTGGGACGCAGAATCCGATCAACCTCGTCAAGGCGACGATGGACGGGCTGGTGCGGCTGCGGCGGCCTGAGGAGGTTGCTGAGCTGCGGGGGTTGACGGTGACTCAGGTTCTGGGGATGGACGGGGGCAACGGGGCCGCGGGTCCTGCCGCCGCAGGGGACCCACCTCCTCCTGCAGAGCAGGAGGAGGTCCCCCCTACGACGCCACCCACGGCAGAGGCCACGCCGGCTGACTCTGAGCAGCCGTCCGAGGAGGCGGCTGGGCAGGAGAGCGGGTCATGAGCAAGGTCAAGATCCGGCAGACGCGCTCGGCGGCGAAGACGAATCCGAACCAGAAAGCGACTTTGAAGGCTTTGAAGCTGGGGCGGATCGGGAAGTCGGTGGAGCTCAAAGACTCTGAGCAGTTGCAGGGACAGCTGCGGGTCGTCTCTCATTTGGTGGAGGTCGACGGTGGCTGAGAAAACCTCGAAAAAAGCTGAGAAAGACACCTCGCGCGCCGAGGAGATCGGGCTGCACAACCTGAAGCCGAAGCCGGGGTCGAAAAGGCCGCGCAAGCGGATCGGCCGCGGCGAGGGCAGCGGCCTGGGCAAGACCTCGGGCCGGGGCCACAAAGGCGCCGGTTCGCGCTCGGGCGCCAAGAGCAAGCCGGGCTACGAGGGCGGGCAGAACCCGATCCACATGCGGATGCGAAAGCTGCGCGGCCCGCACATGAAGAAGTCGATGCCGTTCGAGAACTTCCGGACCAGGACCCAGCCGGTCAACCTCTCCGATCTCGAGGAGCGCTTCGAGAGCGGCGCCGAGGTGACGCCGCAGAGCCTGCGCGAGAAGGGGCTGGCGAAGCGGAAGGACCCGGTCAAGATCCTCGCCCGCGGCGAGCTCGAGAAGAAACTCGAGGTCCACGCGCACGCATTCAGCGTGGCCGCCAAGGAGAAGATCGAGGCGGCTGGCGGTTCCTGTCACACTCTGGAGCCGTAATGCTCAAAACCATTCTCAACGCCTTCAGCGTTGCCGACATTCGCAAGAAGCTTGCTTTCACGGCGGCGATGCTGGCGCTGTACCGGCTGGGTTCCTACATCCCGGCCCCCGGAGTCGACTCCGATGCCGTCAAGGAAATCTCCGACAACTTCGGCGGCGCCGGCATCCTCAACTTCCTCAACACGTTCTCAGGGGGAAGCCTTTCGCGGCTGAGCATCTTCGCGCTGGGGATCATGCCCTACATCACGGCCTCGATCATCCTGCAGCTGCTGACCGTGGTTGTTCCGTCGCTGGAGCGCCTGCAGAAAGAGGGAGAGGTCGGCCAGCAGAAGATCACCCAGTACACGCGCTACCTGACCGTCGGGCTCGCCTTCGGGCAGTCGATCGGCTACGTCTTCCTCTTCGACTCCTTCAGCAGCGGCCAGACCAGCGTCGTCGGCACCCTCACCTTCCCGCGGCTGTTCCTGATCGTGATCTGCCTCACCGCCGGCTGCACCCTGTTGATGTGGCTGGGGGAGCTGATCACCCAGCGCGGGATCGGCAACGGCATCTCGCTGATGATCTTCGCCTCGATCGCCTCTGAAATCGTTCCGGGGCTTTCGAAGTGGTGGACCAACCCGGACCAGGTCTTCATCGTGATGATGCCCTTCATCGCTCTGGCGGTGATCGTCGCGATCGTCTTCGTCCAGGAGGGCCAGCGCCGGATCCCGGTCCAGTACGCGAAACGCGTGGTCGGTCGCAAAATGACCTCCGGGGGATCGACGTACCTGCCGCTGCGGGTCAACATGGCCGGCGTCATCCCGGTCATCTTCGCCGCCTCGATCATGGCCTTCCCGGCGACGGTCGGCCAGATGATCAACACCCCGACCGCGCTCGATTTCGCCGCCTTCTTCGGCCCCAACACCTGGGCCTACGTGGCCGGCGAGGTCTTCTTCATCATCGTCTTCACCTACTTCTACACGGCGGTCACCTTCAACCCGGTCGACCAGGCCGACAACCTGAAGAAATACGGCGGCTTCATCCCCGGCGTGCGCCCGGGCCGGCCGACCGCCGAATACCTCGACAAAATCCTCTCCCGCCTCACCTTCCCCGGCGCTCTCTACCTGGGCGCTGTGGCGGCCCTGCCGACGATCCTGATCAGCCAGACGGCGGCCAACTTCTACTTCGGCGGCACCTCAATCCTGATCGTGATCGGCGTCGCGCTCGACACCGTCAAGCAGCTCGAGGCACAGCTGATGATGCGCAACTACGAGGGCTTCCTCAAATAGGCTGAGGAGCCTGCAAAGCTGCGCATCTCGGGGTCCTCGGTCGTCTCCTCGGGTCACGCACTAAAGTGCGCTCCCCTCGTCGACTTCCCTGCGTCCCCCGACCTGCTTGCTTTTCGGCTCCTCATTCCTATTTGAGAAACGGATGATTCGTCCAATGGCTGAGCTCAATCTCGTACTTCTAGGGCCCCCCGGGTCGGGCAAGGGAACGCAGGGGGAGCGGTTGAACGAAGACCTGCGGCTGCCCTACTACGCGACCGGGGACATCCTCCGGGCCGCGGTGCGGGAGGAGACCGAGCTGGGGCGGGCGGCGAAGGAGTACATGGACCGGGGGGACCTGGTGCCGGACGAGGTGATCGTCGCGGTGATCGCCGAGCGGATCGGCTCCAGCGAGGCGCTGGACGGGTTCATCCTCGACGGCTTCCCGCGCACCACGCCGCAGGCCGAGGCGCTCGACGCGAAGTTGTCGGAGCTGGGGCGGGGGGTTACCGCGGTGCTGCTGATCGACGTCGCCGACGACGAGGTCGTGCGGCGGCTCGGGGGGCGGCGCACCTGCGAGGCGAACGGGCACGTCTTCCACGTCGAGTTCGAACCGCCCAAGGAGGAGGGCGTCTGCGACATCGACGGCTCGCGGTTGATCGTCCGCGACGACGACAAGCCCGAGGTGATCCGCAAGCGGCTCGAGACCTACCACGAGAAGACCGAGCCGCTCGTCTCCTACTACGACAGCCGCGGCGTTCTGCGGCGGATCGAGGGCGAGGCGGCGCCGGAAGAGGTGGCGGAGCAGATCCGTCGCACGCTGGCGACGATGAGGATGGAGCAGGACGAGGCTGTCTAGCCCTGTTTGCCGACCTTCCACCGGCGACCACTAGCGTGTACCGAATGATCATCAAGAAGACTCCGGAGGAGGTCGACCGGATGGCCGCCTCCGGCGAGATCCTCGTCCGCTGCCTGAGGATGCTCGCCTCGAAGGCGCGGCCCGGGGTCACGACCGAGGAGCTGGACACGGCGGCGGAGAAGTTCATCCGCTCGCAGGGGGCGACGCCGGCCTTCAAGGGCTACCGCGGCTTTCCCGGCTCGATCTGCGCCTCTCCCAACTCGATGGTCGTTCACGGCATTCCCGGCGACTGCGAGCTGAAGCGCGGCGATGTGATCTCGATCGACGTCGGCGTGGTCAAGGACGGCTGGGTCTCCGACGCGGCGGTGACGCTGCCGATCGGTTCGATCGGCCCGGAGGCGCAGAAGCTGCTGGACGTGACCAAAGCCTCGCTCTTCGCCGGGGTCGAGGAGATGCGGCCGGGCAACCACCTCGGCGACATCTCCAACGCGATCCAACGGACGGTGGAGGTCGAGGGTCTCTCGATCATCCGCACCCTGGTCGGCCACGGGATCGGGCGCGACATGCACGAGGAACCCCAGGTCCCCAACTTCGGCGACCCCGGCAGGGGGCCGGAGCTGGAGGAGGGGATGGTGCTGGCGATCGAGCCGATGGTCAACGCCGGCGGTCCCCTGGTGCGGATGGGCGACGACGGCTGGTCGGTCTACTCCGAGGACGGCTCGCTCGCCGCCCATTTCGAGTTCACCGTCGCGGTCACTTCCGACGGGCCGCGGATCCTCACCCCCTGGCACGAAGAGTCCGCCTAGCTACGCTTCATTTACGCGTCGTCGGCTACTGACACTCACGTTGCTGTTCCTGGCTTCGGCCGTGCCGGCAGCCGCCGCCGCGCCGCAGCCCTACGGGACCAACGACGCCGGCGGCTTCCGCAACGTGCTGCCGCCGGGGGAGAACGGCACCGCCAGCTTCAACCAGATCCTCGCCTTCCGCGGGCCCGGCCTGCTGCCGCCGCATTTCGCCGACCAGCAGCCGCTCTACGAAAACCTCCTCTACGCGGCGCCGACCTTGACCGGGGACCAGATCCCGACCTACTTCAAGGACGCGACCTTCGGGGTTCCCGCCGGCGAGGTCGCCTCGACGATCGAACCGCGGCCGGGCACGACGATCGTCCGCGACAGAGCCTTCGGCGTGCCCCACGTCTATGGCGACACCCGCGCCGACACGATGTTCGGCGCCGGCTACGCGGGGGCGGCTGACCGCCTCTTCCTGATGGACGTGCTGCGCCACACCGGGCGGGCCGAACTCGCCTCCTTCCTCGGCGGCGCCAACGCCGGCGCCGACGCTGGCCAGTGGCAGTTCGCCCCCTACACCGAAGCCGACCTCGAACGGCAGCTGGCCCAGGCGCCGCGGCTGTACGGCGCTCTCGGGCAGCAGGCGGTCGACGACGTCAACGCCTACGTCGCGGGGATCAACGCCTACATCGCCGCCGCCAACGTCGACCCGCAACTGAAACCGGGCGAGTACACGCTGCTGAACAAGCCGATGGATCCGTGGAAGCCGACCGACGTGATCGCGATCGCCTCGCTGGTCGGCGGCATCTTCGGCCAGGGCGGCGGCAACGAGCTGAGCTCGGCGCTGACGATGCAGGCCTTCGTCGAGCGGATGGGGAAGAAAGCGGGTCGCAGTGCCTGGGCGAACTTCCGCTCGAAGAACGACCCGGAGGCGCCGACCACGATCTCCAGGCGCTTCCCGTATGAGACCCGCAGCGCCTTCGCCAAGCGCGGCCTGGCGCTGCCGGACCCCGGCAGCGTCCGCTTCACCCAGACCGCCAGCGCCTCAGCCGCGCCCGGCCGGGCGACCGGGCTCGCCACGGTCGGAGCGCGCCTGCAGGCCGCGCTCGAAGCCGCCGGCCACGCCTCCAACTGGGAGCTGGTCTCCGCCAGGGAGTCGGCCAGCGGCCACCCGATCGCGGTGATGGGGCCGCAGGTCGGCTATTTCGTCCCTCAGATCCTGATGGAGGTCGACCTGCACGGGCCGGGAATCGACGCCCGCGGCGCCGCCTTCCCGGGAGTCAGCCTCTACGTCCAGCTCGGCCACGGCCGCGACTACGCCTGGAGCGCGACGACGGCGACCTCGGACAACGTCGACACCTTTGCCGAGGTCCTCTGCAATGACAACGTCCACTACCGCTACCGCGGCAAGTGCCTGGCGATGGAAAAGCTGGAGAGGAGCGAGAGCTGGACGCCGAACGCGGCCGACTCGACGCCGCCGGATTCGCAGACGCTGACCGCTTACCGCACGGTGCACGGGATCGTCTACGCGCGCGGCAGGGTGGGCGGCAGGAAGGTCGCCTTCGTGCGCCAGCGCAGCACCTACTTCCACGAGGCCGACTCGGTGATCGGGTTCGCGAAACTGAACGAACCGGGGGCGGTTACCGGGCCCGCCGGCTTCAAGAAGGCGGTCTCCAAGATCAACTTCCTCTTCAACTGGTCCTACGTCGACTCCGAGCACATCGCCTACGCGCTCTCGGGGTGGATGCCACAGCGGGCGAAGGGGACCTCGCCGGACTTCCCGCTCCTCGGCACCGGCAAGTACGACTGGCAGGGCTACAAGCCGGCGAACCGGACCGCGAGCTGGCTGCCCTTCGCCAAGCACCCGCAGGCGGTCGATCCGCCCTTCCTCGTCTCCTGGAACAACAAGCAGGCGCCGGGCTGGGCGGCGGCCGACGACAAGTACAGCTACGGGCCGCTGTTCCGCTCGCAGATGATCGCCGACAAGGTCAAAGCGGCGACCAGGGGCGGGAAGAAGATGACGATCGCGCAGCTGGTCCAGGCGATGGAGGAACCGGCGACGCAGGACCTGCGCGGCTACCGGCTGCTGCCGACGATCCTCGAGGCGATCGGCAAGCCGAGGTCTCCAAAGATGCGACAGGCGCTGGCGACGCTGAGGGCGTGGCAGAAGCAGGGCGCCCACCGCCGCGACCTCGATCGCGACGGCGTCTACGAGGAAAACGAGGCCGTCCAGCTGATGGACGCCTGGTGGCCGAAGCTGCTCGAAGGCGAGTTCAAGCCGGTGCTCGGGGCGAAGGCCTACACGGCGCTGGAGGGGCTGGTGCGGACCGGCAGCTACACCGGCGCCTCGCCGACCGAACCGGACTTCAACGACGGCTGGTGGAGCTACGTCTCCAAGGACCTGCGCGACCTCTTCGGCCCGAAGCCGAAGGGCGCCTGGAGCCGGATCTACTGCGGCAAGGGCTCGGAGAAGCGATGCCGCGCGATGCTGCGGCGCACCCTGCGGGCGGCGCTGAAGGTGAGCCCGCGGCAGCTCTACGGCAGTGGCGACGGCGCCTGCGCCCCGAACCCGCGGCCCTCCTGCTTCGACCAGAATCGCCCCCAGGCGATCGGCGGCATCGATCTCGACCCCTTCCCCTTCCAGAACCGCCCGACCTTCCAGCAGGTGGCGACGCCGACCGTGCGGCTGCCGCGCTGAGCGGCGTCACACCGCTGTGACGAAGTTGTTGCAGAAGTTTTTGTCTGAGGTGTAGTCTCGTGCGCTGTGCTCTGGGACGATCTCGATATGGAACTCGAGCAGTGGCAACGCGACTTCGATCGGCGGGTGGAGGAGGGACGCTGCGAGATCCGGGAACGCATTGAAAGGGTCGAACAGCGCTGTAAGGAGGCTGAGGAAGCTCGTCGACGCGAGTGGGAGGAGCTCAAGGGACGGGTGATGACCGCGCAGGAGAAGCAGGAACATCGCAGCGATGGGTTCCTGCGGCTGCTGGCTGCGATGACCAACGAGTACATCAGGATCGCCCGCTCCATTGGTGAGGACATGAAACGCGAATTCGCCGAAAGCAGGGCGGAGAGCAGAGCTCAGAGCGAAGCGCTGATGCGCATGTTCGACCGGCTGCCCCCACTCGAGAACGATTGATGGACCAGGAGAACGGCTCCTGACCAGGCGTCCCCGACGCCTCTCCCCTGCTATCTTTCCCGGTCGGCCTTGTTGGCCGGTTGGTTCGTCCTGCCGTCCGATTCATGGGGCGCGTGGGAATCCTGTTGTCGATACGAGATCCGGAGCGATGAAGGTTCGAGCTTCCGTCAAGCCGATGTGCGAGAAGTGCAAGGTAATCCGCCGAAACGGGGCGGTACTGGTGATCTGCCAGAACCCGCGTCATAAGCAGAGGCAGGGCTAGCCATGGCACGGATCGCCGGCATCAACATCCCGGTCAACAAACGGGTTGAGATCGGGCTCACCTACATCTTCGGAATCGGTCAGTCGACGGCGCAGAAAATCCTCGCTGAGACGGGCGTCGACCCCGACACGCAGGTCAAGGACCTGACCGAGGACGAGGTGGTGAAGCTGCGCGAGGCGGTCGAGAACCGCGAGGTCGAGGGCGACCTCCGGCGCGAGCGCTCGCAGAACGTCAAACGGCTGATGGAGATCGGCTCCTATCGCGGCCTGCGTCACCGCCGTGGCCTGCCGGTCCGTGGCCAGCGGACCAAGACCAACGCCCGCGGCCGCAAGGGCCCCCGCCGCCTCAGCGTCGCCGGCAAGCGCAAGGCATAGGCAGAGAATGGCTGAGAAAAAACCCGCCAAAGGGCGCACGCGCCGCCGCGTCAAAAAGAACGTCACCTACGGGCAGGCGCACATCAAGACCTCGTTCAACAACACGATCGTCACCCTGACCGACACCGACGGCAACGTGATCGCCTGGGAGTCGGCCGGCTCGGCGGGATTCAAAGGCTCCCGCAAGTCGACTCCGTTCGCCGCCCAGGTGACCGCCGACGCCGCCGCCAAAAAGGGCATGGAACACGGCCTCGAGCGGGTGGAGGTCTTCGCCAAGGGCGCCGGCTCGGGCCGCGAGACGGCGATCCGCTCGCTGCAGGCCGCCGGCCTCGACGTCACCACCGTCAAGGACGTCTCCCCCCAGGCCCACAACGGCTGCCGGCCGAAGAAGCGGAGGCGCGTGTAATGGCCCGCGACACCGCCCCCCAGTGCAAGCAGTGCCGGCGCGAGGGCCAGAAGCTCTTCCTCAAGGGCGAGCGCTGCTTCACCGACAAGTGCGGCGTCGAGCGCCGCTCCTACCCGCCCGGCGAGCATGGCCGCGGCCGCCTGCGCCAGAGCGAGTACCGGGTGCAGCTGCGCGAGAAGCAGAAGACCCGCCGCTACTACCAGGTGCTGGAGAAACAGTTCCGCGCCTACTACGACAAAGCGTCCCGCCAGGACGGCGTCACCGGCGAGAACCTGCTGCGTCTGCTCGAGTCCCGCTTCGACAACGTTCTTGTTCGCCTCGGCTTCGCCGCCTCGCGGCGCCAGGCGCGCCAGCTGATCACCCACGGTCACTGGCAGATCAACGGCCGGCGCGTGAACATCCCCTCGTACCAGGTGCGACCCGAAGACATCATCTCGATCAAGGCCGGATCGAAAGCCACCGACACGATTCGCCGGGCGACGGAACTCGTCTCCACGGTTCCCGCCTGGCTGCAGGCTGATCACGATGCCCTCACCGCCAAGGTCCTGCGCTATCCGGAGCGCTCCGAGATCTCGGCGCCGGTCCAGGAGCAGCTGATCGTCGAGCTGTACTCCAAGTAGTCCGGAAAACCGTTTTCTGAACCACCAGAGCAAGGAACTCATGACCACCGATTTCCAGGTCCCCCGCATCGCCTCCGAGAAAGTCGACGACCGTCGCGGCACCTTCACGATCGAGCCGCTCGACAAGGGCTTCGGCTACACCTTCGGCAACAGCCTTCGCCGCGTCCTCCTCTCTTCGCTCGGCGGCGCCGCCATCACCAGCGTCCGCATCGAGGGCGTCGCGCACGAGTTCTCGACCGTGCCCGGCGTCAAAGAGGACGTCACCGACATCATCCTCAACCTCAAGGACCTCGTCGTCCGCATGCACACCGATGCCGATGAGGTCGAGGCGCCGCTGGTCGCCACCGGCCCGGGCGAGGTGAAGGCGAAGGACATCGACCTTCCCTCCGGCGTCGAGATCCTCAATCCCGAGGCGCCGATCGCCACGCTCGAGAAAAAAACCAAACTCGAGGTCTACCTGACGATCGGCCGCGGCCGCGGCTACTCGCCGGCCGAAGAGAACAAGTCCGACGACCAGCCGATCGGCGTGATCCCGATCGACTCGATCTTCTCGCCGATCCGGCGCGCCTCCTACGCGGTCGACGCCGCCCGCGTCGGCCAGCGGACCGACTACGACAAACTCACCCTCGACCTCGAGACCGACGGCTCGATCGAGCCCGGCGCGGCGCTGCGCGAGGCCTCCGAGATCCTGATCAAGAGCCTGGCGATCTTCACCGACGCCGACCGGGTCGAGGAGCTGACCGCGCGCGAGCCGGTGCCGGCGGTGCCGAGCGACGGCTTCTCAGCGCCCGGGGGCGACGGCGTCGCCGCCGCCAACGGCCTCGACGAGATCCTGATCGAGGAGCTCGAACTGGGCGTCCGCTCCTACAACTGCCTCAAGCGCGCCGGCGTGCAGACCGTCGGCGACCTCGTGCGCAAGTCGCGCGCGGAACTGAACGCGATCCCGAACTTCGGTCAGAAGTCGATCGAGGAAGTGATCGAGACCCTGCACTCGCGCGGCCTGGACCTGCAGGCGGACTAAGGCGCAATCAGAGAGTGGAGCGGAGGATCAGGTGCGGCACAAAAAGAAGCGGAACAAGCTCAGCCGCGACTCCGCCCACCGCGAGGCGCTGCTCTCGAACCTCTCGAAGCAGCTGATCGAGCACGAGCGGATTCAGACCAGCCAGGCCAAGGCCAAGGCGGTCAAGCCCGAGGTCGAGAAGCTGATCACCCTCGCCAAGCGCGGCGACCTTCACGCCCGCCGCCAGGCGCTGGCGACGCTTCACAACGACAAGTTCATCGTCCACAAGCTGTTCGACGAGGTGGCGCCCCGGTATGCGGCGCGGCCCGGGGGCTACACCCGCATCGTCAAGCTCGGTCCGAGGAAGTCCGACTCGACCGAGATGGTTTACCTCGAGCTGGTCTAGGGGGCGCCGGGGTGGGGACACCCTCGTTCTGACAAAAGCCGGCCTAATTAGGCCGGCTTTTTGAGTATCCGCCAGCCCGAGGGTGTCCCCACCCCGGCTTCGACAGTTGCAGAGAGACGACTCAGTACGTGACCGACTCGAGGTAGAGCCCGTGGGGGGGAGCGGTGTCTCCGGCCTCAGTTCTAGATGCTCCCCCTAGGAGGGAGATGAAGCTCTCTACGGTGCGGCGGCCGCTGGCTACTTCCAGTTGGGTGCCGACGAGGACTCGGACCATGTTGCGCATGAAGGCGTCGGCGGTGATGCGGAAGGAGAGGATGTCGCCGTCCTCGTCCCAGCCGGCATCCAGGACGTCGCGTTCGAAGCGGACGTGGTCGGTCTGGGTGGGGGTGAAGGCGGTGAAGTCGTGGGTGCCGGGGAGGGCGGCGGCGCAGGCGTCGAGCGCTTGGCGGTCGACCCGGTGCGGCCACCAGAGGGCCTTGCCCTGCTCGAAGGGGCTGGGGGAGGGGCGGGCGAGGAGGCGGTAGCGGTAGCTGCGGGCCTTGGCGTCACGGCGGGCGTCGAAGCCGTCGGCGACGACCTCGGCGGCGGTGACGGCGACATCGTCCGGAAGCAGGCCGTTGAGGCGGCGCATCAGGTCCTCGGGGGGTTCGACGGGTGCGTCGAGGCTCGCCACCTGTCCGGTCGCGTGGACGCCGGTGTCGGTGCGTCCGGCGACAGTCAGCTCGATCGGTTCGCGCAGGACCGTCGCCAGCGCCGTCTCCAGCTCGCCCTGCACCGTCCGCAGCCCCGCCTGCTTCGCCCAGCCGTGGAAGCCACCGCCGTCGTATTCGATGTCAAGCCGCACCGTGGGCATGGCGCGCAGTATCCCGTTGCGAGGTGGGTCGGGGCACTCTCGAACGGGCGGATACTCAAAACGGCGGCCTAATTAGGCCGCTTTGTCCGGGCGAGAGTGCCCCGACCCACCGCCTAGAATCGGTTCCGTGCGCATTCTTCTCACCAACGACGACGGCATCGCCGCGCCGGGGCTGCAGGCGGCCCGCCGCGCTCTGGTCGAGCTCGACGGGGTCGAGGTCGACGTCATCGCCCCGGACTCGAACCGCAGCGCCACCGCGCGCAGCATCACCACCCGCTCGCCGCTCAGCGTCGAGGAGGTCAGCTTCGAAGACGGCCGGGTCGGCTACGCCACCGACGGCACCCCCGTCGACTGCGTCCGCTTCGCCGAGCTGGGGCTGGTCGGCGGCCGCCCCGACCTGATCGTCTCGGGGATCAACCACGGCGCCAACCTCGGCGACGACATCACCTACTCGGGGACGGTGGCCGCGGCGCTGGAGGGGATCGTCCTCGGGATCCCGGCGATCGCCGTCTCCCAGCAGTCCTCCGCCGGCGGCCTCGGCTACGTCAGCGGCAGGTTCGACTTCTCCGTCGCCGCCCCCTTCACCGCCCAGCTGGTCAGCCGCCTGAGCGAGGAGTCGATGCCGGAGGCGACCCTGATCAACGTCAACTGCCCCTGCACCGAGCCGACCGGGGTCGAGGTGACGAAGCTCGGCAAACGGATCTACAACGACAAGCTGAAGCTGGTGAGAGAGGCGGACGGCCGCCGCCACTACGAGATCTACGGCTGGCAGCCCGGCTACGAGGAGATCGAGGGCACTGACCTCAACGCGGTGGCGAAGGGGCGGATCGCCGTCACCCCGATCCACTTCGACCTCACCGACCACGGCGGCATCGAGCGGCTGCGCGGCTGGGGCTTCGAGGAGATGCTGGCGAGCGCGGCGACGGCGTGAGCACCTCCCACGAGCAGCGAGCGGAGGAGCTGCGGGAGCTTCTCGCCCGCCACAACCACCTCTACTACGTCCTCGACGACCCCGAGATCGGCGACGATGAATACGACGCCCTGCTGAACGAGCTGCGGGCGCTGGAGGAGGGGCACCCGGAGCTGCGGACGCCGGACTCGCCGACGCAGCGGGTGGGGGCGCCGCCGCTCGACCGCTTCGAGCAGGTCGAGCACGCGGAGCAGATGCTCTCGCTCGGCAACGCCCGCAACGAGGAGGAGCTGCGCGGCTGGGAGAACCGGATCGCCAACCATCTCAAACGGCTCGATATCACCGCTTCGGAGTTCAGCTACACGACCGAGCCGAAGATCGACGGCCTCGCAGTCACCCTCACCTACGAGGACGGGGTGCTGGTCCGCGGCGCCACCCGCGGCGACGGGCGGATCGGCGAGGACGTGACCCAGAACCTGCGCACGATCGGCTCGGTGCCGCTGCGGCTCGAGGGCGACGCCCCGCGGCTGGTCGAAGTCCGCGGCGAGGTCTACCTGCCGATCGCCGCCTTCAAAGCCCTGAACGAGCGCCGGGCCGAGGCCGGCGAGCCGACCTTCGCCAACCCCCGCAACTCCGCCGCCGGCTCGATCCGCCAGCTCGACCCGGCGCTGGCCGCGGAACGGCCGCTCTCGACCTGGTTCTATGGGATCGGCGAGGTGCGCGGGCTGGACCTGCCGACCCACATGGCCGAGGTCGAATGGCTGCGGGACCGCGGCTTCAAGGTCAACCCCGACACCGAACACCACCAGGGCGTCGAGGGCGTCGTCAAGCGCTGCCGCTGGTGGGAGGCGCGCCGCGACGAGCTCGACTACGAGATCGACGGCGTCGTCGTCAAGGTCGACGAGAAGGCGCTCTGGCGCGAGCTTGGCGTGGTCGGGCGCGAGCCGCGCTGGGCGATCGCCTGGAAGTTCCCGCCGACGACGGCGACGACGAAGCTGAAGAAGGTCGTCTGGAACGTCGGCCGCACCGGCCACCTGGTTCCCTTCGCGATGCTGGAGCCGGTCCACGTCGGCGGTGTCACCGTCACCACCGCCACCCTCCACAACGAGGAGGACCTGGCCCGCAAGGACGTGCGCGAGGGCGACGAGGTGGTGGTGATGCGGGCAGGGGACGTGATCCCCCAGGTGGTCTCGCCGATCACCCAGAGACGGCCGAAGCGAACGCGGAAACCGAAGCCGCCGAAGAAGTGCCCCGCCTGCGGCACCGAGACGGTCAAACCCGAGGGCTCGGTCTTCACGATCTGCCCCAACCGCACCGGCTGCCCCGGGCAGTCCTTCCAGGCCGTCAAACACTTCGTCAGCAAGGGGGCGATGGACATCGACGGGATGGGGGAAAAGCAGGCGCTGCGCTTCCTCCAGGAAGGCCTGATCGCCGACGTCGCCGACATCTACGACCTCAGCGAGGAGCGCCTGGTCGAGCTGGACCGTTTCGGCGAGACCTCGGCTCGCAACCTCGTCGCCTCGATCGATGCCTCCCGCCAGCGCCCCTTCAAACGCGTCCTCTATGCCCTCGGCCTGCCGGGCGTCGGCTTCGTCACCGCCGAGGCTCTGGCCGACCACTTCGGCTCGATCGACGCCCTGCACGAGGCCGATCCCGAGGCGATCGAGGAGGTCGAGGGAGTGGGCCCGATCATGGCGGTGCAGGTCAACGAGTCCCTCACCGACGATGCCACCTGGGCGCTGGTCGAGAAGCTGCGCGAGAAGGGCCTGCGGCTGGCGGCCGACGCCTCCGAACGACGCCGGGAGGGCGGGCCGCTGGAGGGCAGGGCCGTGGTCCTCACCGGCACCCTGCCGGAGCTGACCCGAGACGAGGCGGCGGCCCTGGTCAAGTCGGCCGGGGGCAAGGTGACCAGCTCCGTCTCGAAGAAGACCGACTACGTCGTCGCCGGCGACAGCCCCGGCTCGAAGCTCGAAAAAGCGGAGAAATTCGGCACCGAGATCCTCGACGAAGCGGGGCTGCGCGCGCTGGTCGGCAGCTAGCGCCCCTCAGTAGCCGGCGACCGCGCCGGCGATCCGGTCCTGGTCGAGGTGGGCGAGGCCGAGGTTGCCGACGCCGGCCATCAGAATTGAGAAGGCCATCACCCGGCCGCTGCGGTTGAAGCAGTAGCCGGAGAGGTTGCTGACGCCGCTGATCGTGCCGGTCTTGGTGCGGCAGCGGCCGTAGGCGGCAGTGCCCTCCATGCGGCTGGCGACGGTGCCCTCGCGGCCGGCGAGGGCGAGGTCCTGGATGAACTCCTCGCCCGCCGGATCCCCCTGCATCCCCAGCAGCAGATCGACGATCTCACGCGGGCTGGAGCGGTTGGTGCGGGTGAGCCCGGAGCCGTCGACGGCCTGCATGGAGGAGCCGTGGGCGCGGGCGAAGGCCTCGACCGCGCCCGCGCCCGCTGCGGTGGTGCCGGCGCCGCCGAATTCCGCTCCCAACAGCTTGATCAGGGTCTCGGCGAAGAAGTTGTCGGAGTAGACGTCGGTGAGGTTGACGATGCGGTCGAGAGTGGGGGAGCGGACGAGGGCGACGCGCTCGGCGTTCGGCGGCGTCGGGCGCAGGGCGACCTGTGCCGGCAGGCGGACGCCGGCTCTGCGCAGCGAGCGCGCCAGCTTCGTCGCCGCCAGCTTCGCCGGGTCGGAGGAGAAGCCGCTGGCGCTGGTGGCGCCGCGGAAGCCGGAGTTGAAGGCGAGCCCGGAGAGGGGGCCGATGTAGGGGCTGGTCGCGTAGCCGGAGTCGGCGACGCCGCGGCGGCGGTCGAAGATCGTGTCGTCGGCGTAGAGGCGCCCGGTGATCGAGGTGATCCCCGCAGCCCTGATCTGCGGGGCCAGCGCGAAGAGGTTGGTGCCGAGGCCGCCGAGGTAGTCGTTGTAGAAGCCGGGCGTGCCCAGGGCCGGGTCGCCGCCCCCCTGCAGGTAGAGGCTGCCATGGAGGACCCCGTCGGCGTCGACGCGCCCGTCGCGGAAGACCTTGGTCGAGATTTGGTGCTCGGGGCCGAGCCTGGAGAGGGCGGTGGCGGTCGTGAACAGCTTCATGTTCGAGGCCAGCGGCCGCGAGCGGCTGGGCGCGCTCGCGCAGAGCACCTGCTCGGATTCGGCGTCGACGACGAGGAGGCCGCTGGCCGAGCCGCCCCCCTGGTGCAGCCAGGCGCGCATCCGGTCACACGTGCCGCTGGCCTGGGCGCTGCCCGCGAGGAGCAGAAAAAGGCCCGCTGAAGCGACCAAAAGCGGGAGCAGGATGCGTTTCACCGGGTTTCCGAACACGCGAGATGCGGAAGGTAGCGGTCGAGGATGACCTCCTGTCCTGGAATACTGCACGTATGGGTGAAGTCGTAGACATCGAGTCCAAGCCGCGGAAGCGGAAAGGCCGGCGCAAGAAGCCCTCGAAGACGGCGCTGGTGCTCGGCGGCGGCGGCTTCACCGGCGGGGTCTACGAGATCGGGGCGCTGCGGGCACTCGACCTGCTGGCGGTCAACAGCACCGTCAACAACTTCGACGTCTACGTCGGCACCAGCGCCGGCTCCTTCGTCGCGGCGATGCTGGCGAACGGGGTAACCCCCGAGGAAATGATGCAGGTGATCAATTCCGACGACAGCATGGGCCTCGAAGATCTCGACCTCGACAAGGTCCTGAAGCCCAACTACCTCGGCTTCCTCGCCAAGGGGGCGGCCTTGCCGTTGCGGACGCTCGAGCTGCTGCGCTCCCTGGTGCGGATCGGCGAGTTCTCGGCGATCGACATCGGCGTCGGCCTGGCCGAGGCGCTGCCGACCGGCCTCTACTCCGGCTCCGGCCTCTCCGAGTACGTCGAGGAAGCGCTCGGCGAGGGCGGCCGCGTCAACGACTTCCGCCTGCTCGACCCCGAGCTCTACCTCACCGCCACCGACCTCGACACCTGCGAGCGGATCGTCTTCGGCGAGGAGGGCTGGTCGGACGTGCCGATCTCCAAAGCGGTCGAGTGCTCCACCTGCCTGCCGATCGTCTACAAGCCGGTCGACCTGAAGGGGCGCCAGTTTGTCGACGGCGGCATCCGCTCGACCACCAACGTCGACATCGCGGTCGAGAAGGGCGCCAAGTTCATCGTCGTCGTCAACCCGCTCGTCCCCTACGTCAACGACTTCGAGAAGACGATCCCAACCGTCTTCGGCCGCCGCGTCCGCCGCGTCTCCGACATGGGCCTGCCGGCGATCGCCAACCAGACCTTCCGCCTGATCGCCCACCAGCGGCTGCACCAAGCGGTCGAGCAGTGGCAGGAGCGTTACCCGGGGGTCGACATCATCCTGCTCGAGCCTGAGCCCAACGACGAGCTGATGTTCGGCACCCCGATCATGGACTACTCGCGCCGCCTCAAGATCGCCCGCCACGGCTTCGAAACCGTCACCGCCGCCCTCGCCGCCGACTACGACCGCTACCACGCGATCGCCGAGCGCCACGGCCTCGAGATCTCCGAGCGCCGCGTCCGCCGCGTCGTCGAAAAGGTCTCCGAAGAGGAGCCCGAGCAGGCCTCCGCCTGGCGCCGCGTCCTCGAGCAGACCACCTCGGTCCTGCTGCGGCAGTCCGGCGAGGCTTCTTAGACCCGTTCGCGGAGACCGTTCTCGACTGCGTCGAGGAACTCGCCGACGGCGGCGACGGCGTCGGCTCGCAGTCCGGCCTCGTCCAGCTCCGGATCGAAGGCGAGCGATTGGGCCGCGAACCCGCTCGGACCGAGCCCGTTGGGGACACGGAACCGCTCGCCGATCTCGAGCAGGGTGCTGCGCAGCGCTTCCAGGGAGTCGCGAAGGTGGCCGTCCTGGAGGACGGCGGCGGCCTGGCTCGGCCCTCCCGCCCGGTTGTGGATCAGCACGTAGACGAGGTCGTAGAAATCCTTGTCGGCTTCACGGCTCCGGGCGGCCACCAACTTGGAGAGGAGATAGCCGCCGAGCTTGGCGAATCTCGCCCTCACCTCGGTGACCCGTCCGTCCGGCAGTGGGGCCCGGAGCGGCTCCCAGGCCCAGTCGGCGGCGACGTAGCCGGTCCCCCGTAGGTTGTTGGCCCGCAGCTCCTTGCATCCCCGGATGGGGACGAGCTCCTCCTCGCGGGCGGTGGGCAGATCGCAGAGGAACTCCATCTTCACCGCCTTGCCCTCGATCTCTCCACGCCAGCGCCAGCCACCTGCGTCGGGCTCGAATCCGATCGTCGTCAAAGCCCGCTCGACGTGTCCCAGGTCCTCCGCCACGGTGAGGTGGCTGACCAGCAGGATGTCGACGTCGCCGGTGCCGAGGTGACCGGGCGCGGGAGGGTCCTGGCCGCCGACCAGCACCTCGGGCACGAGCCCGCCCAGGACGACGATCTCGGCGTCCTCGCCGTCGAGTGCGTCGAGGAGGGCGACGAGGGCACGTTCCGCCAGCTTGCGGGCAGCGGGGGAGCGCTCCAGGTGCTTGTCGCGGGGGTCCGCCATCAGTCCGCCCCGAAGTCGCCCGCCCGCATCTTCTTCAGCTCCTCTTCGTAGATCCCCACCGGCGGCTCGAAGAAGTCGAAAGCTTCGTAGAGGGGTTTGACCAATTCGCGCACCGGTTTGACGAGGTCCGCACCGATATCCCTCGCGGTGGTATGGACGAAGGTGACCACTTCGTCTTCGCCTGCTTCGTAGCGGCCGGCGATCCGGCGGCCACCGAGGAGCCCCTGGAGACTTCGCGACCGAAGCCCCAGCCACCGCATCATCAGTTGGATCGTCTCGCCCTCGAGCCGGCGGGCGAGGCGTTCGGCGTGGAGGAGGCACTCGCCGGTTCGCCAGATCGGCAGGATCAGGTCGAGCGCAGTGTGAGGAGCCACGCCGAGCTCCGAATCCTCTTGATATGGCCTGATCAGGCAGAGCCTCCCCCTGGGGTCCGCTCTCCAGTAGTCGGCGTGTGACGGTTGCGCCGGCACCATGTCCCGCAGCCAGCACTCGATCTCGCCGTCGACCGGACGCGGCCGGTTGTCTCCCCCGGCGGGCGCCCACCATGCCGGCCATCCGGTCTCCCTGCCCGCCACCTCGCGCATCACGCCGGCGAAGGTGCGGGCATCGACGTGCTCCCCGAGGTCGAGCACCCGGTAGCTTGCTGACCACGAGCCCGGCGCGTAGGGGTCTGTGCCGAACTGACGCTGAGACAACTCGTGCGCCCGCCGCCGGCAGGAGAGCTCCCAGTCGACCAGCCCCTGCGGCGGCCGGCTCTTCTCGGCGACCTCCCGCGGAGCGTCGAGCACCTCTTCTTTCAAATGCCTCGCGGCGTCAAGCCCGCGGCCCCCGAACGAGAGCAGGTCTGCGTACACACGGGGAGCGCTGACGGCCGGCAGGCCACCGAGCCGTCGACTCAGCGCGAGCACGCTCGCGGGGGCGGGGATGAACGCCACCCTGCCGCCCTCGGCGACGTCGTTGAGGCCGGCTTCGCGGACGACGCGATCGAGGGCTTCGCCGAAGTCGCCCTCCTGGACATAGATCTGCAATGAGGGCACGGCGGTGGAGAGGGGCGCCAGCTCGTGCGCCGCCGCCCAACCGCCGACCGCCCAGCGGACCTCTTCGCTCAGTCTCGGACCGAGCTCCTCGGAGAGGAAGGCCAGGGGCGAGCGCAGGGTTCGGTGCGTCAACCTGGCCTCCTGCTCCTCGCTCGCCAGCTCGCTCGCCCACGCTTGAAGCAGGGCGTCCGGGTCGCTCAGCTCCCGCCGCGCGCGCGGCCCTCTCTGCGGCCCGTACTTGACGGTCCAGCCTTTGCGGTCGAACGTCTGCAGCACCTGTGAGACCTGCCCCGGAGACCAGCCGACGATTCGGGCCAGGTCTCCGGTGCTGATTCCCTCCGGCCAGTCCGCGGCCAGCAGCGCCTCGGCGACCGCAAGCGCCGAAGGCGACCAGGAGAAGTTGTGTGCTTCCGGGCGCTTGGGAGCGGCCAGACGATCGATCAGCAGCCCCACCCCGCGGATGTGCGCGTTCCCTCGCTCGTCCGCCCAGTTTGCGTCGCGGGCGGTCAGAGCTTTTATCGCACCCGGTGAGAAGCTGCCGGCGAGGACGACCAGGTCGCGCGGGAGCGCGGCGGGGGAGAAGGAGTCGAGCACGCGCTCCACGTCCGCCGGCCAGCCCTCTCCCGCCCAGATTCCCCGCAGGGTCCAGTTGCCCTCCAGGCCATGGATCGAGAAGGTGGTGAGGCCCGAGCGGTCTTCCGCCTCGGTGGCCACGGGGGCTCCCCCGAAGGCCTGCGAGAGGATCCGGGCCGATCGGTTATTTGACGCCATTATGTTTTTTACTGTAAGAGTAAAAAACCCCTCTTCGACAAATAACTTGCCCCTCTGCAGGAAAAGTCCCAACGATGGTTGGCAGTTCCTCCTGGATCAGTTTGAAGGGGATCTAAGCAGCGTAGAGCTGCTCGATCGCGCCTTCGTGCTTCTGGGCGACGACGGCGCGCTTGACCTTCAGGGTCGGGGTCAGCTCGCCGGACTCCTGGGAGAGGTCGTGGGGGAGGATCGCGATCTTCTTCACCTGCTCGACGCGCGCGAAGTTCTCGTTGATCTTGTCGACGTGGGCCTCGATCGCGGCCTTGACGTCGGTGTTCGCGGCGAGCTGGGCGGGGTCCTCCGGAAGGTCATGCTCCTGGGCGTACTTGACCGTCTCTTCGGGGTCGAGCGTGACCAGCGCCACCAGGTAGGGACGGCGGTCGCCGACGACGACGCACTGGGAGACCAGCGGGTGCTGCTTGATTTCGGCCTCGAGGTTCGCCGGGGTGATGTTCTTGCCGCCCGCGGTGATGATGATGTCCTTCTTGCGGCCGGTGATGCTCAGGTAGCCGTCGGAGTCGAGCTCGCCGATGTCGCCGGTGTGCAGCCAGCCGTCGACGATCGTCTCCTTGGTCGCCTCCTCGTTCTTGTAGTAGCCCTGAAAGATGTTCGGTCCCTTGACCAGGATCTCGCCGTCCTCGGCGATCTTGATCT
>Ga0070672_100000093_pt1 | contig 43873 bp, 51 predicted proteins | sample KBSM13metaG_FD_66151 | JGI IMG/M metagenome (GOLD analysis project Ga0070672, IMG submission 66151) | Miscanthus rhizosphere microbial communities from Kellogg Biological Station, Michigan, USA - KBS M1-3 metaG | ecosystem: Host-associated > Plants > Roots > Rhizosphere > Soil ... | reverse complement strand
ATACGCGCCGCCCCAATACGGATACGGTTGATAGTACCCGCCGTAGTATCCATACGGGTTGAATCCTGGGCCATCGGGTCCGTACGAGGTGCTCCAATCAAGAAGCCGGGTGATTGCAATGACAGGATAGGTGTAGTCGCTGTCATCCAGTGGACGGGTCTCCGCACCGTTCACCGTCCCCACCACGGTGACAGGTCTGCCTGACTCCATTGTGGCGGGATCGATAAAGGTCTTTTCAATGGCTAAAAATCGACCTTCCGAGCGTGTTCGATCAGTCGGCGGCGGGATACCAGGTCCGCTTGCCAATTGAAGGACTTCAATCTCTGTGTGATCCTTGGCCAGTCTTGTCTTGAGTACGATGCCGCTGAACATGACCATTCGTCCAATGTAGTGAGATGGGGAGGTCTGGAGGTCCGGAAAAGCGACGGTCGAATCGATCTGCTTTCGGAGTTCTGACGGCAAAGCTCGATCAAGCGCATCCTGGCCGGTTTGGTGAGCCGACTGTGCGCACGCCGACAGCATCACGCTCTGAATCCAGATGATGATGAGAAGCAAGCGAATCATACAGGTCCGTTAAAAATGATAGGAGATGCCGATCATGACTTGCTGTGCTCTATAGTCGCCGACAAATCCACCCGACGTGCCGAATCCGCTAAACGCTTGATCGAAACGGAGCGTCGCCTGGGTATATTTATATTCCGTGAAGACCGCGACATACGGCGTGATGAAGGCGCGAAGGCCGCCCAGGAGATTCAATCCTCCGGTGACGTCGGAGTCGCTTCGTGTAGTGGGCGAATCGGAGATGTGCGCGAAGACCGCCGCCGCCCCGACGCCGGCATAGGGTTGAAACGTGACGCCCGGATAGCGTACCAGGAAATTGACGGCCGCTGTGGTGACCCGCATATGAAAACCGGGGATGTCGCCTAGATTTTTAATGTGCGGCGTCGTATTGAAGGCGTCGAGTTCCACTCCGACCCAGCCGTGTCCGGGGAAGTAGCCGATTTTCCCACCATACGTCAGGGAGTTTTTCAGATCGAAATCCGGGGCTTGGAGGCCGGCGAACCCGTTCGTGCCGTTCACGTTCGTCAAGCGATCGGCAAAGTTGGCCCCGAACTGTCCGGCGACATACCATTCGGCCGGCGCTTCCGAGGCCAGACCGGAGAATAGAAGTGTGAGCAGGAGCGCCCGTCCCGTTGCCCATGCCATGCTTCAGTGTACCGCGCGAGCGCGGGCCACTGTGTCAGACGCTTGGATGGTGTGCTGACCATCTTCTGACGACCAGCCTCGAACATTGTGTTCGAGGCCGTCCACGGATAGCTTTGATCGAGAACTCTACGCAGGGACGAATTTCAGCGCGACGCCGTTGATGCAATACCGCAAGCCGCTGGGTGGCGGACCATCATCAAAGACATGTCCCTGATGCCCGCCACACCGTGCACAATGCACTTCCGTCCTCTGCATGAACATCTTCGAATCAATTTTCTTCTCGATTGCCGTCTCGTTGAGAGGTTGCCAGAAGCTGGGCCACCCTGTGCCACTATCGAACTTGTGCTCCGACGAAAAAAGCGGCAAGGCGCAGGCCACGCACTGATATGTGCCCGCTTGATGGTTCTCATGGTAGGGGCTCGTAAAGGCGCGCTCCGTGCCTTCCTCGCGTAGAATGTGATATTGATTCGGCGTCAGCAGCTTCTTCCACTCGTCATTCGTCTTCGTCACCTTCACGATACGTCCCTCCTCTTTGCTTTCTGCCGGCCAAAGGCCCATGCGCTGTACGAACAATGTGGCCGCAAATGCGAACCCCGCTTTCAATACCATTCGCCGATTCATGGGATAGACCTCCTCGTCATGATTCCACGCGTGACAGTCGCCTGTAGTGACTCGTGGTAAGGCTCTCCGTATTCTACGGACACCATCGTATATCCGATGTCCCTGTAATGAAGCCGCCTCTATTTTATCTCTTCACCGTCTCATTTACTGCCTCCTATGCGGCGACCCCAAGAGATTTTTAATAAATAGTTGTATACATATCGGGTCGCCACTTGAAACACGCTCCCATGATTGTGTGAGGCGAAGGATCTTCTGATGGAGCAACGAGAACGGTCGGCATGGCCTCTCCCGGTCGGATTGATCGTCGCCGCGATAGCGGGATTCGTGATCTATCAATCACCGCTGAAAAGTTCACGTCCCGTCTCGATGGATTCGGAACGCCCCCGCGCGCTCGGCGAACGGCAGGTGCAGGCTCGTCTGTGGCAAGATCCGCTCGCCGCCGTTGAAGCGCATACGAGGGCAGAGGCGGCAAAAGGGCCAACCTTCGAATTGCGGGTCGAGCGCGGCGCCGCTCCCCTTTTAGAGAAAGGTGTCGACGGAGACGATCATCACCGGTTCGGCACACTGACCGATGAAATCGCCAGGACTGTCACACAGTCCTCCGGACCTGTGACGGTCCTGTTGGTGATGGTGCAAGGCGGTCCTTATGTCGAAGGCATCGAGTCCCGTATCCGGACACGGTATGCGGTCGTCTCTGCGCTTGGCGTCGCCTGCTTCGTGCCGGAGGATTCCGAGCACATCGGATATGCGCAGTGGAAGCCACATCCTCCCCCCGGCGCAACCCTGCCTTACGACAAATTGAACGTGCCGTATGAATGGTACCGTTCGAGAAAGTTTCAAGAGTGCGGTGATGCTGCTCCGCAGCTTCAAAATGTTTTGGTTCTTTGGCTGAACGAAGACGCGTTTTCCGACGAACCGCTCCGGCGATTGTCCTGGTTGACCGCCGATGTCAAAGGGCGAATCGACGGCCGGCGGATTCGGGTGAAGGCGATCGGGCCCGCGTCATCCACCACCCTTCGAGGCATGTTGGAAGATGCGATCGATCATCCACACAGCCAGTCTGCTCCCGACCGTCTGCCGCTTTATTCGCCGTGGGCCACGGCGCATCCGGGACTGCTGGCCTTGAGCCTGCAAGGCAAATTGGACTCACATGGAATTCATCCATACTCCTGGTATGAAGAGCAATTTGGGGCCGTCCTCGGCCACGCCGTTGATCTTCATCGGGGGATCGGCTCCGACGACCGCCTGGCGCAGGTCTTGTTTGAGGAACTCCATCGCCGGGGCGTGGAAATCGGTCAAGACCATATAGCCTGGCTCGCAGAATGGGATAGTTTTTATAGCCGGGCCTTGCAAATGGAATTTTCCGCCGCGGCGTGTGTTGTGGCCGAGCGGAATCATCCTGCCCCCAACGCCGTATGCCCGGACACCTCGCATGCCATGGATGCCGTCGTCAGGGAGGATCCGCAACTGCCGTGGAGCGGACGTTCCTGGTTGCACCGGTACAGCTATCTACGGGGGCTGGACGGAGAGATCCCGAGCGACAAAGCCGGGCAGAATAAAAGCGTCCAAGGTGGAACAGACGACACGAAGGATACGGACAAGGACGCCAAATCAAACTCCAAAGAGCCGGCGCGCCCGGAGGGACAGAGCCAGCTCGATTATGTGCAGCGGTTAGTCGATCGCATGGAGGCCGATGCGGCACGGTGGGAGGGGAGCGGCAAGGAACTAAAAGCTATCGGCGTGCTCGGCAGCGATGTGTATGACAAGCTCCTCATCTTGCAGGCCGTGCGGAAACGATTTCCCAACGCCATTTTCTTCACCACGGATCTCGATGCCCGATTGTTGCATTCCAGCCAGTACGAGTGGACTCGGAATCTCGTCATTGCCTCGCATTTTGGATTGCAGTTGCATCCAACGCTGCAGAACGACATTCCATCGTTCCGAGACAGCTATCAAACCTCCTCATTCTTTTCCGTCTTGCATTCGCTCGGGCATGTGACGTCGATGGGTTCGTCCCATGGCGCTCCACTCGAACAGGATGCATCCATGCGTCGGACGGCACCCAGAATCTATGAAGTCGGTCGAACGCAGCCCATCGATCTCAGTCTTGATGCCGTTCAGGATACGACGGTGTCGCATTGCGAAAATGCGCCGGAGCATCAACGCGACACAAAGACGAACCTCCATCCCTCGCGCGCCATGTTTGAATTATGGCACGAGACCGGATGTGGCGGACTGGCCGACAGCCTGCACAATCTTCGGTATAACCACGCTATGTGGGGCGTCATCGCGGTCTTTCTTGCGTGCGTGCTGTTGATTCCATTCGACGTTGCACTGGCGAAGGCGATATTCGCCGGCGCCGCCTTGCTCGGCGCGACGGTCTTCCTGTTCTGGCGCCTCTCGCTCGATCCAGCTGGCGAGCCGTTTTACTGGGTTGAAGGGGTGAGTATCTGGCCGACGGAAGTGTTTCGGGTGATCGCCGCCGCGCTAAGCCTGTCCTTTCTGTATAGGGCCGTAGGCGCGCTACGGCGCAACCGAGTACGTATAACAGATGAAATCAAACAGCATTCGGAGCAAGAGGCTTTTCAAGCTGCGGAATCGCTTGCCGCCAAGCCCGGGTGGCGGGCGTGGGTCAATCCAAGCGCGTGGGGGATTCGTTACAGCCATCGGCACACCACGCTGATGTCACTGTGGGACGAATATGGGCGACTCAGCGAGCCTGCCTGGCGACGGAGTCGAGTGATTCCGCAAGCTGCGGTATACGGCTTCTTCGGGTTTGCTTTACTACTGGGCGTCTTTACCCCTCCGCATACGCCGTTTCGTGGATCGGTGAGCGAGGGAGTAGACAAAGTGGTACTGTTCCTAAGTGTCTTTACTTTCATCGCTTTGACCTTCTTCGTTGTGGACGAGACCCGTCTCTGTGAACAATTCATCCGTCGGCTGACCGACCTGTCCTGTGTCATGCATCAGTCCGAACCTCGGTTCATTCGCTTCTCGGTCGATGTCGTCGCCGCGCGCAGCAAGGTCGTGAGCCGATTGATTGATTACCCCTTCATCATCCTCCTCATTTTAATTGTCGGCCGCATGCGGCTATTCGATAACTGGGATGTACCTCTAGGACTCATTCTCCTCTGGGGGATTAGCGCCGGCTATGCGGTTGTGTGCGCATTTTTATTGGGCCGCGCCGCTGAACATTTACGGCAGGCCGCCATCGTGCGGTTAAAGCCGGTGCGTGATGAGGCAAAAGCAGCCGGTGAGATTGATCGGGCGGAGCGCATCGACCATGACCTGCAGGGAATCGAAACGGAAAGTAGAGGCGCGTTTGCCCCGTGGACGCAACATCCCGTCTTTCGCGCCATCTTGTTTCCAACCGGTGGGTTTGGCCTCGCGTCTCTCCTGGAATACTTTTCTTTCTCCTGATCGCGACCGCTAAAGCGATCCGGATCTCATGGAGATTCACTCACAGCCATCCTCCGAGCTGGGACAATCTGGTCATGTGACCGAGCGGTATGATAGGTCTCTTAGTATGGCGCCGCCTCGCGTACTATTGATCATTCCACCGCTCACTCAACTCAATACGCCGTACCCATCCACGGCTTATCTCACCGGCTTTTTGCAATCGCGTGGCTATGCGGTCGAAAAAGACTCCGCTCCCGACGGGTCAAAAGAGATCGGGTTCGTCGCGCAAGCCGATGTCGGCATCGAGATGGTGCTCGCCTTATTCTCTCGTTCGGGGCTGGGCCGAGTTTTCGACTCCATCCGCGGGACGGCGGATCTCCCGGGCGTCGCCACTCAGATGTTGTCCCTGGAGCGCGCCTATCTCAATACCGTCGAGCCGGTGATTGCATTCCTCCAGGGCCGCGATCCGACCCTTGCGCCGTTGATCTGTCAGGGAAGCTTCCTTCCGCAGGGACCTCGCTTTGCATCGATCCCGGCGACGCGTCCGCGAATCTCGTCAACGGATCTTGCCAAACATCTCGCCACGCTGTATCTCGAAGATCTTGCCGATCTGATTCAACAGACCGTGTCTCCGCACTTCGCATTGAGCCGGTACGCAGAGCATATCGGCGCATCCGCGAGTTCTTTCGATACGATCGCGGCTGCGCTGAATCGGCCGGCTCCGCTGACGGATGAGCTGATGCTGGATGCCGTGTGGCGCCATATGGCGCGAGTCCATCCCACGGTCGTGGGACTGACGGTGCCGTTTCCCGGCAATCTCTACGGAGCCTTGCGCATCGCCCAATCGATCAAGGCCCGTTGCCCGGACATCGCGGTCGTTCTCGGAGGCGGATATGCCAACACGGAATTACGTCGACTCAACGATCCGCGCGTCTTCGATCTCTTGAATTACATTATGCTGGATGATGGTGAACGTCCCCTGCTCTGTGTGTTGGAGCATCTCGCCGGAAAACGGGACGAAGTCGAACTAAAGCGCACGTTCGTGCGGCGGGACGGCAAAGTCATGTACCGCAACGGCGCCTTGGAACCGGATTTCGGGATGGCCGAACTAGGCACGCCGACGTATGTGGGACTGCCGCTGCCTTCCTATCTCTCCATCCTCGATACGCTCAACCCCATGCACCGTCTATGGTCGGAAGGACATTGGAATAAGTTGACGGTGGCACACGGCTGTTACTGGAAGCAGTGCACCTTCTGCGACGTGGGACTCGATTATATCGGCCGCTATGAGGCATCGCCGACGCGGCTGCTGGCCGATCGAATCGAAGTCTTGGTTGCCGAGACAGGCCGCCGCGGATTTCATTTTGTAGATGAAGCAGCCCCGCCGGCCGGCCTGAAGGCATTGGCGCTCGCCTTGCTGGAACGCGGGGTGGCTATCAGCTGGTGGGGGAACATTCGTTTCGAAGAAGCGTTCGAACTAGATCTGTGCCGCCTGCTGGCCGCCTCCGGATGCATTGCCGTCAGCGCCGGCCTGGAAGTGGCATCGGACCGACTGCTCGCGGCAATGAAAAAGGGTATTACCGTCGATCAGACGGCGCGAGTCGCCGCCGCATTTCGATCGGCCGGTATTTTAATCCATGCCTATCTGATGTATGGATTTCCCGGCGAAACCATTTCTGAAACGGTCGAGAGTCTGGAACGGGTGAGACAATTGTTTGCGCACGATCTTCTTCAGTCCGCTTTTTGGCATCGGTTCGTAGCGACGGCGCATAGTCCCGTGGGGCTCGACCCCGCCGCGCATGGCGTACTTATAGCAGGTCGGCGCTTCGGCGGGTTCGCCGAAAACGATCTCGAGCATCACGATCCGGTGGGCGAGGCGCCCGCCTGGCTTGGCGAAGGACTGAAAAGGGCGCTCTTCTCTTATAAGGAAGGTGAAGGCATGCGTATGGATGTGCGCCGGTGGTTTGACAGGCCGGTGCCTCAGCCGAAGGTGCCCCGTGATTGGGTCGCGCGCATTCTCCGCATCAAGGATCGTCCTACAAGTGGGACGCGACCGGAAATAGCTGATGACCGGCAATCGCGATGGGAACGTCGATTGATTTGGACGGGCGGCAATCCGGTGCTAGAGGGAAATGGCGCCTTTCGGCGTGTCATCCTTCCCAATCGAAGCGAGGATGTCGTGCTGCGACTCTCTGCCGACAAGGCTGTATGGCTCGCCGACCTACTTAGAGCGGCTACTCCCACTCGAGAGAAACAAGGTGAACAGTATCCGACGCTCAAGGACGTTCGCGGTCACAGGCTCTGGAAAGAACCTCAAAAATTGGATCGCTTGCTTCGATCGAACGCGTGGAACAAGGCAAGGCAGATCGGATTGCTGTGGGTATAACGTCGATGGAAATGCTACGCCGGAAAAATTGACAGCGATTTCGTTCTAGCTTTTCTTGGTGGTTGAGCCAGCGATGAATTATTCACGAATTTCGATGCCATAGGCGGTCGTTCATCAGAATTCGCACTCCACGTACCATGCGGACCTACTCGTAAGCTTTACACCAATTTGGCTACTTAATACGGACGCCGCTGGAATTCCACAGAGTTATCTTTCTAGCACGGAGTTTGCGCTCTCACCGCATACACTCTTTATGGAGGTGATGGCATGATGGCTCTATCCTGGTTGCGTATAGCGATGGTCGCGGTGGGGGGAATATCAGCCTTTCCTCTTTCATCATTCGCCGTGACAATTGAACAAGGTAGTGGTGCGAATGCGGCTGCGATTCAGGCTGCCGTTGATGCATTCCGGACGACTCTCGGCAGTCCGGACAATCTCAATGCCCCCGGCCCTCTGGGCAGCGGACGTCGCGAGATCAACTGGGACGGCGGGGGGGCCACAAGCGGCACTGCCGCCGTGACGCCATTCACCGTTTTTCAGAATACCCGCGGGGCGACATTTACAACCCCTGGCATTGGTTTGACGCAAACTCCCGTGACCGGCGGTACGGTGGATATCATACCTGGTGGCGCTTTACAGGGTAGCCTTGCCGACATTAACGCTACCTATGCTACGACGTTTGTGACATTTAGCCCAGTCCGCCTCTTCACCCCGTTGGGCAGCAACATCACGGAGGGGACATTCTCCATTCCAGGCACCGGTGGTGCCGTGCCTGCGACGGTGGCCGGATTCGGCGCGGTATTCGCGGACGTAGATTTGGCCAACACGACCTCCATCCAATACTTCAACGCGAACGGGGCCTCTCTCGGCACATTTTTCGCGCCGACGGCGAATAACGGCCTCTCTTTTCTCGGCGTCTCCGGATTGGGTGACGGTATTGCACGGGTTCTCATCACGACCGGCAATAGTGCATTAGGGCCGAGCGAGGTCGTCGGGGCGGCCGCCGTCGATGTAGTCGTCATGGATGATTTCCTCTATGGTGAACCTCGTGCAGTCGTTCCTGAACCATCGGCGATATTGCTTTTTGCTACTGGAATGGGGGGGCTTGCGTGGTTCAGGAGAACTCGAGGATCTCGCCGGCATCCAGATGAGGAGACGCTCTAGACTTTTTTAACCAGTAAGAATCGTAGCCGCACAAAAAAGGAGCCGCAATATGCGGCTCCTTTTCTTTTTCAACTCGTCGACAACTGTTATTTATTCGGCTGCGGAGTCACACGCAGGTATGGTTTCACGGCTTTCCATCCTTTGGGAAACAGATTCTTCGCATCGGCATCCGAGACGGCCGGGGTGATGATGCAGTCTTCCCCGTGCTTCCAATTGGCCGGGGTGGCCACCTTATATTGTGCAGTGAGCTGCAGCGAATCGACGACGCGCAAGAGTTCGTCGAAATTTCGGCCGGTCGATGCCGGGTACGTCAGCATCAACTTCACCTTCTTGTCGGGGCCGATAATGAACACCGAACGCACCGTCATATTGTCGAGCGCGTTGGGATGGATCATATCGTAGAGCTGCGCGACTTTCTTTTCCGGGTCGGCGATGATGGGATACGACACCGTGCAGTTCTGAGTTTCGTTGATGTCTTTGATCCATCCCTTGTGTGAATCGATCGGATCAACGCTGATTGCCAGCACTTTCACGTTCCGTTTCTTGAACTCGGGAATGATCTTAGCCATAGTGCCGAGTTCGGTCGTGCAAACCGGCGTAAAATCTTTCGGATGAGAAAACAGAATGCCCCACCCATTGCCCAGCCATTCGTGAAAGTTAATGGTCCCTTCTGTCGTTTCCGCCGTAAAGTTCGGCGCTTCATCCCCTAATCGTAGTGCCATGACATCCTCCTTGTGATCATCTTCAATCCGTGCATTGTTAAGGTACTCCTTACTCAGTTTGGTGTGCAAGAGCAGGGATAACCGAGATTGCCGCTAACCCGATGGGAGCCGCGCTGGATTCTTGATCCCGGACCTCACCCGGTCGCCACCTACATACTTACACCAATTATGTTGACATTTATCAGTCATCCCTAGACTGTGTTGTCTAACAGGAATGGAGCGGTTACGACCGCCTGCATCTTGTGATGTGGGCAGATATTCGATATGCTTTGTGGCCATCATTCATTTCTGCTCACGTCTGCCTCTTTGTCGTCAATCTAAACAGATGTCCTAAGGTCTTTGCAGAAGATGGAGTGTAGTTCAATCCGGACATGAGGAAGTAGGTAAGCTATGCCACACATTTCCAGCCCGACGCCATCCGGGACGGCTTCGCTCGAGCTGCCAGCTTCGACCAACTCGTCCATACCGGCCCATCCCGACATCATCCTGAGGACAATCCTCGGGACGGTCGCGACGGCGGTGCACTCGGAGCGCTATACGGAAGCAGCAACCGCCTGCGTCACGGCGCTGGCCGGACAATGCGCGTGCGATCGCGTCAGTTTGGGCATGGTGAAAGGCGGGTCGGTCTTGGTGCAGGCAGTCTCGCACAGCGCTCGATTCGATCGAAAGACCGATCTGCTCCAAACTCTCGGCGCCGCGATGGAAGAAGCGTTGGATCAACAGGCGTCGGTCGTCTTCCCCGCGAGTCCCGGGCAACCAGTTCGCATCACGCGTGCGCATCACGATTTGGCAAGTCGATACGGAAGTCGGGTCATTTGCTCGATTCCACTCCACACGCATGGCAAGACCATCGGCGTCCTGACGTTTGAACGGGGGTCCGATCGGCCGTTCGACGATCAGACGGTCGCCGTTTGTGAAGCGCTGGGAGGATTGACGGGGCCGATACTCGAGCTGAAACGCCGCGAAGATCGATGGCTGGCCACCAAGGCCTGGGATACCGGTCGCGAGCACGTCGGCGCGTTGGTGGGACGTGGCCATCTGGTCCTTAAAATGAGCGTGCTCCTCGCCGCGGGACTAGTCTTCGCGCTCTGTACCCTCATGGGGGATTTTCGGATCACGGCCAAGGCCATCTTGGAAGGAGAAGTTCAGCAGGCTGCTGTGGCTCCGTTCCAAGGGTTCCTCGAGACCGCGCCGGTTCGTGCCGGCGACGTCGTTCACGAGGGCCAAGTGTTGGCTACCTTACAGGACCACGATCTGCGGCTGGAGCGGCTGAAGAAACTGAGTCAACGCGAGGAATTGACGAATCAATATCGAAAGGCACTGGCCGACCGAGAACCTCCGAAGGTGGAAATCGCTGCCGCGCAAATTCGGCAAGTGCAGGCGGAATTGGACTTAGCGACCGACAAGTTGGCACGCACGCAGGTTGTGGCTCCATATAAGGGCGTCGTGGTCACCGGAGATTGGAGTCAGCATCTTGGCTCGCCGGTGGAAGAAGGCAAAGTCTTGTTCGAAGTGGCGCCACTGGATAGCTATCGTATCGTGCTGCAGGTGGATGAGCGGGATATTGGACCACTTGCGGTCGGGCAACAGGGTCATCTTCTCTTATCGGCGCTTCCCGACGAGTCGCTCTCCTTTGCCGTAGAAAAAATCACTCCCGTTTCCACCCCGAAAGACGGCCGCAACTTTTTCCGCGTGGAAGCCCGGCTGGCTACCCCGTCGGCGCAGCTGCGCCCTGCCATGGAGGGCGTCGGCAAAATCGAGATCGACCGTCGGCGGCTCGTGTGGATCTGGACGCGAGAAGCGGTGGACTGGGTGCGTCTCAAACTCTGGGCGTGGCTCCCGTAACGGACGATGGCGGACGATCTTTTCAGCGCCTCCTGGTATCGAGTCGAACGGCTCAAGCCTCGACTGCGGGGACACATTCGCCTGCAGCGTCAGCAGTATCGCGGCCAGATCTGGTATGTCTTGCATGATCTGTCCACCGACCGGTTTCACCGGTTCAGTCCGACGGCGCATGTGGTCATCGGTCTCATGGACGGGCAGCGAACCATTCACGAGGTGTGGGAAGCGGCCAATGCTCAACTGGGGGATGACGGGCCGACGCAAGATGAAGTTATCCAGCTCCTCAGTCAACTCCATGGCGCCGATGTCCTGGTCGCGGATATTCTGCCGAACACGGCCGAACTGGCTCGGCGCGCCGCTCAGCAGGCGCGCCGCAAAACCATCTCCGGGTGGTTCAACCTGTTTTCCTTTCGAATCCCGTTATGGGATCCCGACCGGTTTCTCTCGCGTGTGGCCCCATTCATCAAGCCTCTGTTAGGACCTGGCGCATTCGCCCTCTGGTTGCTGGTCGTCGGCATCGGAATGTTTACGGCCGGGATGCACTGGACGGATCTCTCGCAAGACTTTTTCGATCAGGCGCTCGCGCCCCAGAACATCCTCCTGCTGTGGCTGCTGTTTCCCGTGTTGAAAATTGCGCACGAGTTGGGTCACGGCCTGGTGACGAAAGCCTTCGGCGGCGAAGTGCACGAACTCGGTGTGATGATCATGGTCTTTACGCCGGTGCCGTACGTCGAAGCGTCGGCCGCGTGGGCGTTCCGCAGTAAGTGGCAGCGTATTCTCGTCGGCGCGGCAGGCATGATGGTCGAACTGGTTCTCGCCTCGATCGCGCTCGCCATTTGGCTGCACACCGAGCCGGGCCGCGCGCACTTACTGGCGTACAACACGATTCTGATCGCCGGCGCATCGACAGTGCTCTTCAATGCGAATCCGCTGCTGCGATTCGACGGTTACTACATGCTGATGGATTTTTTGGAAATTCCGAACTTAAAGAGCCGCGCCAATCGCTATTTCGAATATGTGAGCGAGCGCTATGTGCTGGCCCAGCAGGACGCGCAATTACCGACGGCGACTCCAGGGGAGCGGACATGGTTCGTCCTCTATGGAGTAGCGTCGGCCGCGTATCGCGTGCTCGTCGTTGTCGGCATCCTCTTCTTTCTCGGCGATCGATTTCCCCTGCTGGCCATCCTCTTCGCGGCTCTTACGGCGGCGACGATGATTGTTCTGCCCGTGTCGAAAGGCGCCATCTTTCTCTTTTCAAATCCCAGGCTGCGGCTTGTGCGCACCCGCGCCATTGCGACGGTGGCCGTTCTACTGATCGTCGTCGTTGGACTGGTGGGGTTTGTGCCCCTGCCGTTTCATACGATGGCGGAAGGCGTCGTCTGGCTGCCGGAGAATGCATTCGTTCGTGCAGGAGTCGACGGCTTTATCGATCGGATTGTCGTACAGCCAGGGGCACGCGTACGCACCGATGAGGTCTTAGTTATCTGCCGTAATCCAGAGCTCACCACCCGTTTGAAAGTCTTGGATGCGCAACTGGAAGAATTGGAAGCGCGGCGGCGAGAACAGGCGCCCAGCGATCGCGTGAAGACCGAAATCTTGGAAGAAGAGATCAGGTTTACAACGCGGGCGCGCAATGAAGCGGCGTTGCGTGTAAGCCGCCTGACTATCCGGAGCCAGCGAGACGGCGAATTTGTGGTGCCGACCGTCCAGGATTTGCCGGGCCGGTTTCTTCATCAGGGCGATCTGGTCGCTCATGTGGTGGAGGTAGATACGCTCACGGTACGGGCAGTCGTGGATCAATGGGACATCGATCTTGTGCGCCATCATCTAGTAGACACCCAGGTCCGGCTCGCGGAACGATTAGGCGATATTGTGTTTGCCCAGCTCCAGCGTGTCGTCCCGGCGGCCGTCAATGAGCTGCCGAGCGCAGCTCTCGGGACGGATGGTGGCGGCCGGCTTCCGATGGACCCGAAAGACTCGAAAGGATTGAAAGCGTTGCAGCGCGTATTTCTTGTCGATCTCGTGGTGGCCGACGACGCGCATGTCATTAATGCGGGTGGGCGCGTGCACGTGCGTTTTTCGCATGAGCCGCTCACTTTATCTGAACAAGGCGTACGATATCTTCGGCAATTGTTTCTGACTCGGTTCAATGTCTAAGACGACGATAAAAATGATTCGTGCACCTCATCCCTCTGCCGCTCGTATTGAGCGGCTGATCACTCGCGACCTCATACCGTACAGGTGGTTCACAATATGATCGCCGGCGTTGCGTATCCCGAGCGACTCTTGCCCCATGTGGGCAAGATGGAGGAATGGGCCGGCCGCGCGGTCGGGCCATTGGCCAGGCGAACCCGCTCCACCGTTCTTCTGCGCGAAAACTGGTGCCGTCGCATCACTGAAGCGGGGAAGCATTATGTTCGAATGAGCGATGTTGACCTGCAGCTCGCCGCGAGTACATTACGCCCCGCCTTGGTACGCAAGGGCTTTCGCCGAGATCTTGTGGCAAATGTCTTTGCCATCGTGCGCGAGGCTGCACAACGCACGCTCGGCCAGCGGCATTTTGATGTGCAACTCCTGGGCGGATGGGTGCTGTTAACCGGACGCGTCGCTGAAATGGATACAGGAGAAGGAAAGACGTTGACTGCCACGTTACCGGCCTGCACCGCTGCGCTGGCGGGGCTGCCCGTTCATGTTGTGACCGTCAACGATTATCTGGCGGCGCGGGATGCAGAGGCGATGGGGCCCGTGTACCAGGCGCTCGGATTGACTGTCGGTGTCATTAAACAGGGGATGGATGCCGACGCGAGGCGCGCCGCCTATGGATGCGACGTCACCTACTGTACGAATAAGGAACTCGTCTTCGATTATTTGAAAGATCGCCTTGTGGTCGGGCAGATGCCCAGCCAGACCCATCTACGGCTGGAGCGGTTGCATGACCCCGGCACCGCCCAGCGTCTGCTCCTCCGCGGTCTTCACTACGCTATTGTGGACGAGGCCGACAGTGTGCTGGTGGACGAGGCGCGCACTCCGCTGATCATCGCGCAGCGTAGCAACGAGACGATGGAGCGTGCGGTCTACGAGCAGGCGTTGGATCTAGCGGGCCGCTTGATCAAGGGTGAAGATTTTCTGGTCGACCAGGCAGAGCACACCGTGCGCTTGACCGTGCGCGGCGAAGCGAGCGTGGCGCGACTGGCTCAACCGTTGGGAAGTGTGTGGAAGGGTCGCCGGCGGCGCGAGGCCTTCGTGCATCAAGCTCTCCTGGCGCGCCATCTGTTTCATCGCGAGCAGCACTATCTGGTGCAGGAGGAAACGGTCCGAATTATCGATGAGTATACGGGCCGTGTCATGCCGGATCGGGCGTGGGAGCGTGGCCTCCATCAGATGATCGAAGTCAAAGAGGGTTGTCCGTTGGGTCAGCGCCAAGAGACGCTTGCGCGTATCAGCTATCAGAGGTTTTTCCGACGGTATATCCGCCTGGCCGGGATGACGGGAACGGCGAGAGAAGTGGCGGCCGAATTATGGTCCGTCTATCGGCTTGGGGTCGTACGCATTCCGACCAACAGGCCCGCCCAGCGCACGCGCATTCCGGATCAAATCCACGTCACGGCCGACGCGAAATGGCAGGCCGTCGTCCGGGCGATTGCCGATGCCGGGCAGAGCGGCCGATCGGTGCTGGTGGGAACGCGCACTGTGGCGGCGTCCGATCATCTTAGCCGGTTGCTCACGCAACAGGGATTGACGCATCGCGTGCTCAATGCGCGGCAAGATGGCGAAGAAGCCGCCATCATTGCCGAAGCCGGGAGGCCCGGATGTATGACAGTCGCCACGAATATGGCCGGGCGGGGCACTGATATTCGTTTGGAAAAAGGCGTTGCGGATGCGGGTGGTCTGCATGTGATCGCGACGGAACGTCACGATGCCCGGCGCATCGATCGGCAATTATATGGACGCTGCGGACGGCAAGGCGATCGGGGAACCTACCAGGCGATCCTCTCGCTGGAAGACGAGTTAATCCGGGCTCAAGCCGGCCCCTTGTTACGATGGATCTCGCGATCGGTCTGCGCGCTCAGTCGCGGGACGCGGGCCTGGGCGGGGGGTGCCCTCTTCTGGTGGGCCCAGCGCCGCGCCGAGCGAACGCATGCGCACATGCGGATGGCCGTCTTGAAGATGGATGAACACTTGAATACGGCGCTGGCATTTGCCGGCCGGCCGGAATAGGAGGCGCGGTGAGAAAGGGGCGGGGACTAACCATAGCAACATGGGTGTTGATGGCGGTGATGCTGGGCTGGGCGCGCCCGGCTCTCTCTGCGGAAGGCAATTGTTTGATCCATCCATTCGTGATTATCACGATTACGACGCCAGTCGGCGGGTTATTGGAAAGCGTCACGGTCGACCGCGGCGATCTTGTGAAAGAAGGTCAAATCGTGGCGACCCTGGATACGAGCCTCGAACGCGCCACAGGGGCGGTTTCGCATGCGCAGGCTGAATTGAGCAATCGCCGACTTGCGGATCTCGAACTGCAACGGACGTCTGCGGAAGTGAACATGCGGACGATTCGCAGTCCCATTAACGGCGTAGTGGTCGAACGTTTCATGTCCCCGGGGGAATTTCCGAAGCAGGAACGCATTCTCAAGCTGGCGCAGCTGCACCCCCTGCGCGTCGAAGCGTATGTGCCTATTTCGATGCTGGGGAAGATCACCGTCGGCATGGAAGTGCAAGTGAAGCCCGAGGAGCCGGTCAGCGGAACATACAAGGCGAAGGTGACGGTCGTCGATCACGTCGTCGATGCGGGGAGCGGCACGTTAGGGATCAGGATGGAATTACCCAATCCGGATTTAAAAATTCCTGCAGGCTTGAAATGCACCGTTCGATTCCCACAGAAGCAAGAGAAGGGCGCGCCTTCCACTGAAACCCCCACGAACAAGGATCGATAGCCCCATGAGACACCACGCATCGCGATGGAGATGGATATGGGTGCCATGTTTCGTATGGGGGGCGGTCATCGTCGGCGGGACTGCCGGGGCTGCGACGGATTTCCCCTGCTTGGTCAAACCAAAGGTGATTGTGGCCGTAGGAAGCCCCATCCCGGGATTGCTGACGCAACTCACGGTTGATCAGGGCGATACCGTGAAAGAAGGGCAAGTGCTGGCGCTGTTGGAAGCCAGCATCGAACAGACCGAGGTCGAGGTGGCGAAAGCCAAGGCCGAGATGGAAGCCGCGATCACGAGCACACAAGTGAAGGCCGAGTTCAGTCAACGCAAGGCTTCGCGCGCGCGCAATCTCACGACGAGTTCGGCGATCGCGTCGAACGAATTCGACGAAGCGGAGACCGAGCAGCGCGTCACGGAAGCTGCGCACCGGGAGGCGTTGGAAAATAAGTTTCTGGCGCAACGGCAGTTGGCGCGGGCGGAGGCGGCCCTGGCGTTGCGTACGATTCGGAGCCCGATTACCGGCTTGGTCGTCGAGCGCTATGTGGCCCCCGGCGAACTCGTCAAAGATAAACCCATCTTGCAGATCGCTCAATTGGACCCGTTGCATGTTGAAGTATTGGCGCCTCTCTCGTGGCTGGGGAAGGTGACGACCGGCACGTCCATCGATGTGAAACTGGGTTCTGCAGCGCCGGGCACGCATCAGGCGCGTGTGACGCTCGTCAATCCTGTTGTCGATAGTGCCAGCGATACCTTCCGTGTGCGTCTCGAGCTGCCCAATCCGCAGTATCGCATTCCTGCTGGTGTGACGTGTTCCGCACGGGTTGCGCCGCAATAAATCTTCCGGCTCCCAGTTCGAACTTGTCGCCGGCTTACCGCTGACACGAACACGATAACGCGGTAGATCTTCTAACGTTGGTAGGACATGCCTATGAAGACAATGATGTTCAAATCGGCTGTGATATGCGTGGCGCTCGTGTCAACCATGGGGGGTGGCACAAGCCGGGCGCAAGACGCGATTCTTCTTCCTCCCGCAGAATTAAGGCTTACGCTCCGAGCGGCAATGGAAGCCGCGCTGGATACGAATCCCGAGGTGCGGTTGTTCAAGGAGAAGATCGAAGGGGCCCGCGCCGCCACGTCTACCCAATTAGGAGCCCTATTGCCCAATCTGTCCGGGACTGCGCAAGCCACCCATCTGACAGCGTATCTTGGGAAAATCGGCTTGGCACCGGTGCGAACCAATCCGTTTGAAGTCTATGATGCGCGCGCCAGCCTTACGCAGTCCTTATTCAGCTTGAGCCTGATCCAGCGGTGGAAAGCCTCGCGGGAGGCATTGAAGGTGGCGGAGCTCGAATCCGAAACGACGAAGTCCGACACAATGGGGACGGTCGGCCTGTTATATGTGGAGGCGCTGCGGGCCGACGCGCTGGTCAAAGCGCACGAGGCCAACCTCAAATTGTTCACCGAGCTCATCCAGTTGGCTCGCGATCGCCGCGGGAGCGGATTAGGAACGGGGCTGGATACCGCTCGTCTTCAAGCTCAACTTGAAAACGAGCGTCAGCAATTGACGTCGTCCCGCTATGAGGTCGAACGGGTCCATTTGAATTTGATCAATGCGCTGGGTCTCCCGTTCGATGTCCGGTTGGTTCTTACGGATGCCTTGAAGACCGACGTCGATGCGACGCCGCCTATTCACGATGCCGTCGCGACGGCGCTGAATGACCGGATGGAAGTCAAGGCGCAAAGCCAGCGCGTGAAGACGGCGTCCATCGGATTGGACTCGACGATGAGCGAACGATTACCATCGCTGCAAGCGCAAGGCGATTACGGTCGTATCGGCAATCGCTTGGACACGACGATCGATACTTACACCATCGGCGCCTTTCTCACTGTTCCCTTGTTTGACGGGGGGCAGCGACAAGGACGTATTCAGGAGGGCCGCAGCCAAGTCAGGCAGGAAATGATTCGTTTGCAAAGCGTCTCCAACCGCGTGACCTTAGAGGTACGTGAAGCTCTGGTGACCCTCGCGTCGGCGCAAGAGCAAGTAGGTATTGCCAAAGCCGGACTGGAAGCGGCGCTGATGGAATTGGCATTAGCCCGCGAGCGTTTTGCTGTGCTCAGTTCAAGCAGTAATTTGGAGGTGACCAACGCCCTATTCTCGGTGAGCCGGGCGCGAGAAAATACGGTCGATGCGATGTTTCGCCTCAATCAAGCGCGCATCAATCTGGCTCGTTCCCTAGGCCATTTGACAAGCCTTTCGTAGTCTTCTCATTTCTTCCGCGGCTCCCGCTTCGTAAAGCTGAAGGGCCCGCCGCCATCATGGCGGCGGGAAGTCAGGGGACCGTGCGCCTGCTGGACACGCCGGACACATTGACGGGGAGTTCACAAATCCCTCATGATCGCCAGTAGGAGCGGCTTCGCTCGCGGGAAATAATTAATCACCTCCAAAGGAGTATTCGTTAGATCATGACGTACCCGAGAAGTCCAAAAACATTGGTCGGCGGCCTCGCCCATCTCGGCCGTCTGATCGACAAGATTCGGTTGCGCCACGCGGGCCATATTCAGGATTATAATTATCTGACTGTAGGGTTCGACAAATATCTGCTGGAGTTTTTAAATGTGAACGGGCAGGAACTTGAACAGCGTGTGTTGCAGGGCGGGACTGACGAGGAGATTGTATGCTGGATTACGAGCCGCGGTCGTCAGTTCAGCGCGGATGAAATTCGAACATGGAACGACCGCATCCTCGCCGGCGGCCCGAAAGATGAGGCTGCGCGGCAGCGCTTTCAAGCGCGACTGAAAGACATCGCAACCCAGCGAGGCGTGCCCGTCAACTTGCTGCCTCATGTCGACACATGGGCCGATGTCATCGAGTTGGACGAAGGACGCCTCTAGTTTGACTCCGCTTGCTCCTATTTGCTAGAGTTCACGCCTTGCCCTCGCGTCCCCATCGTCTAGCCTGGCCTAGGACGTCGGCCTTTCAAGCCGGCAACACGGGTTCGAATCCCGTTGGGGACGCCAAATAACTCATTGATATATAAGGGAGTATTGGCAACCAGGAACACGGCCATCACCATCTTGCTACGGTGAGGCGTCCATGGCTGCTACGGTCTTCAAGCGTCCTGCTGGCTCTTTCTACATTCGACTCTTCCTCTCGCGTCGAGAAATCTGGACTTCCCTCAGAACGAAAGACCCCTGCATCGCTCGACTGCGCGGTGCCGTCCTGACCGGTCGCATCGCGTCGGCTACACTTCTCTCAGAGGGGTATATGACGAGAGAGAACATGAAGCAGATCGTCAAGCAATTCGTCAGGGAGATCATCCAGCGTGGCGAAGAGGATCGCGCATCGCGTACCAAGATCATGGAGAGCGAACGGCAAGCTACTGACCTCGGTCTTTCCGATTGCTTCGATGCAGCCAACGACCAACTACGGACAAATGATCTAACAGCGATTGCACCTACCGTAGATGGACTGCTGCGCACCCATGGCCTCTCCATCGAGAAAGACTCCACGGAGTATCGCGTCTTCTCACGGCTGGTTCTCAGTGGGTATATGGCTGCGTTGAAGGTGGAAGGCGAGCGGTGGAGAGAAGGTGACGAACGGGTCGAAGGACTGACTCTCGAAGAGACAGCTTTAGGTGGCGACTCTCAGAATACTGAGAGCGACTCTCGACCACTCGCAGTTCCAGTCACACAGGTCATCACGGCATACTTCAAGGAAAACAAGCGCGAGCCTCGTACAGACAGTCAGATCAAGAGCGGCTTCGACAAATTCATGAAAGTCATCGGCGGGGACTGTCCCATTGGTGCCATCACGAAGGAGAAGTGTCGCCCGTACAAAGAGGGCATGGCGACACAAGGTCTCAGCGTGGCTTCCGTGAACAAGTACCTACATGGTCTGTCCCATCTGCTCGCGTGGGCTAAGGGCCAAGGCTACCTTCCTGACTCCTGGGTGAATCCAGTCGATGGTCTCCGCATTAAGAAGCATCGGGGTGAGAAGCGACTGAAGCGAAGTCCATTTTCCGATGAGGAATTGACGGCCATCTTCGACTCGCGCGATTTCACGAAAGAGAAGGACAAACACCCCGAGCGGTACTGGCTACCGTTATGTCTGTTGTGGTCAGGTGCAAGACGCGAAGAGATCGCTCAGTTGTACCTTGACGATGTGAAGCAAGTGGAAGCCGTGTGGGTATTCGACATCAAGACTGACGAGAAACGAGGGCAAGGGTTGAAGAATGAGGCGAGCGTTCGGATGGTGCCTGTGCATTCTCGTCTAATCGAGCTTGGGCTTCTGCAGTATGTGAATCAGACACGAGCCACAGGTGCACTGAGGTTGTTTCCACGGTTGAAGCATGGTGGCAACGGTTTCGGAGACAGCGTTGGGAAGTCCTTTGCAAGGCACTTGAAGCAGGTGGGAATCGTCGATCAAGGAAAGGTCTTACATTCCCTGCGGCACACTGTGATTACTCGTCTGCATGGTAGGGGGGTGTCGCAGAACATCGCAGAAGCGTTGGTAGGCCATGCGGCGAACACGGTGCATGGGATTGTGTACTTGCACAGGGATGCGTTGCCGATGGCGCTCTTGAAGAAAGGGATAGAGAAGCTGGAGTTCACGGTTCAGCATCCAGGCTGACTCGACCGTCACTGGAGGAACTACACGGATCGGCAGATGATCTCGTTGACGTTGTTGAAGGAGTGTTTGGAGAAGCTGCAGTATCCAGTATTAGAATTTGTGCCGTGACAGCAGGAGGAGAGAACCGTGGCAGACGACGAGAAATTCACAAAACCAAGAAAATGTGAACACTGCGGGAACGTGTCACCGATGCAGATTCTCTTCACACATTCCATTTATAAACATCAGTATGAAACCATTGAGGACGACACGTACTGCCGTACTGATGAGGACATATACAGTGGTTTCCTCTGTCCTGCATGCAAGCAAGTCGTCTTGCAGGTCCTGCATACATGCGACGAAGTTGATCAAGATGACTGGTTCACAAGAACCCTATATCCACAACCGGAGACAATCGGAAAGTATCTACCGAAAGCTATCCATTCCGCATATGAAGCCGCTGGCAAGGTCCGTAGAATTGATGCGAATGCATATGCCGTTCTTCTTGGGCGGGTGGTCGAGATCATTGTCAGGATCGGAAGGCCCAAGGTGAAAGTCTGCACGACAAACTCCAGGACCTCGCGTCCAGAGGTGAGATTCCCGAGAGGCTGGTGGAGATGGCCCATGGATTACGACAACTTCGCAATGTAGGAGCCCACGCTGACTTAGGAGAATTGAATGAAAGTGAGATCCCCGTTCTTGACGCACTTTCACGCGCAATCCTCGAGTATGTTTATCGAGCACCACGCTTACTTGAAGAAGTGAATGAGAGACTCAAGAAATTGAAAGTGTAGATGGAAGATGTCCAGAACTCTGAGACGCTTCGTAGGACCTATGTCTAGTAGAACGGCCCAGGCCGCTTATCATATTCTCATTTGGACTGAAGCCCTCTTGACTTCACAAACGAATGGGAGCCGCGTATGCGTTATGTACTTATACTGTGCACACTGTCCATCCTAGCCCTCCCACCGCTGTCGCTTGCTGATCCCGCAGACACGACTGCCGACAAGCAACCGGCAAACAGTAGAGTTGACCCAAATAGCAGGGAACGGACGATTGCCACTTGCGTTAAGGAAGTTCGACAAGAGGTTCCTTACAGCCGGTTCGATGCATATGCACGCGGGTCTGCTCTATATTCGTTTGGTTCGCCGCAGGAGCGAGTCAAATTCGAGAAATGCATGTATAAGCACGGACAGCCGGTAAGCTTCGGAGAGAAGTAGGTTGACAGGGCCGTAGGTTCCCACACACGGATTTCTCACCACCCGCCTAGGCATTTCCTCCACTGCTGAATCTGACATCTTTGCAAACCTTCCGGCACCGCCTACACTGCCAATCGTGACACCTAACAACGAACCTTCGTCCAACCCTCTCACCGCTCGTATGGAGGATCTCGTGGATCTCAACGAACGCTCAGGCGATGCCTATATCTGGTTGCTGACCATCGGCATCTTCACCTTCGGATACGGTATCCTCGCAGTAATCGCCATTCCGTTCTTTCGGTTGTTGCCTTGAACCGCGTCTCATCCTACTCAGACTGAACCCTGAGACTGAGCTTTGAAGGTAGGCAGGAAGCTAGTCTCAGGAAGTCTCTGAGGAAGGGTAGGAACACTGACCCTAGGGATGGGAACCCACAAGTACGAGACCTTGAGTAGCCTTGAGGTCGGACTGAGAACCAGCCTGAGACGTAGCCAGAGACGTATCTCAAAAGATACGCTGGTCGTCTCAGACCTGGATCAAGTGCATAATGTTGAATTTAAAAGTGTATTCTGAGTGATGGAGGGGTGGTTGTTCTTACCCTAAGAGTATGGAGCAGCAGCAGCCACCCCATCCGGTTTAGACCTCTAGAGAACGAACCATCACGAAGCAATTGACAGGGCCGTAGGTTCCCACACACGGATTTCCCACCACTCGCGTAGATACGTCCTCCCCTGGTGCATTTACATCTTTGCAAAACTTCCCGTATCGCCTACACTTTCGAAGCGTGATAACTGACAACAAACAACTCAAATCTCGCGCCGCTTTAATGGAGGATCTTATGGAGGCCATCAACGAACGCTCATCCGATGCCTCTATCTGGTTTCTGACCATCGGCATCTGCTTGTTAGGAGCCGGCATCGTCGCACTCGCCTGTTTCTTAGCTATAACTTAAGCCTGAGAATGAGACCCTCGATGGAACAAGACTGGCTTGCCCGAACACCACTCAAGCAACTCCACTCCATGCGGGAGGTCATCCTCGAGCAGCGTGTAGCGACTCCCGATGAGACTGGCTTCCTCCAACGTCTCGAAATAGCGATAGACCAAAGAGGCCAATTCTTCTTCCGGTGTTGCTATTAGGAAACATGAATAACCATTACTATCTCCACGATAATTGTATGTATATCTCTCACCCCGATGGGACGGTGAGTGTCATGGTCATGGAAGGCGTGCATGTGTACACCCTGAGCCCTTCCGGCGTCAGTAAAGATTTAGCAGAAGATGAGGTGGACGGATGACGCTTGATCCACGCCCTAGGCTGGAGAGTCTAGTAATAAAGTAGCCCTTCCTTGTCGAAGCTGCTCTCTGGCAGGCCTTATCGACAGCATCCCACACCGACTTGTTTTCATCCTGGTTAACCGTGCATACGTTCATATAAGAGGTCTTATATGAAGCATTGCATTGTTGTAGATTCCTCGACGAATCCATATAGTTCCGCTGTCATTCTCCATAGGGCATAACCCATGTTTAGAAAAAGTCCCTCTCCCATATAAGCTCTTATATGGCGGAAGGACCTTTTTGGCGAATCACGCTGCTTCAACGAAGCCAAAGCTCTTGGCCGTTTGTCGAACCAATGATCCACCATTCAACCTCCAGGTCGTGCTATGGTCACTGGCACGTCTAACCACCTTCTTCCACGTTGATGAGGCTACATCGTCAGCGTTGAGAATCTCCTTGAGCTTCCTGCTTGAGAGCTTATCCCTCAACTCCTTCTCAAGATACATCTCAACCCGCTTCACCCACGCTTCTATCAGTCCAACTTCTTCCACCACAAACTTCGTCTCCATCTTGCTCCATACACTCTGCGGGAAAGCTTCCTGAGATTTTTCTTTCAGGCTCTTGTCCCTGCTACTAGAGAAGATGACAATCGAGAGTTGCGGAAGTGACTTCCCGTTGACTGTCACTCGGCATTGACCTCTGCCTGTGCTTTGCTGAAGTGTCGCTGCCTTCTCCGACACCCTGACCGCCTTGATCTGAGTGTGTGTCAACCGCGCTCCGAGGTTATGTAATTGTCCACACATCGAAGCAGCAATCTCCGAATCTAGCCTCTCTTGAATGCCTACGTGAATCACGACATCACAATAGGTCCAAGAGTTGTTCGCGTCATGCTGTCCATAGTTATTGACCACGATCTGCGGTCTCTCTGGCTGTCCCTTGCTGAACCGGTCTCGTGCTATCTTGGTGAGGTCGCATCCACCGTTCTTCAAGGCTTCCACCAAGAGTTCAACGAGGTTGTTTCCAGCAAAGTCCTGCTTATGTGTCCAGATCAGGATGTTCCTTCCTTCCTCTGCGTGCGTCTTCACCTTCTCCACGATCTCTAGGATCAGATTTCCACCTACTGCCTTCCCGTCTAGGTATGCTCTCAAGTCGGTTGACACCTTGTCCTTACCTGCGCCAGTGTCCCAATGTTGGAACTCATGGTCAGTGCAATCCTTGAGGTCAGCCAGCTTCTTACCGTACCACTTCTTCATCTCGATCAACCGTGCATGATGGAGCTCGGCATCCTTGATAGAAGGATCGAGTGGTGTCAACTCAGAGACACCGTAGCTCGCATCGAGAACCAAACAGTTTGTCATGCAGTCAGGCACGACGACATGGTACGCAATGATCCCTGCTTGCTGCGTTGGGATTACTCGGCACTTGAACCGGAGCATCTCAACGAACTGCACCAGAGCTTTCCGGTTATCCTTATTCAACCGGCATGCTTGAAGCTGGTTATAGAACTTCTGCACGTCACCTTGCGGCATGTGAGTGAGCAGGCCGTCACACTCGGAGATCACATCAGCACTCTTCGCAAGCATTCGTGCATTCTCCGCGACGATGTAGCTGAGACACGCTCGAAGCCAGTTGCAGAGGTCTGATAGCTCTGGCTGTGCTTCGACTTTGCCACAGAGTGCGTCGAGTGCTTCCTTGAAGCTCACCACCGACATATTCTGGACTTCAACCCGCTGCGCTCGTTCATCCCACAGTGCGAAGTCACGCACCTTGCCATTGCATTTCAGAAAGTACACGAGGTCTTTCTCCGGCTGACGTTCCTCGCGTCTATAGACCTTCCTGATCCGGTTGTGAGCGACCATCAGGATCGCCGCATCCTTTCGATCATCGTCACTCGGCCGCTTGACAGTCTTTTTCTTATCGACTCCATGAATCACCGCAACTAACTTGCCGATCTCTGCCTGCGGAATACCTGCGTCTAACAACGCTTCCTCGAAATCGTACAGTTGCTCAACTCGTGAAGCCGTCAAGGTGAGCGTGATGCCGTTGCCTAGTAGCCCTAGTTGGTAGGCTGCTGCCAGGAACGCAGCCACACCTGAAGACTTACCAAAGCCAATCGGTGCCGCGAACGCCCAACGCCCATGCTGTGACACGTCTTCCCCATTGACCATCGAACACAGCAAGTCATGGAGTGCAGTCAGGGCCATCGCGTGCGCTTGGTCGGGGATCGTTCCATGCTCGCGGAGAATCTGAAAGTGAATCGTACTCGTCAGTTGAAGCAGTTCTGCTGCTTGTGCATTCGTAATCATTTGGTTTCCCCTCTTTGACACGCGAACAAGTGGACACACGAAAGCCTATCCTCGGCCATGTCACTGGCAGGGGAATGCCTATCAACACCGAGGGCGACCACACTGCAGGTAGTCTTCGACCCCCGTGCATCCGCTTCTGCGTTTGATGATTGTTGTTGGTTCGACGATTGGAACTGAGGGCACAGGCAATGAAGCCCATGCCGCCCAAAGTTGCATCAGGCTGCGCGAACTCGGCGACTCCGGAATCAGTCGCTACTGACTGGCTTTCACCTTTCTTGCACCGTTCCTCACAGCTACCCGCTCCACCTCAACCCTCCTTAGGTTGCCAGTCAGGCTGGCACCGTAAAGCGCTATAGCGCGCCTCACTAGAAGTCCTATGGATACTTGGTCAGGTCCCGCGAGGATGTCCAAGGCTTGTCGGAGGGCGTTCTGGGTGGGACCATCGAAGCGAATATGATGCACGACACGAGCGGAGGCATACCGCTGTTGGGTTGACTTCACCACGCCTGGGACGTTCTGAAGGTTGTTTGATTTAGGCACTGGTGAACTCCTTTTGTTGTGAGAGCCAGCTAACCGGCTGTGATGGTCATGGTGGTCGTATCGAAAAAGAGACAGACAAGGTATGAGCCACAGGCACATGAAGTAAGTCAGCGCTCAGGGCGTTGGCAGTCTGCTATGAGGATCAGTTGTGAACTGGAAGAATGTGACGGAATGGCAGGTCGGCGGATGGTCTAAAAGGCAGGCTCGACGGCTTCTTTCATACTAGTGATACCTTTTATTTTTCATTGTTACAACCATAACTTAGGATGTTTTTGCGGTTCTTTGTATTCACAGCGCTTTCAAGAGCTTCCGTTGAGCCTTTCTTTCATGTATCCACTTGTCTTCGAGTGCCTTCATCCGTTTCCGCTTGATGGCTGCTCTCTTGCGTCTACGCTTGGCATTGTGTTCTTCTCGCTCTTTGGTTTGACTGTCGGCACTCTCCCTTCTGAACAACTCCCGCGTGTACTTCGCTAGCTTTCTGTTATTTTCAATGAGGTTTTGTCCCTTCGCAATCAGTTGCCCGCGTTGCTTCTGCAGCCAGCCTATACGGTTCCGTAGTTCACGCTTGGTCCACTCAGTAAGAGGGATCGGCCGAAACTCCATCCCGTAATGATCGCTGTCGCGCATGCCCATACGTCCACACTGTGCGCGAACCTCATCCATCGTCTTACGCCAAGCAGCATCGCCATAATTGGAACCTGCCTTTGATTTGTGGTTGTGATGTCCTTGCATCTTTTTAACCTTTCATTGTCGTCTCTACATTGAAGTGTACTTGTTAGCTGCATGATGTAAATAAGACCTAAGTCCAACTTGTTCTGAAGGCTGAATGCTGGTACACCTATCGGAACACGGCACTCAGAGTGAGACACTAGAGCTGAAGAAGGAGAACCAGATGCAGGCATGCCCAACACTGAGCGAGACGAAGAAGGCAGTTGGCTATCTACGAGTTTCTACTGCAGGGCAAGGCCAGCGTGGAAATGGAATCGAAGCGCAACGGGCCAGCATCGAATCGTTCGCACGATCTGAGGGCTTTGTGATCGATCTGTGGGTATCTGAGATCGAGACTGGCAAGGGTGCTGACGCTCTCACGAAGAGACCGAAGCTTGCCGAGGCGTTGAAGGCCGCTCGTCGGCTCAAGGCACCAGTCATCGTCTCGAAGCTCGACCGGCTCAGTAGGGACGTTGCGTTCATCTCTGGTCTCATGAGTGAGCGGGTTCCCTTCGTGGTGGCAGAACTCGGTGCAGACGTTGATCCGTTCGTGTTGCACTTGTTCGCAGCCTTGGGTGAGAAGGAGAGAAAGCTCATCGCAGTGAGAACACGCGAAGCTCTGCAGGCGTTGAAGAGGAAGGGCGTGAAGCTCGGCAATCTCGAGAGCTTGCCGATTGCACAGAGACTAGGAGCCGATGCGATGAGAGCGAAGGCCGATGCGTTCGCTCAAGCCACGCTACCCATCATCCAGGCGTACCAGCAGCAGGGCATGACGGTCAGAGAGATTGCGGAGGAACTGAACAAGAGAGGCGTGGAAACATTCCGACAGGGACAATGGCATGCCTCGACAGTCGTGAACCTACTCAAGAGAACCGCCAGCTAATCTCACCACCACCAGCGGATACCGTATCCGACGGAATCAGAGGCAACGTGATGAATTGTTTGAAGCTGGCTCTAGGTTGTTGCGGAGCTTGTTGCTGGTGCCTTCAGGTGTCTCACTAGAGTTCAACGAAATCAACGGTCCTCGTGCTGGCCTCGATCTTCATTCAAGCCTGTGCACAGTAGGTAGAAAGACTTGGTAAGTTGGGAGTGTCCCTGTGAGGATTCTGTGGGTATGTCATGGGGGGATTGCGGCGATGCTGTCCTCGCTATACCTTGACGCATTTTTGCGGCAAATTAAAACGTGCAGTCACTCGACCTGTGCACCCTTGATTCTGTCTGGCGCTATGATTTGGCTGTACTCAATCTTCGGATGACCCGACAGCCGTGTATGCGCGTCCCCTCGGGCGTGTGCTGATCCATAGTCGTCAGCCATGCAGACAAGACCGCAGGTGGAGCAGGTGAGAAGGATGGCGGTGGTGGGATGGCGTTGCATGAAGGTAAAGGATACCAGGAAGCGCGAAAGTAACAAGGCAGAAGGATTAGCTCTCTCTAGAGATTTATACTAGGCGTAACCGGATGGAACGGTAACAACGTGGGCAACGGTGATCGGCAGGCCTGCTCGTTCTTTTCCACTGAGTGCCTTGATGGCGTTGTCAGCGTGGTCCTCCGAATCCATGACCACGTAGCCATAGCGAAGGGAGTTACCGCAATGGTCAACCACGATCCGGCATGAGACTACTGAACCAAAAGGCGTGAACAACTGTGTGAGGTCGTCGGCAGTGGTGGAGAGCGAGAGGCCGTCAACTATCAGCGAAATCGCAGTCGAAGTGGTGTTGCTCATGAGGAGTTATTGTAGTCATAGCACCTACGCTTGTATACCGTCAAAAGGTCTTAAGTATTCCATTCATTGCGGTAGCTTACTCGGTCTCCTCGGGTGTGATTTGCTGCTACGGTTTTATCTTGGAGTGTGCTACGGTGTCGCATAACTGGTCGTTAACGTTCCTGAATTGGTCCCCTCCCGTTGGGGACGCCAAGGCATTTGAACAGACCGTACCCGCAAGAACCTTCACTATAGTCGCCTTTCCGCTGAATTCGTAAATCCTCTGTTCGCCATCTTGTTTCGGATCGAATCGAATCCGACCTGCCAGTAATTGTTTCAGGATCTGGCGAGCCTGTGTCACGTGGCGCGAGAGAATACCTTGCCATTCAGTGAGCCGATCGCGAAGCTCTTCCTCCAATCGTCTATTCTCCCTGAAAAATTCAATCAACGTTCGATCCGTCGCTTGCATGGCCATTTCTAGTCCATTCTGACAGGCGTAAAGTCAGCGAGGGTCAGCCGATTAAGGTCAGGCGAACCTATAGTGAGATTCTCCGAGGCAACATAAAACTGACTGAGGCCGTCGATGTAGGTCCTGGAGACCTAAGTAGATTGCTGAAATAGATACTATCGAACGAAGGACGAAGCCGTGCCATTACGTCAAAGTACGCTCATTGAATACCCGTAATATCCAGGTCAATAACAGCAAGATAGTTATCTAGTACTAGGTAAATAGTGCAGTGCTTGATTGGCTTGCCAATGAACTCCGCGCCAATGTAACTAGCGACACCAAGTATGACTACCGATAGGTATTCCATAACTACTCACCTCTCTCCATTAGCGTCTCAAGCTCTCCCTGCATTCTGTCTCCGATTGATGTGAGATGTGATGTGAGGGATTTCTTCTTGTCGCCGCTCTCCATCCTGGCAATATATGCCTGGCTAACTTTCGCTTTCTTCGCGAGGTCGACCTGCGTCATCCCCTTTCGCGATCGCATTTCGCTAAGCACCGTACCAATCCTCCTGAGAGACATTATTGCCTCAGGTAATATCATGGTAAACAGAAAACCACGTAGAAAGACGTCCGCAGCGTACCATAGTTGACAGTGCGATGATCTTGGTTTCAGGATGGTACCTATAGCCCCAAAACATTTGTCTGAGTGAGGCAGTCATGACGCCAAAAGAAATCAGGGAGCTTCGGCAGGCCTGGGAGAAATTGGACAATCCACCTTGTGACCATATCTCGCTCCAATTGGCCCGTAGCGATAAGGGGTACCTCCCTGGTGAGTACATCTGTACACGCTGCGGCGTTCAAGTGCATACGAGCACCTGATTGATTCTGTTCCTATGCTGGTTTCAGGACGAACCGACGCCCGCGATTAGATCGGGACCAACCGACAGCACCCCGCTGGTTGCCATCGAGAAAGATCTCGAGCACAGCTCGCACTTTTCAGGGCATACACCCTCGTTAGATTTGAACTTAACGCTCGTCTGCTTGTCAGATACAAATACGTATCGCGTAAGCGATGAATCTTTTAGAACCTATATCCAAGCACGCACTTTGAAAATGGATGTATATTTGCAAACACCAAATTGTCTAGTTGTAAAACAGTAATGTCCGCTTGTCTGACACAGACTCTGCCCCAGTGTTCCGCTGAAGATTATCAGTGCCTTTCTGGACGGCACGCGAGATGCGTAATCGAACCTCTTGTTTAGGAGGACGGCAGATGCCCTCTACATCACACATCGGTACGGAGGTTTGCATGACTCTCCATCATTTAAGTCGATTTATGTGCGCGGCGGCTCTCATTCTCCTGAGTATGGGATCAGAAGCAGTGGCGGAGGATTTTCACTTCATTACCATTGATGTACCTAACGCACAGTTAACCTGGGTCCGTGGCATCAATGACCGGGGGCAGATCGTCGGAACATTCATAGGCGCAAATGGGCCGCACGGCTTCATCAATACTGATGGACACATCACCACGATCGACGCTCCTAATCTGGCAGGCGAGGGAAACTTTCGAACTGTTGGTACTGAGGCAATGGGTATCAACAATGCTGGCACAATAGTTGGTACGTTTGATACGCGCGCTGACGCAGGGGAATTCGCGTATGGTTTTGTTGAAAAGAAGGGACAGTTTTCTCTGTTCAGTGGTGGTTGCTGTCCAGTGCCCAATCCGGTCAGTATTAACAACAACGGTACAATCCTTGGGAATTACTTCCAAGTCAACAGAGGCAATCTGAATGGATTTGTTCAAGATGTGAAAGGGAACCGGACTACGATTTCGGTTCTGGGCGCCTTTGAGACGTCGGTGTCCGGCTTTAATGCGCGTGGAGACATTGTAGGTCAATACCGGGATTTGAGTGGTTACCATTCTTTTTTGGATCACGCTGGGAACGTCACTTTACTTAGCGTTCCTGGAGCCCAACAGACGATCGCAATGGATATCAATGATTGGGGTGTGATCGTTGGCTCCTTCCTGGACATAAATAATCGGTCCCATGGATTTCTAGACATCGCTGGACACTTCATTACAGTGGACGTTCCCGGTTCACAATCTACCAATATCACAGGAATCAATAATCTAGGGCTATTTATCGGAGGGTTTATCGACGCGAACGGCCGCAGTCACGCTTTCGTTGATCCTCCGTCTGAAGTTCCCGAGCCAGCGCCTCTTTTCTTGCTAGCCTCCGGACTTGTAGGCCTGGCGCTTTTAAGGAAAGACTTCACTAAATATGCTCGAGCCTACTGTGATCTTCCCCCAATTTAGTGGACACCTCGAAAAGGGTGGGTCATGTTAACCCCTGAGGTGTGCACGATGAGCAAAGTTAGACGATCCTTTACACGCGAGTTCAAGGTCGAGGCGGTCAACCTTGTGACGGAGAGCCGAAATCCCGTGGCGCAAGTAGCCCCGAGAGCTGGGTCTGCGCCCCAATCTGCTACGGCGCACTGGCCAGCGATCCGGCCGATTCCTTTCCCGGCAAGGGACGGCGGAAGCCCCATGAGAAGGAACTGGCGCGACTGACGCGGGAACTCGCCCGGGTGACGCAGGAGCGTGATTTTTTAAAAAAGTGCGGCGGCGTACTTCGAAGGCGCCGCGATGAGATTCGGACGCATGCGGGCCGCTTTCCCGTCACGTGGATGTGCCAGGCGCATCGACGGTATCGGACACGGGCGGAGGCCAAGCAGGACATCTTTGAGTGGCTGGAAGTGTTCTACAATCGGGCCCGCCGTCATTCGACTTCCGGTTATCGATCCCCCGCCGAGTTCGAAGCGATGACGAAGCGGCCTTAACTCGGTGTCCATGAATTCGGGGGAAGATCAAGGCAAGGCTTCCTAGTTTCGAGAGGATAACAATATAGCCCCGTGCATATACCTAGTCCAAGAACTAGCACGCTTCCTAGGCCGGAAGTCCAATAGAAAAGCTCAATTTATTTGGATCACTATAAGTGTGCGCTCAGGGAACTCCATTCAAACATCCTAATCCGAGCCAACGATGCGTGACTCCAGAGGGGACGGTGGAGCACCACCGGAAAGGGGTTGAAGGATGAATGGAAGATGAGCAAGAAATTCCTGAAGGATATGAAGTGGTATGTACCTCTTACATAACCCTCAAGAATGGGAAGCGACTCTACGCAGCTTCTTACGGGCGAAAAGCGTGGCGGCTTGTAGCACGTAAGGCGTGTTAGGATGTTTCCCTGAGCGCACCATACTTAGCTTCTGCTACAGATAAGTGCAAGCGTTTTTCCCTTCGCCACCCTTGCTGTCAACAGACTCTCGGTCAAAAGGGTTCTGCTAAGCAGCCTTCATAATCCCGCGATATTCCGTGATCCAATGGCTTGCAGTTCCAGTTTGGGGACGCCAACTTAAACGGAGCAGCGACCTTGCACGGATTGAAGCATGGCCAATTGCTCTGGTAGCAGCGGTAAATAGCTTTCTGTTCCGGTAGTCCGATAGCTCTTTCGATCACCTTCTCGAACAGCCTCACAGTGCAATGGATTCTCGACCAGCGTCTTCGACAGCCGCCGGGCCGACCCGACATGTCGCTCGAGCAGTCCTCGGATATCAGCTAACCGGGCCTTCAATTCTCGCTTGAGTCGGGCTTCATCGAGAGAGCTGACTTGTTCCTCTGCGGCCAACCGATCGAGTTTGCACAAGAGTGTCATGGCGGGCCTCTTCTGCCTTAAGCCGATCGAAAATCCATCGACTTTTGGCCAGGGTCGCGAGAACGAGATGCCAAGGTCTAGAATTTCTCCCGACAGCTTTGAACCCCTTCGTGGACATCCCTTCGCGGTCGGCGCTTCATGTGAAGCTCTTACTCTACTGGATACGTTGGACCGCTTTAAGGTCTGTTTTGATGAGCAGGGCCAGCGCACACCGGAAGGACATCGCCTTTTCCAGGAACATTTCACTGGTAATAACGCTAGGTGGGCTATTCAAAAACTAACTGTTTTTTTGAATAGCCGCTGAAGGAGGAAGGTCGGATGGCAAACATGGGCTTCGGAGACCTCCTTTTTGGAGGTTTCTGTATAGCCGTTGCTTACCTCCCTAGCGATGGATTCCTGTCATGTCCCACCCGACCTCATATTCTTCCTCATAGATCGCCAGGCGTCATCAGAATCTAAGTCATTCAACCAACTCGCTCGAACCATCGCAGCGGTTCAGAAGTAAATGTTTTTTTGAGCTTACTCGGCTGCTCCAGAGCCGAGTGGACGGACAAGCGACATCCCCGCTCCACAGAAAACAAGACGTTTCATCTGAGCTGTCAGTTTTGACAGTTGTGCCATCGCGCCTCTGGCTTCATATAGTCCAGCAGCGTATGTGCATCTAAAGGGCAGGAGCGACGGGCTCGTCGCATCACGATCGACCTCTCAAAGGAGAAAGAGTATGAGACGAGACGCAAGGCTTATCATCTTCACTGTCATGCTGATGGGGGTATATGCAGCGATGGCGGCTATTTCGGTGTCTGCGCAAGAAGTCCTGCCGAGTCCCGAACCGAAGTTCAAGAGAACCATCGGCCAGACATACAAGGACTCCACGCCGGATAAAATCCTTCTCATCAAGGCGCCCGCGCCGCCGAGGAGCCTTTCTGACACGGTTCCCCTCTATACGAACCTCGGCTCCCACCACAAACGTATCTCCACTCGAGTCCCGGCCACACAGCAGTACTTCGACCAGGGCCTGCGACTTGTCTATGGATTCAATCACGCGGAAGCGATCCGGTCCTTCACGCACGCCGCAGAGCTCGATTCCACCTGCGCCATGTGCTACTGGGGAATCGCACTCGCCTACGGACCGCACGTCAATGCTCCAATGGACTCGGCGAGCGGAGTCGCCGCGTATGCGGCGGCGCAAAAAGCGCTGGCGCTCAAGTCCCACGCCACGGTGCCTGAGCGGGCGTACATCGAGGCGGTTGCGCAGCGCTACGCGGCGGTCCCGCCGACCGATCGTGCCCGGTTGGACACGTTGTACTCGCGCGCGATGGAGCGGGTCGCCAACACCTATGTCGACGACCTCGACGCCGCGACCCTGTATGCCGAATCGCTGATGGACCTCCGCCCGTGGAACTACTGGCAACCCGACGGGACTCCTTACCCCGGCACCAATGAAATCGTACGCCAGCTCCAGAAGGTCATTTCGCGCAACCCGAACCACCCCGGCGCGTGCCATTACTACATCCACGCGGTCGAAGCGGTGAACCCGCAGGCCGCGGTGCCATGCGCGGAGCGGCTCGCTGATCTCATGCCGGGCGAAGGGCATATGGTCCACATGCCCGCACACATCTACATTCGCGTCGGACGGTGGAACGACGCCGTGCAGGCCAACCAACACGCCATCCATACCGACGAGGTGTTCATCGAAGGGCAGCACCCGATGGGCGTCTATCCGCTTGCGTACTACCCGCACAACATCCACTTCCTCGCCTTCGCCTCCACGATGGCGGGCCGCAGTGCGCAGGCGATCGAGGCGTCCAATACACTCACCTCCAAGGTGAACCTCGACGCCGCGCGCCAGGTCGGGATGCTGCAGGAGATGCTGCCGTACCACGCGCTCACGCTCACGACGTTCGGAAAATGGGACGACGTGCTGGCCGAACCGCTTCCGCCGGCGGACATCCGCTTCTCGTACGCCATGGCGCACTACACCCGCGGCGTGGCGCACGCCGCCAAGGGACAGTGGGCGGAGGCGCAAGCCGCGCTCGACACGGTGACGGCGATCAACGCCGCGACGCCCGAAGGGGCCGATGGCAAGACGGCGCTCTCGATCGCCGTGCACGCGCTGTCCGGCGAGATCGCCACTCGCCGCGGCGACCTCGACGCGGGCACCAACCACTTCCGGGAGGCGGTCAAGATCGAGGACGCGGGACTCTACTTCGAACCGCCCAAGTGGTACTACCCGATGCGGCACTCGCTCGGCGCCGCGCTGTTGAAGGCGGAACAAAATGCCGAGGCCGAGAAGGTCTATCACGAGGACCTCCGGCGCTTCCCCGAGAACGGCTGGTCCCTGTTTGGGCTCGCACAGGCGCTCCGGGCGCAAGGGAAGAACACCGAAGCGGCCGCAGCGGAAGCGCGCTTCCGCCGTGCGTGGGCAAGCACGGACGTGACGTTGACCGCGACGAGGTTCTAGTGAATTGAGTTACCTTCTGCGCCATGAACGCGGGAGAGATCTGTGATTTCTGTCGCCACCTGTGGTCGACCGCCGGCATTTCCGCTATGACCGGGTTTCCGATCACCGTCAAATCTAGTCCGGCCCGTCAATGCCATCGCAGGACGCCACGCACCTCTTTCAATAAACGGTGCAGATGGACTTCTACTTCACGGGGCTTCAAAAACGCGCGCCTGTTTACCAGCCTATTGACACATGACTTCATCGGCTTCTGATTTCAGGCGGATCGGAGTAGCAGTACCTGTGGCCTCACGGTGTTTGCCCCTTAGACAAGAAGGGTACGAACTAGAGAACCATGAAACGAATCCCTCTGTTTGCACTCGTAGTTGTATGTTTGCTCAGCCGGTACTAGTCATTACACTCCGGTTGGACGAGCTTCCCGTTCAGCCTGTCAATGGCCTCAGCTTTTCTGGCGTGACATTGGATTCACGGTGAACGGACAGCCTTCAGACGATGCTCGGTACGCCGATGGTGGTCGAGGGGGAATCGGCCCAGGGGTGCTCTCTTATGTTCAAGGCCCGTCTTTGGAATGCTGCAGGCATTCTCACGCTTTCTTTTGCAGCTCCCTCTCCAGTTCTTCAGTTTGGTCACGTTCGAGACATTATTGGATCTCTTTCGCCAGGGTTTGCCGTAGAGCTCTTCAAAATGTCTTCTTCGCTCGGAACATTTCCAGTGAACACAACGAGTCTAGTTGGTTTCAGTGAAGGGCTATTTACCTATGCAGGGCAGCCGATTGATTCAGCCATCATCACTTGCCACAGTAGATGATTTGTCATAGATAATTTGGCGTACCACACTGTTCCCGAGGCATCAGCCTTAACCCTTTTAGCTGGTGGGAAGGGACTCCTTGTGGTCATGGCGGTATGACGTGTGCCCCGCGCGTCAATGTTACCCTACCGAGTATCGGGTCGTGCGTCGGGAATGAAGCCGTGTCGGTTCGGCATCTCGACCGTCGGCAGCGTCTCTGCATCGAGCACCGTGTCCTCTGCGATGACTTCATTCTGGAATAGAAGCCACGCGATGACCGAATAGGTCTCGTCCGTGGTCAGAGACTGCGGCGCGTTGAACGGCATCGCTCGGTGGATATAGTCGTATAAAGTCGTCGCATACGGCCAATAGCTGCCGACCGTTCTGATGGGCTTGGAGCTCGCCAGCGTATTCCTGCCACCCATCAGTTTGTCCTTTGGCCCTTCGATCCCGGTGGGCCCATGACAGGCGGCGCATTTCTCTGCGTAAATTCGTGCGCCTTGTTTTACCGTCCCCCGGCCGGGCGGCAGTCCTTCACCGGTCGGCGACACATCCATGTTCCAGACGCGGATGTCGTCGTCAGTGGCGAGCCGACCCAGTCCATAGCTTCCGCTCTCTTCAGCGAAGGAAGTCCAGGCCCCGCCGCTTAAAGCGATCACAAGCGCGCTCATGATGACGATCACTCTCTTATGCATAGATGTTGCGTACCCGTCCATCGCGTTCGACCCTCCAGCTTTGAATCGCGTTATAGTGATAGACGGAATGATTTCCACGGACCTTCACCAGCTCCTGACGTGTTGGTTGGATGTAACCGGTCTCATCGATGCACCGACTTTGCAAGATAGTGTCGTGTCCATTCCATCGCCACGGAAACACAAACCTCGTGTGACATTTCGGAAGCACGGGCTCCTGAAGCTGCGCGCCTTGCCACGTGCGTCCTCCGTCCACGCTCACCTCGACCTTTGTTACTCGCCCGCGCCCGCTCCATGCTAGGCCGCGGATCTCCTGAAAGCCGGGATGAATCTGCTGTTGGCCGGAGGGAGAGGTAATGACCGACTTGGCCTCCATCACCAGACTAAACTGATAGGCCTTCCCGTCGGGTAACAGATCAGTGTATTTGGCGGTCTCCCAGCGCGTCATAAAGGGGGCTGATCCCAGTTTGAGTCGACGCAACCATTTCACATTGATGTTGCCTTCGAAGCCCGGCAACAGAAGCCGCAGTGGATAGCCCTGCTCGGGCCGTAACGCCTCGCCATTTTGGCCATAGCAGATCATCGCCTCCTGTAAGACCTCGTCGGCGAGCGGAACACTGCGGTCCAATCCGGCTGCATCACTGCCCTCCGCCAACATCCAGGTAGCTTCCCGGCGAACAGCCACTGCCTCGAGGAGCGTCGACAGTTTGACGCCCGTCCACTCGCTGGTGCTCGTCAGGCCGTAGATGTCCTGGACCGTCACATCTTGCGCCTCGCGCCAGCCGTCCCAGGTATTCCCCGAACACTCCACGAAGGCCAACCGTGACACGGCGGGGAACCGTTTCAAGTCCTCAAGCGTGAAGATCAAGGGCCGCTCGACCAGCCCATGAATCAGGAGGCGATGGCGAGCCGGGTCGATGGCGGGAACGCCATTGTGGTGCCGCTCGAAGTGCAGCGAGGATGGCGTGACGATGCCGTGTAGATCCTGCAAAGGGGTAAGCGAGTTGTAATTGTTCGGGGTATTGGCTCCCCAACCATGAGGCGCTCCTGGCCCGGCTCCGCCCACTCGGGTCTGCTGCTCAAAGGGTGACCGTGCTCCATAGGGACGTGGTAAGGCCCCCGGAACCCGCATGGGATCATCTGGTACCTTTACCTCTTCAGCATGCGCCGTTGGAAAGACAAGGGCAGCGGCACCTAAGGCCGTGACAGAAGCCGTGTGCTGTAAAAACCGTCGACGGTTGAGGTTGCTGGCGTCTTCGTTCATAGCCCCTCCTTTCCTGAGGCTCCTCGAGGAATTCGTCTGGACGTAACCCTACGCGTGCTTAGCACATCGAACAACGCGAATGGGTCCTTGAAATATTCATCCCACGAATCTACACGCTTCCTAGAGTCAAAATGTCATCGCCAACTTGCCTGTACGGCTTTGGATCGCTGGGGCTTTGCCTTGCTTACCGAGCTGTTTGGGTCCTCCTCAATGCCAGTGGGGGATTCGGTGTGGGAACATTGGTGCTTTCCACGACGCTGTGTGTGCTCACCCGATGCGGCTAACGCCCTGCCATGACGAGGGCCGGATGACGGTGGCGTTCTCTCAGGGGCCGGGGGATCAAGAAAAAGAGGCAGATTCATGACCGTGAAGATATCAAAGGGATTGGCACGAAGCTAGTGTCGGCGGGTTGACCCGTCTATAAGGGCAGACGTGCTCTCAGCAGTGATGAGAACGGTGCCTACCGCGGCACGATTGCAACGGCAATTGCCGAAGCCGGAGAAGTGGACTATCTCCAAGAATTCCTGACAAGTGATCTTGCCCCATCTCGAGGGTATTGCCAGTTCTCCTCGGACATATCTTCCTCCCGGGAACAGCGAACATGGCCGAATTCTCTCCGGCATGCACGACCAAGAATAAGCAGTACACTCGTCTGTATCGGGTATTGGTGATAGAAAGGTGTTCATGCCGGCACCTTCGTTATTCTCGCTCCCCACGGTCACCTTACGGACGCGAGCGAAACTTGATGCTTCGCCTTTACCCTTAAAGGCAATCCGAGTTCCCAGAGCCAAGCCAGGACTGACCTTCACCCCTTCCACCGCCGCGGTTAAATCAGTACGGAGCAATGACACTTCGATACACGTCGCCCTTGGTCTTGCCTTCCACACCGATCTCTTTAGCGATGGCGTTAGTATCGAAAACTTTCCCTTGATTTGGAGTCGCACCAAGAGTTGTTGCTGTAACAACGAGTATGGTGATAAACGACAAGGGTAAGCGGCACATATTCACCTCATCAGATTTTCAAATACCCTAACAAGGAGGGCGGACGATTACTGTCTCTTAGATACTTATGCATTTTGTTGCTACCACTCTGCTACCAGAACCGCCCGATCCATCATGATCCAGCAAGATCATTCCTCTTCCAAAACTGCAATATTTCCTTCTGATAGATCGCCTTGGGTCTGCTCAGCTAGGGTTTCATGAGGTATACGGCGGGGTTCCTCAACGGTTGAAGGGAGAAAGTACGGTTCCAATCAAGCTGCCCAGATCTGCCATCATAAGGAAGTGTCCTCATCGTTCTATCGGACGGTGTAATGGCCTTCGCCAAAAAGGTGCCATCCGCGATGGTGCACTCCACCCTGGCAATGTACGACCTTGAGTTTGGTATCCTCACCTATGTCATGACCGGCGGGACAGCGGTCGGGATCGGTCGTCCACTTAGAGCCTCCCTGAGATCTGTTCAGGTTTACCTATGCATGCGTACGTTTCTAGCCTACATCTAAATAGGATAATTAATGGATGTGACTTTAACCGAAGTGAAATTATTAGTCTGTGGTTGGATACGCTGGAGGCGGGTTCGGGGCGTCGCGAAAGCTCATCCAGAGGGCGGGCCCGGTCATCAATTAGAATTCCCGGCTCTCTTGGATGCCACAGTAGTCCGACACGGTATGTATCAGAACCCTTCTTGGATTCAGCGCCGGTTCGTCTATTTTATACATGAGGGCACTATGAGGCGGCGTCTGAAAGCAAACTAGATCGTGTCACCTCACGTTGGTTCCCTGATTTTTAGACAGGCCATGGCCTGTTTTAACCCGTCTGATCCGGCCTATTAATGATCGGAGGAATAGAATGGAAAGCCTTATGACGATGGTGCTGGCAGGGGGTAAAGGCGAACGTCTCTATCCACTTACACAACATCGCGCCAAGCCTGCGGTTCCCTTCGGAGGAAAATATCGCATTATCGATTTCACGTTAAGTAACTGCCTGAACTCCGGCCTTCGCAAGATTGCCGTGCTCATTCAATACAAGTCATATTCGTTGGATCGGCACATTCGGCAAGGCTGGCATGTCTTGAACGGCGAATTGGGGGAATATATTGCATCGATCCCAGCGCAACAGCGAACAGGGGAAGAATGGTATCGCGGCACAGCGGACGCCGTCTATCAAAACCTCTTCTTACTGGAAAACGACCCTTCTGAATATCTGCTCGTGTTGGCCGGTGATCATATCTACAAGATGGACTATGCTGAGATGTTTGACTATCTCATCGCCTTACGAGCCGATGCAGTGGTCGGTGCCCTCGAAACTCCCATCAACGAGGCCACACGCTTCGGAGTAATCGGGATCGACCAATCGTCTCGCATTCTGCGGTGGGACGAAAAGCCGGCAGATCCGATGCCTCTCCCAACTGATCCGTCCCAGGCTTTTGTGTCGATGGGTATATACCTGTTTCGGACCGAGGCCTTGCGCGAGCATTTGATGCAAGATGCTGAGGACGAAACTTCCGCCCATGATTTTGGACGAAGCATTATTCCGCGCATGATTCACCATGAACGGGTCTATGCGTTCAAGTTTCACGATGCCAATCGCAAACGTGTGCAGTACTGGCGCGATATCGGAACGCTCGACGCATACTGGGAAGCCAATATGGACTTGGTCGCGGTGGATCCTCTGTTCAATCTCTACGACGAGACGTGGCCAATCCGGACGTATCAAGGCCAATTCCCGCCGGCGAAGTTTGTCTTTGCTCAGGGCACAGAAGGCGGCCGCATGGGGGTCGCTTTGGACTCCATCGTGTGCGGTGGATGTATTATCTCGGGAGGTCGCGTCCAGAATTCCGTATTGTCACCAAACGTGCTGGTAAAGGATTATGCGGATGTACGTGAGGCGGTGGTGATGGAAAATGTGGTGATTGGGGAGCGCGCACGGATCCGACGCGCCATCATTGATAAGGATGTCATTATCCCGCCAAAAACTGAAATCGGCTACGATACCGAAGCGGACCGGGCTCGTTTCGCTGTCACCGAATCCGGGATCGTCACCATCTCCAAAGGTGCAAAGCTTTCTGACTAACTCATGGGGCGTCAGTTGACAGCTGGGTGAAGCGTTCACTCTTCCAGACCTTCTTGAAATGGCATTCGCACAGTATTCCAAAGAAGTAAGCGATTGCCTCTGGGTATAAGGTGGCAGACAGTGCAAGGAATGGTGTAGGTGGAATGGGTGAGCTATGATCACGACTGGCCTGATACCTCATGACGACGGCTTGGCGAAGTACGCTGCCACACTTTTTAAAAACTCTCGCTCCTGCGTCACACGGACCAGCTCCCGCTTCAGTCGGGCCAGCTCCTCTTCATGTGGCTTGCGCCGTCCCTTCCCCCGGAAAAGACTCGACCGGATCGCCAGCGACTTCCTGCTTCCAGCGCCGCAGCAGATAGGGCGTGATACCGAGATCTCGAGCGACCTGGGCGGTCGGACGCCCGCTCTCTATCACCAGTTTCACTGCCTCGCTCTTGAACTCCCGTGTAAACGATCGTCGCATCTGCCCCATGTTGACCCCCTCCTGGGTGAGCAGGCCCCATTCTTTTCGCGGTGTCCACCATTTCAGGGGAAGATCAAAGCGTGTTGGTTTCGAGTGCGAGGCGCCAAGATGTGCCATCGTGCGTGTCGGAAGAGGATTCACTATGACACAATACCCAACCATAGTCTCTACCAAGCGAGGAGTTCAACCGGACTTCGGGTCAAAGGATGCTCGAAGCGCGCGCACCCTTTCTTCTGGACACACGACAGCCCTTCAGGTGCTGAAGGCCTCTGCGCATCGGTGCCATACCCCGAAGCAGTTTCGTGAACTCCTTGACAGTGTCCAGGCCTTCATCCCTTATCAGAAACTCTCCGCTGTGTGGGGTTATGACGCGCATCCGACCCTCCGCTACGTCTTCAATTACGGTTTTCCCATGGGATTTACGCTGGTATTACTCGACGGGCGCGTCGTGGACGAGTCCAGTGTTTCGGGAATGGCGTCGGAGAAAACGAGCAGTCATGGTGTGCGAGGTCGCGGAGCGCCCCCAAGGCGGAATTTGACCCTGAGCTCCTCAAGCACTACGAACAGGCCGGGCTGCAAATGCCCTGTGCGGGGGGTGGCGGCCCCCAATCACTTCGTCTACTTTGCTGCCGCCATGGCGTCCAAACAGAGTGGCCGCGCGCACCTCAAGCAATTTGAGTTCATCGTTCCATTGCTGGTCCAGGCTAGCCAGCAAGGGATGCTCCGTGATTTGACGGTTCCCGTTGGGGACGCCAAATAAGGGGAGGCAACCAAGGCGGGCAATAAACGTAGATAGCTGCCTTCTTCCTCCACCCGGTATCCCCTACGATTTCCCTCCACGTGGCCTCACCAATTAACGGTTTCTCTCGCCGATGAGTTGCTTTAGCATCTGACGAGTTTGTAGTTTGTTTCGATTCAAGAGCGCAGTCGCGTCGGCGAGTCGCGCCCTGAGGTCTTTTTTCAACCGTGTGCGGTCGAGATCGTTTACAGATGTTGGGTCAGTTAGGACTGAAAGCTTCTGGACTAGCTCTTTCTTACGTGTCTCTTCGGCTTTCAGCTTGGCGGGAAGAGGGTCAACTGATTCACCCCGCGCAATCGCCTCTACAAGATTACGCTCGTGAGCCTTTAGTATAGAGAGCTCGCTCAATGGCTGTCCGCCGATCCAGGTGATGCTCATTGCCAGCACGCAGCATCTCCAAGGCCTACTCAACCGCCGCTTCCATGATGCGTTCGTCTAAAACAGCAGGTATCGATTTTAACAGTGCCTCACTGCTGTTTCCCCCGGCCTCAGTTCAATGGCCGTAACCCATCCATTTTTGTATTCGTCAATGCCAGCTAGCGTGGTTTTCAGTGAATGTCCCTTCAGTTGCCCCACTCTTGTCTCTTATCCTCAGACGGAACAGAATGGGGTAGGTCTTGCGATCTGCGCTACCAATATTGTTTTCGCCTCGGTCGCCGAAAGTTTCCCATTGTGAATTTCACACATGACGTGATGTATTCCACACGATCTGCTGCTCTCCGTCGTGCTTGACTTGATACGAGCCGTCCCGTCTGAGTGAGCGGGCATAGCTCAGTGGTAGTGTCCTAGCTTCCCAAGCTAGTTGTCAGGGGTTCAAATCCCCTCGCCCCCGCTCCAAAGTTTCCATTTTATTCCAGTGCCTTCGGATCTGCTCCCGGGTTTGGTGCCCTCCAGCGCGATGTCTTCCTTTTGCCTTCTCCCCGCTCAATTGTCCCTCTACTCATGCGTGCCTTTTGATCTGCGCGGGTCTTCAAGTGTCTCAAGGTTGTTAGCACGGCCGTTGCAAGGGGATTAGTCATAGCCTTGCCATGTGACCAGCTTCGGAAGGTACAGTGCTGGAGAGAAGAATCGGGGAGTGTTAAGGTAAAGAAGCCTGTGCGATTACTTTCAAAAGAAGGCGGGATGGGCCATTTCGTGATGACGACTGGGTGTCTCAATCGAAGGTGTTGACCGGATGCCTCGACAGTCGGTGGAGACTAATAGCAAGTGATAATACCTAATTGGCTTACAGTAAGTTTACGATCTTGCTGATAACAATGTTGCCTCAACTGTTTTAAGATCGACTCGCTGTCTCATGCACACGTATGGAGGACGTACTTCTTGTGGATACTTGATAAGTAGAATGCCTAGATGTATATGCTCGTGCTGAACATACAAATAAAAAAGGAGGTGCATGTTCCTCAATAGAGTTCGCAGCGGCATTGCTGACAGCTAAACCATTTTGACCAATCGTGTGTTGTGGGGTAGACCATGGAACGCCCTTGGGTTCGCCACTACGATCAAGGTGTCCCGGTTGGTTGTATATATCCTGACTGCACCCTGCCTGACTTGCTCCGTGC
>Ga0070672_100000091_pt1 | contig 44187 bp, 43 predicted proteins | sample KBSM13metaG_FD_66151 | JGI IMG/M metagenome (GOLD analysis project Ga0070672, IMG submission 66151) | Miscanthus rhizosphere microbial communities from Kellogg Biological Station, Michigan, USA - KBS M1-3 metaG | ecosystem: Host-associated > Plants > Roots > Rhizosphere > Soil ... | reverse complement strand
CGAGAGCGGCGTTAGCGTGAACCTTCATCCGGGTCCTCCTTGCTTTGGGCGTTAGACACCCCGAGCTTCTTGGAGGGCCCGGATGCTTCTCAGCTGTTCACAACGTGTGTGGGCGGGACATCTAGGCCGCTTTGGCGATCAGCAGGCGCAGGTCGGGCAGCTTGCGGAACGACTTCACGTCGACGCCGCCATAGCCGCTCTCCCCCATCCAGCGGGAGACGTCCTCCACGGTGTAGGTGTCGGCGCCGGAGGTGAGGTGGAAGAAGAGGCCGAGGATCGAGGCGAGGTTCGCCCGCTGGCCGCCGGGGCGGTCGTAGAGGTCGAGGACGCAGAGCGGCGCGCCTGGCCGTAACACGGCCCGGATGCGGGCGAAGAGGGCGCGGATCTGCTCGGGCGGGAGGTGGTGGATGATGTTGAAGCAGAGCGCCCCGTCGTAGTGGCCGTCGTAGTCGACCTCGAACATGTCGCCGACGAGATAGCGGACGCGGTCGCGCATGCCGGCCTCGGCGACGATCTCCTCGCCGACCCGGGCGCTGCCGGGCAGATCGACGATCGTCGCCCGCAGCCCCTCGTGGCGGCGGCAGAGGGCCATCGAGAACTCGCCGTGGGCGCCGGCGACGTCGAGGATCGAATGGGCGCCTTTGGCAAGCGGGATCGCCTTCGCCACTTCGGCGCTGGAGAGACGCGCCAGCTGGTACTGGCCGCGGATGTAGGACTGCCAGTAGGGGTCGTCCGGCCCTTTCTCGTGCAGCTCGACGTGCTTGCCGTCGCGGACCAGCTCCTCCAGCCCCGCGTACCAGTCCCAGTAGTGGGCGGTGTCGGCGAGGAAGTCGCCGAGATAGGTCTCCGAGCGCGGGTCGAGCCACTTGCGTCCGCTGGAGGTCAGCTCGTAGCGCCCGTCGGGCCGCTGATGGACGTGCTTCAGCGAGGCGATCACGTCGAGGACGCGGGCGGTGCCGGTCGGCTGCAGGCCGAGGTGCTCGGCCAGCTCGCTCGGCTCGCGCGGTCCCTCCGCCAGCGCCCCGAGGATCCCGGTCCGCTGCGCCACCTGCAGCGAGCGCGCCACCGGCATCGAGTACATCGCCTCGCCGATCGGCGTCGGCAGCTCGCCGCGCATCAGCCCGATCCGCTCGACCAGCCCGTCCGGAATCGCTCCAAGCCGCATCGGTTTCACCCTATCCGCGATCATCGACTGGTGGGAGAGACGCCGACCTCGAGGCTGCTGCTCGCCTGTCCCGACCAGCCGGGGCTGATCGCCCGCGTCAGCGGCTTCCTCGCCGAGTCCGGGCTCAACATCGTCGACGTCGACCAGCACTCGAGTGCCGAGGGCCGCTTCTTCATGCGGATGGTCTTCGACCACGTGCCCGACGCCGAGCGCGAAGCCCTGGAGCTGCGCTTCGCCCGCGAGATCGGCGAGCCCTTCGAGATGGACTACGGGTTCCACGACGCGGCGCGCACGAAGCGGGTGGCGATCATGGTCAGCCGCGAGGACCACTGCCTCTCCGACCTGCTCTGGCGCTGGCGCAGCGGCGACCTCGGCGGCGAGCTGGTCGCGGTCGTCTCCAACCACCCCGACCACGCCGGCCAGGCCGAATCGGTCGGCCTCCCCTTCCACCACGTCCCGGTCGACGGCGACGACCGCGCCGCGGCCGAGCGCCGGGCGCTGGAGCTGGTGGAGGGCGTCGACCTCCTCGTCCTCGCCCGCTACATGCAGATCCTCTCCCCCGGGTTCCTCCGCGACCTCGGCGCGCCGGCGATCAATATCCACCACAGCTTCCTCCCCGCCTTCGTCGGCGCCGACCCCTACCACCGCGCCCACGAGCGCGGGGTGAAGCTGATCGGCGCCACCGCCCATTACGTGACCGCCGAGCTCGACGCCGGCCCGATCATCGCCCAGGACGTCACCCGGGTCGACCACCGCGACGAGGTCACCGACATGATCCGCCTCGGCCGTGACGTCGAGCGCCTCGTCCTCGCCCGTGCCGTCATGGCCCACCTAGACGACCGGGTCCTCCTCGACGGCGACCGCACGATCGTCTTCTAGCGCCCCCGAACGCAGCGCCCCCGAAAACGCAGCGCCCCCGGGGGGCTGGCTGGGCAGCCAGTTATGCCGATAGGCTGAAGGGATGGAGCAGGCGACGCTTCCCCGGCCGCGCACCGTGGACGCCCAAGGATCCCCTCCCGGCTCCCGCGCCCCGGCGCTGGCGCAGGCGATCAGCTACGCCCGCGACCCGCTTGGGTTCCTCGCGGCGCGCCAGCGGCGCCACGGGGACATCTTCAGCGTCCGCTTCCCCTTCTTCGGGCGGGTCGTCTACGTCGCCCGGCCCGACCTCGTCAAAGCGCTCTTCACCGGTTCCCCGGCCGTCTTCCACGCCGGCGAGGCAAACGCGACCGTGCTGGAACCGGCGGTCGGGCCGAACTCGGTCCTCACCCTCGACGACGAGCCGCACATGCGCCAGCGCAAGCTGCTGCTGCCCCCATTCCACGGCGAGCGGATCCAGCGCTACGGCGAGCTGATCGTCGAGATGACCAGACGGGAGATGGAGAGCTGGCCGGTCGGCGAGCCGTTCGCGCTGCGGCCTCACACGCAGCGGATCACGCTGGCGGTGATCATGCGCGCCGTCTTCGGCGTCCACGACGAGCGGCGGCTGGACCGCTTCGAGCGGCTGATCGACGACTTTGCCCGCCGCGTCGGCGTCGTCACCTCGTTCCCGATGCTGCGGCGCAACCTCGGCCCGCTCAGTCCCTGGAACCGGTTCCTCCGCTCGCGTGAAGCGCTCGACGAGTTCATCTACGAGGAGATCCGGCTGCGGCGGTCGGAACCCGGGCACGAGGAGCGCGACGACGTCCTCTCGCTCCTGCTCGGCGCCCGCGACGAGGCCGGCGAGGCGATGAGCGACAGGGAACTTCGCGACGAGCTGGTCACGGTGCTCGGCGCCGGCCACGAGACCACCGCGACCGGCCTCGCCTGGGCGGTCGAGCGGCTGGTCCGCAACCCCGCCGTGCTGGCGAAGCTGCGCGACTCGATCGCCGCCGGCGAGGACGACTACCTCGGTGCGACGGTCAAGGAGACGCTGCGGGCCAGGCCGGTGATCGTCGACGTCGCCCGCAAGCTGAAGGCGCCGACGACGGTCGGCGACTACGAGATCCCGGCCGGACAGTTCGTCCTGGCGGCGATCGCCGCCCTCCACTACCGCGAGGACATCTTCCCCGACCCCCACGAGTTTCGCCCCGAGCGCTTCCTCGACGACAAGGCCGACAACTACGCCTGGATCCCCTTCGGCGGCGGCGTCCGCCGCTGCATCGGCGCCGCCTTCGCCGAATACGAGATGCGGCTGATCCTGCGCGAGTTCGTCGAGCGGGCCGAGCTGCGGGCCGTCGACGAGAAGGCCGAACCGGTCCGCGTCCGCAACATCACCCTGGCGCCGGCCAAGGGCACGCGGGTGGTTCAGGCCTCCGCCGCCGCCTGAGCCTCCTCCCACTCGGCGTAGAGCTCTTCCACCGCGGCCTTCGCCTCTGCGTGGCGCTTGGTCGCCCGCTCGACCCGGCCCGGGCTCGACCAAGCGGCAGGGTCCGCCAGCTCGTCCTCCAGCGCACGCAGCTCCACCTCGGCCTTCTCGATCCGCTCCTCCAGCTTCGCCGCCTTGCGGGCCGCTTTCTGCGCCGGCTTGGTGGCGCTGTACTTGTTGCCGCCACCGCCGCCCGAGGACGCTTTCGCCGCCGCCGACGCCTCGGCCTCCTCTTCGTCGCGCCGCCGCTGGTACTCGGCCCAGCCGCTCGGATGACTCTCCAGCCGGCCACCCTCGCAGACGAGGGTGCGGCTGCCGACTGCCTCCAGCAGCGCCCGGTCGTGGGAGACGAGCAGGACCGTCCCCTCGAACTCGGTCAGCGCGTCCTCCAGCGCCTCGCGGCTCTCGATATCGAGGTGGTTGGTCGGCTCGTCGAGGACGAGGACGTTGGCTCCGGAGGCGACGAGGATCGCCAGCGAGAGCCGCCGCTGCTCGCCGCCGGAGATGTCGGCGAGCTGCTTCTCCACCTCCTCGCCGGAGAAGAGGAACCCGCCGAGCAGGGCGCGGGCCTGGTTCTCGGTCAGCCCCGTCTCCCGCTTCGCCGCGTCGAGCACGGTGCCGCTGCCGGCCGCGGTCTCGGCGTGCTGGGAGAGGTAGCCGATCCTTACGTTGTGGCCCGTGCGGATGCTGCCGGCGGCGGGCTCTCGGTCACCGGCGAGGGTCTCGATCAGGGTCGTCTTGCCGGCGCCGTTCGGCCCGACTAGGACCACGTGTTCCTCACGCTCGATTTCGAGGTCGGCGCCCTCCAGCAGCGTTCGGCCCGGCACCTCCAGCTTCCCATTGACCAGTTTCAGCACCACCCGGCCCGGCCGCTCGGGCGGCTTGAAATGGAAGCGCAGATGGCGGTTGTCGCGCCTTTCCGCCGCCGGGCCCTCGCGCTTGGCCCTCTCGATCATCTTCACCCGCGACTGTGCCTGGCGCGCCTTCGTCGCCTTGTAGCGGAAGCGCTCGACGAACCGTTCCATCCGCGCGATCTCCGCCTGCTGGCGCTCGATCGCTTTGCCCAGCGCGATCTGGCGCGCCGCCTGCTCCTGGCGCCAGGCGTGCCAGGGACCGGCGAAGAAGCGGGCCCGCTGCGCCTCCAGCTCCAGCACCGAGGTCCCAACCGCCTCGAGGAACCAGCGGTCGTGGGCGACGAGGACGACGGCGGCGTCGAGGTCGACCAGGTAGTGCTCGAGCCACTCCAGCGAGGGGATGTCGAGGTGGTTCGTCGGCTCGTCGAGGAGCAGCAGGTCGGGACGGGTGGCGAGGGCCCGCGCCAGCGAGGCGCGGGTCAGCTCGCCGCCGGAGAAGGTCGAGAGCGGCCGCTCGGCCTGCTCGGACTCGAAGCCGAGCCCACGGAGGACGGCGAGGACGTCGTCGCGCCAGCGGTAGCCGCCGCCGGCTTCGAGCCGCTGCTGGGCGGCGGCGTAAGCGCGCATCGTCTCCTCGCTCGCCTCGCCGCCCATCTCCCCCTCCAGCCGCTCCAGCTCGGCCTCGGTCTCGAGCATGTCGGTGCGGCCGGAGAAGACGTACTCGCCGAGTGTCATCGACGATTGCCGCGGCGGCCGCTGGTCGTGGAGGGCCACCCGCGCCCCGCGCTGCACCGTCAGCGACCCGCCGTCCGGCGCCAGCTCGCCGGCCAAGACCCGCAGCAGCGTCGACTTGCCGGCCCCGTTGCGGCCGGAGAGCGTCATCCGTTCGCGCGGCTCCAGCTTGAAGGAGACCTCCTCGAAGAGCAGCTTGCCGCCGACGTAGACGTCGAGCGAGGTTGCGGTCGCGGTCGCCATGGCCGACCAAGGTAGTCGTAACTCCCCCGCATCGCCCGGCCCGCGGGCCCCGGAGATGGCCCGATCGTGGTCGGACCCCGTCGGGGCACCAGCGGCGACGAGGCCCTGTCTTTCAGGACCCCGTCGCCGGGGAGATCAACAGCCACCGATCAACATGTGATGTTGACGAGGCTATTGACGTTCCAGGAAATGGTTGTTGTGGCGACGATCGCAGCTGTGACATTGTTGCCGCCTAGAAACTGATTCACGCTGAGATCCAGGATCGGTCCTGTTTCTGTCACCTGATTGGGTTTTTGGTGGCCGGAGCTGGATGATGTGAACACGATCTTGTGGCTCGTCCTGTACGTGCCGCATTCGGGAGACTCGAAAAGCCCGATGAGGTTGCCCGTCAGGTCTTCGAACCACCATCCGCAAAACGGTTTTACGTTTATGCCTGTGATCAAGAGGCCAGTTTCCACATTTGGCGCCTCTGCGACGTTGACGATGTGGGTAACCAATTTGCCCGTTTTGATCGTGCCGCATTTGCCTTTGAAGGCGGTCACTGTCTCGCGACAACCGAAGATTTCCAGTTCGATCGTTCCTGTCGAGCTCCCCCAGGTCTGGGTCACTGCTCCGGTGATTTCATTGCAGACGATCGTCTCTTCGTTTGTGGTACGGATTTCGAGTGGGCCGCCAGCAACGGTCCCGGTGCAGGTTCCGCCTGGCCCTGTTGTGCAATCGGCGGTGAATTCACCGGCGGAGGCGACGGCGGGAAGGATTGCCATCGCAAGGAGGACAAACGAGCTTGCCGCGGTCAGCCTGATCTTCCTTGACATGTTCACCATTTCCTCGCGGACCCGGGAGGGTGCCTGGTCTTCACCGAATTGCTCATCAATAACCCGGCGAACACGTTTTGTCAAGATACTTTGATGTAATGAGAGGGTTGGCGCCGACAGACTGCTCAACCTGAAGGGGCTGGCGGAGCAAACGGCGCGCCCATAAGCTGCGGCGGTGGAGCGAGACGAGCTGCAGGCGATCCAGGCGCCGCTGAAGGAGCGGTACGAGCGCTCGCCTGAGAGCGCGATGGTCACTTTAGAAGCCGAGGGAACCCTGGGCGAAGGGGTCTCCTGCTCGATCCAGACCGGGCGGGCGATCGCCGAGGCGGGGCTCCATCCCGCCAGCGGCGGCGATGGCGCCCTGCTCTGCTCCGGCGACATGCTGCTGGAGGCGCTGGCGGCCTGCGCTGGCGTCACCCTGAGGGCGGTCGCCACCTCGCTCGGAATCCCGGTCGCGGGCGGCCACGTCCACGCCGAGGGCGACCTCGACTTCCGCGGCACCCTCGCGGTCGACCGCGAGGCGCCGGTCGGCTTCCGCTCGATCCGCCTCCGCTTCGAGCTGGATACCGACGCCGACCAGGACCAGCTCGAAACCCTGCTGAAGCTGACCGAGCGCTACTGCGTCGTCTTCCAGACCCTGGCGACGCCACCCGAGCTATCGGCGACCCTGGCCTGAGCGTGCCCATCCCGCACCGTTCGGCGATCTGCTCCAACCGAGCCGCTCCCCCAGCTCCGTTTCGACCCGCGCCGCCAGCCTCGCCTCCGCCCCTCGCTTCGGCATCGCGAAGAGGACGTTGCCGCTGGCGCGGAAGGTCGACACCTGCTCGAGCCCGATCTCCTCGAAATGCCGCCGCAGCTCATCGTTCTTGATCCGGCGCCCGCCGAGGTTCATCCCGCGCAGGAAGGCGACGCAGCGGTCCATCGACCGGACCCTAGCGGTGGGGTGCCTAGCTTCGGCGGAAGAACACGGCCCGCGGTTTGTTCCGGGGCCGGTGCTTCCTCGCGTTCCTGCGGATCCTTTCCAGAGCCTTGTCGAGCCGCCACTCTGTCGGCGTCCGCAGCCCCTTCTCCTCGTTGCAGCGCCGGCAGGCGGCGACGAGATTGGCGGGGGTCGACGAGCCGCCGCGGACCCGCGGGTCGACGTGATCGACTTCTGCGGTCTCCCTGCCACAGTAGGCGCAGGTCCAGCCGTCACGGTCGAGGACAGCGCCGCGCAGAATCGGGTGGATGCATCGCTGGGCCGGGTCAGACGCGGCCGGGTCCCAGTGCAGAAGCGGGTTGGAAGGTGAAGGAATTCGCATCGAGAAACCGGGCCGCCCCGCCACGGTCCACAAGAGTAAAACCGGTTGCGCCCCGAAGTTTCGGTCGCGATCGATCTCCTACCGGCCAGATTGATTCGCGATTTAGACAAGAACACTCCCCAGATTTCCCATTAGCATGGGAAAAACAGGAGATTGTTCGGTCAATTACTTCTCAGTAGCAAAGTTTTTTTGAATTCTGCTGGCAGGCCGTGTAAAGCGCAGCCACCGCCGCAACGCATCCGGAAACGGCGGTGAGCCATTCGCCTGCTCCAGAACCAGCAGACACGTCGAAGATCCTAGATAGCGCCTCCGTCCGTAGCAAGCAGGACGAGCCCCGAGGGCTCGTCCTGCTGATGGAGGCGCCGAGATTCGAACTCGGATCCGCGGACGCGGTGCGAGGGTGTCTACAGGTTTAGCTGGCGCTTGATTCTCGGCTCCCGGGGTCCGCGCCAGCGGGCACTGCGGGAGACAAAGCCTCTTGAATTTCCCCCGGCGGTCGAGGCAAGCCGCCTGGGTGAGCCCGCTTCTGAAGCCGGTGCCCCTTCCCGCGGGCGGGGAAGGACCGACTCTCACAGCGCTTAGCTTCTAACTAAGCGGCGAGGGCGAACTCATGGTCCGCACGTATTGGTTTGTGACGGGGTTTAACGAGGCCTCCGTCAACCTCGACCTGCAACCGTTCGCACGAGTCGACCACGTCGAAGCCTGTCGCCCCCGTGCTTGGGAATGCCCTTTGATTGTACGGGGTAGGTCTTGACTGCCCTGTGATGATGATGCCCTTGAACGAGCGCAGCTACGACGCGATCGTCCTCGGCGCCGGCCCCTCGGGCGAGGTCTGCGCCGGACGCCTGGCCGACGCCGGCTGGAAGGTGGCGATCGTCGAGCGCGACCTGGTCGGCGGCGAATGCTCCTATTACGCCTGCATGCCCTCGAAGGCGCTGCTGCGCCCGGCCGACGTCCTCGCCGAGGCGAAGCGGATCCCCGGGGTGCCCACCGGGCACGAGAAGCTGGAGGCGCAGGCGGTCCTCGCCCGTCGCGACGAGGTGATCCACGACCAGGACGACTCCGGGCAGCTGCCCTGGCTGGAGGAACGGGAGATCGACCTGATCCGCGGCAGCGCCCGTTTCGACGGCGAACGGCGGATCGTCGTCGACGAGATCCCGCTCGTCGCCGAGAAGGCGGTCATCGTCGCCACCGGCAGCAGGGCGGCGATGCCGCCGATCGAGGGGCTCGACGAGATCGACCCCTGGAACAACCGCAACGCCACCACTGCGAAGCTGCTGCCCGAGAGCATGATCGTGCTCGGCGGCGGCCCGGTCGGCAGCGAGCTCGCCCAGGCCTGGGCGAGCCTCGGCACCGAGGTGACGCTGGTCGAGGGCGGGGAGCGCCTGCTCCCCCGCGAGGAACCGTTCGCCGGCGAGGAAGTGGCGGAGGCGCTGCGGGAGAGGTTCGGCGTCGAGGTCCGCACCGGCTCGCCGGTCGAGAGTGTCGCCACCGGCGAAGAAGACGGCGTCGTCGCCCGCCTGAAGGGGGGCGAGCTGATCGAGGCGGGGGAGATCCTGATCGCCGTCGGCCGCGTCCCCCACACCGCCGACCTCGACCTCGAAGCGGCGGGGGTCGAGGCCAGCGAGCACGGATTCCTCGACACCGACGCGAGGATGCGCGTCGGCGGCCGCGACTGGCTCTACGCGATCGGCGACGTCAACGGCCGCGCCCTCTTCACCCACATGGGCAAGTACCACGCCTGGGTCGCGACCGAGAACCTGCTCGGGCGCGAGACGGAGGCGGTGGCGGAAGGCACCGGCTCACCCCGCGTCACCTTCACCGACCCACAGGTCGCCGCCGCCGGCAAGACCCTGGAGCAGGCCCGCGAGGCGGGAATCGACGCCCGTGCGGTCGACACGCCAACCGACGGCACCCCCGGCGCCAGCTTCCAGGGCAGGGGGACCGGCGGCACCTCCCGGCTGGTCATCGACCAGGCGAAGGAGACGATCGTCGGCGCCACCTTCACCGGCTTCGAGACCGCCGACTTCCTCCAAGCGGCCACCGTGGCGATCGTCGCGGAGATTCCAATCTCAAAACTGAGGCACGCAGTCGCTCCCTACCCGAGCCGAAGCGAGATCTGGCTGAAGCTGCTGGAGAATTACGAAAACGATTGACGGAGCCGGGAGAGGGGTTCGCCGGACCCTCCCCGCTGTTGTCCGCCGAACCCCTCTCCCGGCTCCCTAAACCGTAGACCTGGACTTCAAGTCGTCCAGCAACTCCTGCGGGAACCCGGCGACCTGATCCAGGTCATCGACCGACCTGAAGCCGCCCAGCCGCTCGCGGTGGGCGAGCAGGCGGGTCGCCTGCGTCACCGTGAGATTCTGCTCGCGCAGCTGCTCGAAGGTGACCGTGTTGAGGTTGATCTCGCCGCCGCCTGCCGGCGCGCCGAAGCTGGGCATCGCGACGGGCGCGGGCGGCTCGGCCGCGGGAGGCTGCGGCGGGGGTGCGGACTCCGGCCCCGGGGGAGCGGGCGTCGGCGGCGCGGTCGGCGGTGCGAAGGACTCGGCCGGCGGCGGCGGGGGCGTTGGCGGCGCGAACGACTCGGCTGGCGGCGGTGGCGGCGTCGGTGGCGTCGGTGGCGAAAAGGGCTCCGCAGCAGGCGGGGGCGGGGTCGGCGGTGAGAACGACTCAGCCGGTGGGGGCGGCGGGGTCGGAGGCGCGAAGGACCGCGGCGGCTCGGGCCGCTGAGGCTCCGGAGCCGGCGGCGGCGCCGGCGCTCCCTCGCCCTGAACCGAGCGGACGGCGCTCTGCTCGGCTTCGGCGGCGCGCCGCTCGGCCTCGCGGGCACGCTCTTCGGCTTCGGCGACGCTGCGGCGCATCTCCTCGAGGCGGCGATCCTGCGCTTCCTCCTCGGCCCGGCGCTGCTCCAGCCTGTTCGCCTCGGCGGCGCGCTCTTCGGCGGCTTTGGTCCGCTCTTCGATCTGGCGCAGCCGCTCCTCGGCCTCTTTCATCGCCCGCTCGCGGGCCTGCCGTTCGTCCTCGAGGCGCTGCTCGGCCGTCCGCAGGTCGACCGGCGGCGCGGGCACGGCCTGCGGGACGGCGGGTTGGGTGTCCTGGATCGGCGGCGCGCCGGCCAGCCGCTGGTCGGCCTCGGCGCCGATCCGCTGGGTCTCGGCACGCACCTCGGCAACTTTGTCGCGGACCCGCTGTTCGGCGGCGTGAGGATCGTAGTCGCCCGGAGCCGGCGCCCCGCCCGGAACCGGCGGTGGCGGCACCGAGGGCACGGCGGTGAGGCCGCCGGCCTGCGGCTGCACGGTCGTCGCCTCCTCCCACGGCGGCAGCTGCCCCGAGGGCGGGACCTGACCGCCGGCCTGAGCCTCGGCGACCGCTCGCTCGTTGGCTTCCCGAGCTGCTGCCAGCCGTTGCTCGGCCAGCGCCGCTTCGCGCTTCTGCTTGCCGGTGCCAATCCTGACCCCGAAGAACTTGCGCCCCTGCGGCGCCGCTTGCGGTGCTTCAGCGGGAGCGCCAGGGGCAGCCGCTCCGGGTGCGGGAACGGCGGCGCCGCGCTTCTGCGCCCTGCGCTGCGCCCGTTCTTCCTTCCGGCGCTGCAGCTCGGCTTTGCGGGCTTCGCGCATCTGCAGTCGTTTCTGCTGCTGTTCGGCGCGCTGGCGGCGCTTGCGGTCCTTGGCCGACTCGCCGGTCGGCGCCTGCCCCATGGTCGGGGGCGGAATCGAGGCTCCCGGCGGAGGCGCTGGCTGCCCCGGCGCCGCGGCGGGGGGTGGCGGCACCGCTGCCGTCTCCGCGGTGGGGGCGGGGGGCACTGCCGGCGGCGGTGTCTGTGGGGCGACCGCGGCGGCTGCCGGCGCAGCGGCGCCCGGAGCCTGCTGGGCGGCCTGCTTCTGCTGCTTCTCCTTGGCGCGCCGCTGGCTGATCCGGACGATCAGCAGCAGCAGGAGGATCGCCGCGAGCAGTGCGGCGACGAAGTATCCGGTGTTTTCGCTTACGTAGTCGCTCGCCTTTTCCGGGAAGGAATCGGCGCCAGCCTGCGCAGGGGCCACCATGAGCACCGCGATGATCCCAGCGACGGCGGCGGGGAGGCTGTTCCGGGTCCGCATCGCCCTGCATCCTTGCATGTGATTCGACAGTTTCAACCTCAACGCATCCTTCCCTTGAACTCGCGCTCGACCTCTCTGCGAACGTCGCGGTCGGCGATCTCCCGCCGCCGGTCGCGACCCTCCTTGTTTCGCGCCAGAGCCAGCTCCACCTTTGCCCGCGGTCCCTTGAAATAGATCCTGATCGGAACCAGCGTCAGCCCTTTTTGCGCGGTTTTCCCGACCAGGCGCTCGATCTCCTCCTTGTGCAGGAGGAGCTTGCGCGGCCGCTCGGGGTCGTGGGCGTCCACCGTCGCGTACTCGTAGGGCGGGATATGCAGCTTGCGAAGCCAAACCTCGCCACCGTCGACGACCGCATAGGCGTCGGTCATCTGGGCCTTGCCGCCGCGCAGTGCCTTCACCTCCGAGCCCTGCAGGACGATCCCCGCCTCCATCTTCTCGACCAGCTCGAACTTGTGGCGGGCACGGCGGTTGGTGACCACATCGCCCGAGGCGGGCTCACGTCTCTTCTTCTGCTTCTTCGCCATCAGCCTGCTTCTCCCACCGGCTCCAGCTCGGCCCGGCCGCGCGAGGCGTCGACTCCGGCAACGCGGACGGATATCGGATCGCCGAGCCTGACTCGCGTCCCCGACTCGCGTCCGACCAGCGCCACCTCGGCCTCATCGAGCTTGTAGTACTCGCCCGGCAGCCGCCGCGCCGGCAGCATCCCCTCGTAGACGTCGCCGAGCTCGCCGCGGAAGGAGACGAAGGCGGCGGAGCGGATCACCCCCGACACCTCACCCTCGAAGACCGCGTCCAACCCCCGCTCGCCCAGCTCGCGCTCGAGCAGGTGGGCGGCGCAGACGTCGTCGGCGTGGCGCTCGATCTGCGCCGACTCGCGCTCCCGCGCCGAGCTGTCGGCGGCGGCGTCGCGCGCCTGGGCGAGCGTCGGCGCCTGCTCCCCCTCGCCGAGCAGCGCAAGCAGCGCCCGGTGGCAGACGAGGTCGGGGTAGCGGCGGATCGGCGAGGTGAAGTGGCAGTAGGCAGGACTGCCAAGGCCGGCGTGGCCGATGTTCCGCTCGCTGTAGCTGGCCTGCTTCAGGGATCTGAGCACGAGCGAGGTATACGCCTCCCGGCCGTGGCCGCGTCGCGCGGCCTCGCGCCGGGCCAGCCGGCTCGCCTCGGCGGCGACGTGACCGGCCTCCCGCGGCGAGAGGCCCTGACCCAGCGGCGGGGTCGGCACCCCGAGGGCGGTTAGCTGCTCGAGCAGGCGCTCGATCCGGGCCGCGTCGGGCTGGGCGTGAACGCGGTAGATCGCCGGCACCCGCTCGCGCTCCAGCAGCTGGGCGACCAGCTCGTTGTTGAGGATCATCAGCCGCTCGATCAGGCGGTGGGCCTCGGTCTGGGGGAGGCCGTGGGCGGCGACGACGTTCCCCTCCGCGTCGAACTCGAACTCGGGCTCGAAGGATTCGACGTCGAGGCTGGTGTCGCCACGGTGCTCGCCGAGGCCGGCGGCGATCTCGCGGGCGGCGCCGAGCGGTTCGGCCACCTTGGCCGGCGGCCGCGCCCGGCCGGCGAAGATCTCGTCGAGCTGGTCGTAGTCGAGGCGAGCGTCAGAACGGATGCGGCTGCGGTAAAAGCGCGCCTTCCGCGGCGCCATTCCCGACCCAAGCTCAACCTCGGTCGTCACCGCCAGTCGCTCCACCCCCGGCGCCAGGCTGCAGGCGTCGCTCGAGAGCGCGTGCGGCAGCATCGGCTCGACCGTGCCGGGGACGTAGGTGCTGTTGCCGCGCCGCCGCGCCTCCTGGTCGAGCAGGGACCCGGGCCTGACGTGGGCGGCTACGTCGGCGATGTGGATCCAGACGCGGGCGCCGTCTCCCTCGAGCTGAGCGGAGACGGCGTCGTCGAAGTCGCGCGCGGTGGCCGGATCGACGGTGAAGGTGGCGAGCTCCGTGAGGTCGCGCCGGGGACCGCTTTCGCGCTCCGCCGATCTCGCCGCTTCCCGCGCTTCCCCCTCTACGGTCGGTCGGAAGCCGCGAAATCCAAGCTCCTCCCGCAGCAGCTCCTCCACCGTCTCCCGCGCCGTCCCCTGCCCCCGAGCTGCGTCGTTTCCACCCTTTTGGTTCCTATAGGAACGCGAATCCTGGAAACGACCGCTGCGTTGTCGGCGGGAGTGGCTGCTTCGGTTGCGCTCGCGGCGGCCCCGGCCCCGGCCGGACATCAGCGGCCCACCTGTTCGGCGAGGACGCCGAGGGCCCGCGCCTCGGCCTCGTCGGTCTTCGTCTTCGGGTTGTCCTGAACCTCGACGTCGGGGTGGATCCCGTGGCTCCGCGCCAGGTTCACGCCCTCCGACGTGAAGTACTCGCCCACCGTCAGCTTCAGGGCGCCGCCGTTGGCGAGGCTCTGCTCCTCCTGGAAGACGCCCTTGCCGAAGGAACGGGTGCCGACGACCTCGGCGCCGCCGTCGTCGGCCAGCGCCGCGGTGAGAATCTCCGCCGCCGAGGCGGTGCCGCCGTCGATCAGCACCACCACCGGCAGCTTCGTGACGCGACCGCCGCCGGTCCTGTGGACGCTCTCGCCCTGGGTGCGGGAGTCGGTGGAGACGACGACCTCTCCCTCGGGCAGGAAGAGGCTCGCGCACAGCACCGCCTCCTCCAGCAGGCCGCCGGGGTTGTGGCGGAGGTCGAGGACGATCCCCTCCGCACCTTCCTTCTCGACCCGTTCGACGGCGTTGCCGAGCTGGGCGCGGGCGCCTTCGCTGAAGCTCAACAGCCGCACGTAGCCGAGCCTGCGCCCATCCACCTCCTCCACCCGCCGGCTCACGTTCGGCAGCGTCACCTCGGCCCGGGTCAGGGTCAGCCGGCGCACCTTGCCGCTCTTGCCGTCGCGGAGGCCGATCGTCACCTGCGTCCCTTCCGGCCCCTTGATCCTCCGCGTCGCCTCGCTGCTGCTCTCGCCGGCGATCGACTTCCCTTCCACCGAGACGATCGTGTCGCCGATCGCGATCCCGGCCTGCTCGGCGGGCGAGCGCGGGAAGACGCTCGCCACCCGCAGCCCCCGCTTCACTTCGACCACGGTCAGCCCGATCCCCGAGAATCGCCCTTCGATCTGCTCGTTGAAACTGGCTAGCGCTTCCGGCGAGAAGTATTCGGTGAAACGGTCGTCGTGGCGCCTGCGCAGCTCGCGGACCATTCCCTGCAGCGAAGCGTTGCCGAGCTCGGTCTCCCCCACCGGCCGGTAATAGTCGTCCTCGATCGCTTCCGCCGCTTCCGCGGTCAACCTCCCGGGTTCGGCGACGAAGACGTCCCGCAACGGTTCCGGCAGCGAGCGCGGGTGGCCACCCAGCCAGAGGCCGGCGGCCAGCAGGGCCACCAGCGCCACCGCGAAGGCCACGGCCCCGCGCGCGCTCACGCCCGCCTCAGACCTTGAGGAAGCGCCGCAGCGTCACGCCCGAGCCGATCGTCGAGACGACGATCGAGGCGGCGAAGAGGATCGCGACCAGGGCCGGGAAGCCCAGGGTCGAGTTGTTCTGCGCCGAGAGGAAGGCGAAAGTGTCGCCCAGGGGGTCGACGATCGTGACCTTTCCGATCCACAGCACGAGTATTGCCAGCGCCCCACCGGCGAAACCGACGATAACTCCCTCGATCATGAACGGCCAGCGGATGAACCAGCGGGTGGCGCCGACGAGTCGCATTACCTCCACCTCGCGGCGGCGGGTGAAGATCGAGAGCCGGATCGTATTGCCGACGAGCATCACCGAGGCGAGAACGAGCAGCGCGGTGATCACGGTCAGCACGACCCTGAGCGCACCCGTCACCTCCTCGATTTCGGCGGTTGCCTGTTGGCGGTCGAAGATGTCGCTGACGATCGGCGAGAAGTACTTGCTGCCGCCCTCGCCGGTTTCGATCGCGCTGCGGATGCCGGCCAGATTGGCGGCGTCGTCGGGCGTGACCCTGAAGCTGGCTGGCAGGGGGTTGCGGTTCAGCGCGGAGGTCAGCTCATCGGACTTCTCGGCCCCGAGGGTGTCCCGGAGTTCCTCCAGCGCCTGCGCTTTCGAGATGAACTCGACCGAGGCGACGTGCGGCAACGCCTCGAGCTGACGCCCCAGCTCGGCGATTTCGGCTTTGGTCGCGTCGGCATAGATCGAGGTCTGGATGTTCAGCTCGCCCCGCACCTCTTCGCTCTTCGCCTGAGTGGTCTGGAAAATCGGGATCAGCATCCCGAGCAGGACGACGGTGACGACCGTGGTCACGATCGCCGCCAGGCTGGGGGCGCCGTTGCGCTTCAGCGCGCGGAGAGCCTCCTGGAAGAAGAAGACGATCCGGCCCATCAGCCCAGGTGGTCGTGGTCGGAGTGTCCGTTGGTGCGCGGCTCGCCTTCGGCGCCGACGCCCATCTCGGCCCGCATCCGCAGGCCGAATTCGGTCGTCGACTCCTCGGTGTAGCCGCCGGAGACCTCGTCGCGGACGACGCGGCCCTCGTAGAGCTCGATCACGCGGCGCTGCATGTTGTCAACCATCTCGCGGTCGTGGGTGACGACAACCACCGTGGTCCCGGTCTTGTTGATCCGGTAGAGCAGCTGCATGATCCCGATCGAGGTGACGGGGTCGAGGTTTCCGCTCGGCTCATCGGCCAGCAGCAGCGGTGGGTGGTTGACGAAGGCGCGGGCGACGGAGACGCGCTGCTGCTCTCCTCCCGATAGCTGGTCGGGGTAGCTGTGAAGCTTGGTCGAGAGGCCGACCAGGCGCAGCGTCGCCGGCACCTGCTCGCGGATCTCGGCGCGACTGGCGCCGATCACCTGCAGCGCGTAGGCGACGTTGTCGTAGACGGTGCGGTTGGGCAGGAGCTTGAAGTCCTGGAAGACGGTGCCGATGTTGCGGCGCAGCTGCGGGATCTTCTTCTCGGGCAGCCCGCCGATGTCTCGGCCGGCGATCTTGACCGAGCCTTCGGTGGCCGCGAGCTCGCGGATCAGCATCTTGATCAGCGTCGACTTGCCGCAGCCCGTCGGCCCGACGAGGAAGACGAACTCACCGCGGCCGACCGCCAGGTTGACCCGGTCGAGAGCCATGTGGCCGCCCGGGTAGACCTTGGTCACGTCGCTCAGCTCGATGATCGGGGCGCGGCGCCCGCGCGGCCGCCGCGGCTCCTCGGAGCCCTGGTTCTTCTTCTTTCGGATCGCCATGCGTGGGTGCCTTCTGCGGGCACAGGGTGACTCCTCCGCCCTCCCGACCCCGCAAGAAAGCGCCCACGCAGGCGATCTTTCAGGCCCTAGTCGACCCCAAAGGGAATGACCATCCCCCCTTCTTTGGCGGCGATCATTGTCGTCGTGCCGGCACCATAGGAGCCGTTCGCGTAGTTGCCGGCGCCAGGACACCCTTCGTCGAGGCGATAGGCGAGTTCTTCGAGGGCAAAGTCGAGATCCACGTCTTTGGCCGCTGTCCGGTTTGTGAAGGTCAGGGAGTTGAGTTCGGTCTGTCCCGGCACTGTCAGGTGGCAGATCGGCACCGTTGTGATTTCGAAGTCGATCGCTTTGCCCGCCGGGCAGACGATGTCCATCGATCCGGCTACGCTGTGTTCGCCCGTTGCTTCACCGGCATGCAGACGGTAATCGCAGCCGTTCACTTTGACGTGGACTTCTTTTTCGCCGAGGCTGCACTGTGTTGCGTAGGCTGGCGTCAGTGTCAGTTCTTCGGAGGCCGCCGCCAGCTGCCCTTCGAAGAAGGGTGCGCATTCCATCGCGCCGAGGTTCGTCACCAGTTTGTGCGGCACCATGTTCGTGCCGAAGACCGTGGCGGGATAGGTGCTGGCTGTGAACGTGCCGGCTTGGGACACCGAGGTGAAGACCGCGCCGATCGCGAGGATAGCCAGGACGGCGAGGCCAAAGGACCTCGACTTGCGAGACGTCTTCATCGCTTCCTTTCGTTGCGTTATTCCCGCCTCCCGAGGACATGGTTAACGCAACCGCGCTCAGCGATCAAGATGTTTCAAGGCAAAAGACCGCTCCTAACGGACGTCTCGGCTAACCGATCGCGACCATGCGCTCGATCGGGATCCGCGCCCGCTCGGCGACCTCCGCCGGGACGCTGACCTCGAACTTCATCTCGCGCAGCGAGTCGCGCAGCTTCGGCAGCGTGATCATCTTCATGTATTTGCAGACGGCCATCCGGTTGGCCTCGATCAGGTTCGCCCGCGGGGCGGCCTGCCGCAGCGGGTAGAGCATCCCGTTCTCGGTGGCGACGATGAACTCGCCGTCCGGGTGCGCTTCGACATGGCGCCGCATCCCCGAGGTGGAGAGCATGTGGACGCCCTCGGGGTCGATCTCGCCGGCGGCGACGTACTCCATCGCCTGGGTCGAGCAGCCGCACTCGGGGTGGATCAGGAACTCGGCGTCGGGGTGCTCCTCGCGGGTGCGGACGATGTCGAGTGGCTTGATTCCGGCGTGGACGTGGCACTCGCCGTCCCAGATGTGGAAGCGGCCGCGGCGCTCGGGTTCTGCGGCCAGGCCGGTCTCGCGCTCGACGAAGGCGCCGAGCCACATGTCGGGGCCGAAGAGGATCTCGGCCTCGGGCCCGTGCTCGGCCCAGATGTGGCGGACCACGTCGACGGCGTTGGAGGAGGTGACGCAGTAGTCGGTCTCCGCCTTCACCTCGGCCGAGGTGTTGACGTACATCACGACCAGGGCGTCGGGGTGCTGGGCCTTCCAGGCGCGCAGCTGCTCCGCCGTGATCGAGTCGGCGAGCGAGCAGCCGGCGTCGAGGTCCGGGATCAGCACGGTCTTATCCGGCGAGAGGATCGAGGCGGTCTCGGCCATGAAGTGGACGCCGCAGAAGGCGATCACCTCGGCGTCGGTCTCCGCCGCCTGGCGCGAGAGGCCGAGCGAGTCGCCGAGGTGGTTGGCGACGTCCTGGACCTCGGGCAGCTGGTAGTTGTGGGCGAGGATGACGGCGTTGCGCTCCCGCGCGAGCGCGCGCACCTCGTCGCTGATCTCAGCGATCTCCCCCGGGCTCAGCTCCGGCGCGAAAGTCGGTTGGATAGTCGGGAGCTCCTGCACGAGCCCTTCCTTTCCTGATGTTCGCCGGCGGGACTGGGTCCGGACCGGTCGAATGAACGTGAAGAAAGTCTAGATGATCGAAGCGCTCTTCTAGCCTGTTTGGCGATGCCCGAGCTGCCCGAGGTCGAGATCGTCGCCCGCCGCCTCGACAGCGCCCTGGCGGGAAGCGAGGTGGAATCGGCGCTGGCGCCGGGGATGAACGTGATGAAAACCTTCGACCCGCCGCTGGAATCGCTGGCGGGACGGGAGCTGACGCGGGTGCGGCGGATCGGCAAGATGCCGGTGGTCGAGTTCGGCGACCTGGCGCTGCTGGTCCACCTGATGTCGGCTGGGCGGCTGCGGGTCTTCGACAAACGGGCGTCGCTGAAAGACAAAGCCTCGCGGGTGCTGATCCGGCTGACCGACGGGCGCGAGCTGCGGCTGCGCGAGTTCGGGACCAGGCAGCGGGCCTGGGCGAAGCTGCTGAGCGCCGCTGCGGTCGCCGAGGACGAGATGGTCGCGAGCCTCGGGCCTGAGGCCTGGCCCCCTCCCCCGCTCGAGCGGTTCGCGGCGGCGATCGACCAGCCCCGCCACCTGCACCCGCTGCTGCGCCACCAGAAAGACATCGCCGGGATCGGCCGCTCCTGGGTCGACGAGATCCTCTGGGAGGCGCGCCTCTCTCCCTTCAAGAAGGGGTCGGAGCTGGAGGCCGGGGAGGTCAAGCGGCTCCACGAAGCCCTGCACGTCCTCGGCGACGCGATCGACCACTACGAGGAGACGATCGGACCCGAGGTCCCGGACAAGGTGCCGATGCCGCTGCGGGTCCACAGGCGCGAGGGCGAGCCCTGTCCCCGCTGCGGGTCCACGATCGAGGCCGTCTATTTCTCCGAGCACCAGACCAACTACTGCCCCGAGGAGCAGACGGGCGGGCGAATTCTCAAAGATCGGAGGCTGTCGAAACTGCTGAAGTAGCTACCCGGCCTCGAGCACCATCGAGAAGTCCAGCGTCGCCGCCGAGTGGGTGAGGGCGCCGATGGAGATGAACTCGACGCCGGTCTCGGCGACCTCGCGGACGTTCTCCAGCGTCACCCCCCCCGAGGCCTCGAGCGAGACGCCACCGGCGTTCTCGTCGCGAAGCGCGACGGCTTCCCGCATCGAGGCCGGGCTCATGTTGTCGAGCAGCAGGCGGTCGACCCCCATCCCGAGCGCGTAGGCGGCCTCGTCGAGGTTGCGTACCTCGACCTCGATCGCCTTCTCGGGCTGGGCGGTGCGGGCGGCGTGGACGGCTTTCGCCAGGCCGCCGGCGGCGGCGATGTGATTCTCCTTGATCAGGATCGCGTCGTAGAGGCCCATCCGGTGGTTGATGCCGCCGCCGGCCGCGACCGCCGCCTTCTCCAGGTTGCGCAGCCCCGGGGTCGTCTTACGGGTGTCGAGGATCGTGGTCCCGGTGCCGACCACCGCCTCGGCGTAGCGGGCGGTGAGGGTGGCGACGCCTGAGAGGTGACCGAGGAAGTTGATCGCGGTCCGCTCGGCGGCGAGCAGGGCACGGGCGCTGCCGCTCGCGACCAGCACCTCGGCCGGCACGTCCTCGCGCCACTGCCCCTCGACGACGAGGTTGTCGACGTCCTCGACCCCGCACTGGCGCAGCGCCTCGGCGACGACGGCGAGCCCGTAGACGACGCCGGGCGCTTTCTGCACGATCCGGGCCCGCGCCCGGGCGCCCTCGGGCACCGTCGCCTCGGAGGTGATGTCGCCCTCGCCCAGGTCCTCGGCCAGCGCGCGGCCGACCAGCTCCTCGATTTCCTCCGCCAGCTCGATCATCGCGGCAGCCTAACGAGCCTGCGATTTGCCTCCTCAGAGGGGGAAAATCGCAGGCTCGATCTCCAGGTTCTCACGTTTCGAGCGCCCAGCACGTTTAATCCAACAGAGTGACCGCGCTGCCGCCGTTTCAAACCGTCCTGGACGAGCATTCCGCCGCCGTGATGGGGATCTTGCGCGGCGCCGTGGGGCGGGACGGTGCCGAGGACTGCTTCCAGGAGACCTTCCTGGCGGCGCTGCGCGCCTACCCGAAGCTCACTAACGCGAGCAACCTGCGCGGCTGGCTGCTGACGATCGCCCACCGCAAGGCAATCGACCACCACCGCGCCCGTGGCCGCATCCCGGTCCCGGTGGCGGAGGTACGGGAGGTGGCCGTCGAAGACGGCGTCCCCCAGCACGACCCCGGCCTCTGGGCCGCGGTCGGGGCGCTGCCGCCGAAGCAGCGGGCGGCGGTGGCGCTGCGCTACGGCAGCGACCTCCCGCACGACGAGATCGCCGCCGCCCTCGGCTGCTCGCCCGAGGCGGCGCGGCGCAGCCTGCACGAGGGCTTGAAGCGACTGAGGAAGGAGCTTGCATGACGACCGCGACCGAGAGATCGATCCGGAAGCTGAAGGCGCGGGCGGCCGCGGAGGGTCTGCTCGACGTCGCCTACACGAGCACCGACTCCCCCTTCGGGCCGCTGTTGCTGGCGCGGACCGAGCGCGGCCTGGTCCGGGTCGGGCTGCCGAACCAGGACGCCGACGAGCTGCTCGCCGACCTCGCCGCGCGGGTCTCGCCGCGGGTGCTGGAGGCGCCCGCCGAGCTGGACGAGGCCCGTCGCGAGCTCGACCTCTACTTCGCGGGCAAGCTCGACCGCTTCGACCTGCCGCTCGACTGGCGCCTCAGCGGCGGCTTCCGCCGGCGCGTCCTGCGGGCGATCGCCCGCATCCCCTACGGTCAGACCCGCAGCTACACCGAGATGGCGCGCAAGGCCGGCAACGAACGCGCCGTCCGCGCCGCCGGCACCGCCTGCGGCAGCAACCCGATCCCCCTCGTCGTGCCCTGCCACCGCGTCCTGCGCACCGGCGGCGCCCTTGGCGGCTACGGCGGCGGCCTGCCGATGAAGGAGGCGCTGCTGGAGCTGGAGGGCGTGCTGGACGGGCGGTCCGGCGTCTAAAGGAGATCATCGCCGGCTCCGATGAAGGGGCAATGCGCAAGCTCCTCCCCTCCCTGCTCGTCCTCCTGCTCTCGCTGCTCGCCGCGGCCACTTCGGCGCACGCGCTGAGCGTGCCCGGCCTACCCGGCGACCCCATCCCCGCCGCCGAAGACGAAGCGGAAGAACCGGAAACCGGAGAAGACGATGAGCCGGAAGCCGAAGAGCAGGGCTGCGTGATCGAAGACGAAGAAGACGTGCAGCTGTGTGCCGAAATCGCCGAAGAAGAACGGGACACGGAAGAAGCCGAAAAATGCGTGATCGAAGATGCGACCGCGAAGCTCGTCCCCCACCCCGGCAACGACACGATCGAGCTGACGATTCGCTACGAATCCTTCGCCCCTGCCGCAGCCATGGTCGAGGCGCGGCTGCGGGGTTCCAAGGGCAGGCTGCACCTCGGGTCCGACCACACCCATCTGCGCCGCGCGGGGGTCTACCGCAAGAGCTTCGTCCTCGGCGAGCAGAAGATGGACCGCGCGCTTGGCGCGCGGGAGTTCGAGGTCGAGCTGCGGGCGTTGAACACGCCGCGCTACTGCCGGCTCGAGCTCAACGGAGCACCTCGTCGAGCCAAGCGCTCGCGTCGCGCAGGTGCGCCGGGTCGATCTGGTGACCGAGGTCGGACTCACGGTAGGTGAGGTCGAGCCCGCCCTCGCTGAGCAGCTCCCGCGCCCGTTCGGCGAACTCGATCCCGATCAGCGGGTCGCGGCGGCCGTGGCTGACGAAGACGTGGGTGTCGGTGCGGTCGGCCAGCGCCGGCTCCCAACCCTCGACGGTGGGGACGAAGCCGCTGAAGGCGAGGATGCCGGCGACCGCGGGGCGGTCCGCTCCGAGCCCCATCGCATAGCTCATCACCGCCCCCATCGAGAAGCCGCCGAGCACCGTCCGCCCCGGCCCGATCCCGGTCTCCTCCCAGATCCCGTCGTGCAGCTCGGCGAGCGCCGCCCGCGCCGCCCCGAAGCTCTCGCGATCTGGATAGCCCACCCGCTGCACCAGGTACCAGTGGTATCCCGGTGAGCCCGGTAACTGCAGCGGCCCCCGCGGCGTCACCACCCGCAGCCGCCGCCGCGGGTCCAGGAGATCGGCGAGGCCGATCAGGTCACGCTCGCTGGTGCCGCGGCCGTGGTGGAGGACCAGCAGCCCCTCGGGTTCCCCGCTCGTCGCCCGCTCCAGGTGGAAGAGCGGCGGCATCTAGTTGGCCGAGGCCGCCGCGGTCTTGTTCAGGTAATCGCGGACGAACTCGTCGATGTCGCCGTCGAGGACCTTCTGCACGTCGCCGACCTCGTGCTCGGTGCGGTGGTCCTTGACCATCGTGTAGGGGTGCATCACGTAGCTGCGGATCTGCGAGCCCCAGGCGACGTCTTTGACCTCGCCCCGCTGCTTGACCAGCTCTTCGGAGCGCTTGCGCTCCTCCAGCTCGATCAGCTTCGAGCGCAGGAGCTGCATCGCCACCGCCTTGTTCTGGGTCTGCGAGCGCTCGTTCTGGCACTGGACGACGACGCCGGTGGGGACGTGGGTGATCCGCACCGCCGAGTCGGTCTTGTTGACGTGCTGGCCGCCGGCGCCGGAGGCGCGGTAGGTGTCGATCCGCAGGTCCCCCTCGTCGATCTCGACCTCGACGCTGTCTTCAACCACCGGGCCGACGTCGACCTGGGCGAAGCTGGTGTGGCGGCGGGCGGAGGAGTCGAAGGGGGAGATCCGGACCAGCCGGTGGACGCCGCGCTCGGCGGCGAAGAGCCCGTAGGCGTTCTCGCCGCGGGCGATGAAGGTGGCGGACTTGAGCCCCGCCTCCTCCCCGGGTGAGGCCTCGACCATCTCGACCGCGAAGCCGCGCCGTTCGGCCCAGCGCAGGTACATCCGCAGCAGGATCTCCGCCCAGTCCTGCGAGTCGGTGCCGCCGGCGCCGGCATGCACGGTGACGACCGCGTCGCCGGCGTCGTACTCGCCGGAGAAGAGGCGCGCCTCCTCCAGCTCGGCCAGCCGCCGCTCGACCGAGCCCAGCTGCGAGTCCAGCTCCACCGCCATCTCCTCGTCATCGGCGGCCATCTCGGCGAGGTCCCCGAGGTCGGCGACGTCCTGCTCCAGGCCCCGGAACATCTCCAGGCGCTTCTGCGCGCGGGCATGGGCGGCCGAGGTCCTGGCGGCGGTCTCCTGGTCGTCCCAGAAGCCGGGCTGCCCCATCTCCTCCTCCAGCCCCGCGGCTTCGGCCTCCAGCGCGGCGGGGTCAAAGGTAGTCCGAGAGCAGGGACAGCTGCTCCCGGACGGCGACCAGGCGAGACGCTGCGGGCTGCTGCGCGGTATCGGCCATGCGCACAGGTTATTGGGCGCGACGCTGGGCGGTAGGGAGGGACGGGGCACCCCTGCTCGGAGCACCTCCGCCGCGTTGATCGCTTGGCTGCTATCGCCTCAGGGCCAGGGGCGCGGCTCCATGCTGAGTACCGATCAGGGGTACCCCGTCCCTCCTCCCGATAGCGCTCGACCGCCAGCTCCCTCACGAGTTCGCACCAGTATCCGGATAGCGGACTGTCTCTCGGACTCGATGATCGGCGTCTGACGGGAGCGGTGGGAGAGGGTGCCGGTGGGGGTGTCCGGGTACTCAGCATGGAGCCGGGCCATAAGCCTTCGCGGCGTCAGCCAGCAGACATTCCTCCCGGCGGAGGTGCTCCCGGGCACCCCCACCGGCACCCTCCTCCAACGGGCTTCCTCTAATCCGAAGGAACTCGCGCCGTGATGATCCAGGTCGAGGCCGGGGCGAAGACGCCGTCGGGCTGCTCGAAGTCGGCGATCGCGGCGCGGATCTTGGCGGCGATCTCGGGGCGAATCTCGTCGACGCGGTCGCCCCAGAGACGCAGGACCTCCCCGGCCGGACCCAGGGCCATGCCGAACTCGACCGCCTGGTCGAGATCGGCGCCCACCTTCATCGGCAGGTCGCAGCGCCGCAGGGCGATCTCCTCGAAACCGGCGATCTTCAGCTGCTCGGTGACGGTGTCGGCGTTGGCCATCGAGAAGGGACCGGGCCCGCAGGTCGGTTCGTCGGTCTCCTCGGGATGGTCGAGGTACTCGTCGACGATCTCCTCGGCGCGCAATACCCACTCGTTGTCGAGCTTGCGCCGCCAGACGACGGCGGTGAAACGGCCGCCCGGCTTCAGCGCCGCGCGGACGTTGCGCAGGGCGGTGACGGGGTTGGCGAAGAACATGATCCCCATGCGCGAGAAGGCGTAGTCGAATTCCTGCGGCAGCTCCAGCGTCTGCACGTCGGCGAGCCGGAACTCGACGTTCTCGATGCCGGCATCCTCGGCCTCCTGGCGCGCGGTCTCGATGAACGGCGCCGAGACGTCGACCCCGAGGGCCGAGCCCTCGTAGCCGACCAGCTCCGCCAGCCGCTGCGTCGTGTCGCCGAATCCGCAGCCGATGTCGATCGCCCGCTCGCCCGGCCGCGGCGGATTCGACTGCATCGCCACCTCGCCGTGGGCGCCGAGCCCGCCGGTGGTCAGGTCCCGGTACTTGAGGAAGATCTCGAAGAGCGGCCCGCTCCAGGCCTCAGTGGCCTCGGCGTTGTCGGGGGCGACGGAACTCACCGGTTCATCCTAGGCCGCTGCCGTGCGATTGCCTAGGGGCGGGCGAAGCGATACTCGCGCAGCGCCTCGTCGCGGCTGTCGTAGGGCCGCCAGCTGTGGATCTTGTGGTCCCGCAGCTCGAAAGCCCACGCCATGACGTCGATCCCGGCGACGCTCTCGTCCTCTTCCCAGTGCCAGCGCCGCAGGATCAGAGCCACCGCCCGACCGCCGCCGCCCTCCGTCCCGTCCTCGTAAAGCTCCTCCAGCTCGATCGTCTGCTGCACCCCGCCCGGAGCCCGCGTCGCCCAGACCCGCGCCGCCTCGATCCCCTTCCGCAGCCCGCGACTGGAATGGAGCTCCACCTCGGGATCGAGCACGGCAACGAACGCATCGAGATCCCGCTCGTTGAACGCCCTGATGAACTCGCGAACTGGGTCAGTCATGCGCCCTCAGGCGCCGTGGCACTTCTTGAACTTTTTGCCCGACCCACACCAGCAGGGGTCGTTGCGGCCGATGTTCTCTTTCTCGCTTTTGACCACAGTCTCGACGACGTCTCCGTTGCCGGGAGATGCGGCACCCGCCGCGGCGACGTCGGAGGCGGTTGCACCGCTGGTGGCGACAACTTCCTTCAGGGCGGAAGGCTGGTTCTCGCCGGTGCCGCCGGAGTAGGCGAGGTTGGTCGCCTCACCCTCGCCGTTGCCGGCGGCAACGGCGCCGGGCTGGACTTCGATTTCGGCGCGGAAGACCAGCTTCGAGAACTCGTCCCAGATCGAGTGCAGCAGCTCTTCGAACATCGAGAAACCCTCGTTTTTGTAGGCGACGAGGGGGTCGATCTGGGCGAAGCCGCGGAGGTGGATCCCTTCGCGCAGGTAGTCCATGTCGAAGAGGTGTTCGCGCCAGCGGTTGTCGATCACCTGCAGCAGGATCGAGCGCTCGAGGTACCGCATCAGCTCCTCGCCGAGCTGCTCTTCGCGCTCGTCGTAGGCGTTCATCACGTCGTCGTCGAGGGCGTCCTTGAGCTGCTCGCGATCGACGGTCTCGGGCGCGAGGCCGGCGACCTCGATGCCGACCGGCCAGATCTGGCGCAGCTGCGTCTCCAGCTCCTCCAGGTCCCACTCCTCGAGCAGGTCGCCGGCGGTGTACTCGTCGACGAGGCGCTCGATCACACCCTCGAGCTCATCGCGGGCGTTCTCGGAGATGTCGCGCCCTTCAAGGATCTCGCGACGGTATTTGTAGATCACCCGCCGCTGCTCGTTCATCACGTCGTCGTACTCGAGGACGCGTTTGCGGATCAGGAAGTTCTGCTCCTCGACCTTCTTTTGGGCGTTCTCGACGGTTTTGGTGAGCATCTTCGCTTCCAGCGGCACTTCGCCGCCCTCGTCGTCGACCGGGCCGAGTTTGTCGAGGATTTTGTAGATGCGGTCGCCCGCGAAGAGGCGGATCACGTCGTCTTCGGCGGAGAGGAAGAAGCGCGACTCGCCCGGATCGCCCTGGCGACCGGAGCGGCCACGGAGCTGGTTGTCGATGCGGCGGGACTCGTGCCGCTCGGTGCCGCAGATGAAGAGGCCGCCGAGCTCACGCACCTCCTCGGCCTCGACCTTGCACCGCGGCTCCAGCTCGACGGTCTTCTCGGCCAGAGCCTCCTCGTAACCCTCGCTCTCGGGGGTGATCCCCTGCTTCTTCAGCTCGGCGATCGCAAGGTGCTCCGGGTCGCCGCCGAGCTTGATGTCGACGCCGCGGCCGGCCATGTTGGTGGCGATCATCACGGCGCCGTTGCGCCCCGCCTGGGCGATCAGCTCGCCCTCTCGTTCGGCGTGCTCGGGCTTGGCGTTGAGGACCGAGTGCTTGATCCCCTGACGCTTCAGCGCCTCGGAGATCATCTCCGAGACCTCGACCGAGACGGTTCCGACGAGGACCGGCTGGCCCTTCTCGTGGCGGCTGATTATTTCGTCGAGGAGCGCCTTCCACTTGCCGTCCTTGGTCTTGAAGATCTGGTCGTTCTGGTCGACCCGGACCATCGGCTTGTTGGTCGGGATCTCGACCACCGGCATCTTGTAGATCTTCATGAACTCGGTCGCCTCGGTGAGGGCGGTGCCGGTCATGCCGGAGAGCTTGTCGTAGAGCCGGAAGTAGTTCTGGAGGGTGATCGTCGCCAGGGTCTGGTTCTCCTCGCGGATCGCCACGCCCTCCTTCGCCTCAACCGCCTGGTGCAGGCCCTCGGACCAGCGCCGGCCCTCGAGGATGCGGCCGGTGAACTCGTCGATGATCATCACCTCGCCGTCGATCACCGCGTAGTCGTCGTCCTTCTTGTAGAGCGACTCCGCCTTCAGCGCCTGGACGAGGTGGTTGACGAGGCTGCCGTGCTCGCCGAGGTAGAGGTTGTCGACGCCAATGAACTCCTCGGCTTTCTTCACCCCGCGCTCGGTCGGCGCCACCGTCTTGTGTTTTTCGTCGTACTCGTAGTCGTACTCGGCGTCGGTCGTGTCGCGCGACTCGCCCAGCGATTTCAGTTTCTGTTTCGCCGGCACGCCCTCCATCTGCTTGGCGAGGCGGGCGAACGTGTAGTAGGTCTGGGCCGCCTGTTCTGGGGCGCCGGAGATGATCAGCGGCGTCCGCGCCTCGTCGATGAGGATGTTGTCGACCTCGTCGACGATCGCGAAGTTGTGGTCGCGCTGGACGCAGTGCTCGAGCGCGTCGGCCATGTTGTCGCGCAGGTAGTCGAAGCCGAACTCGGAGTTGGTCCCGTAGGTGACGTCGAGCGCGTATTTGCGCTGCCGGGCGGCGTGGTCGTCGCCGTCCTGGAGCGCGTCGACGCTGACGCCGAGGGCGTCGTAGATCGGCTTCATCCATTCCGCGTCGCGGCGGGCGAGGTAGTCGTTGACCGTGACCACGTGGACGCTTTCGCCGGCGAGGGTGTTGAGGAAGACGGGCAGGGTCGCGGTCAGGGTCTTTCCCTCGCCGGTCTTCATCTCGGCGATGCCGCCGTCGTGAAGGACCATGCCGCCGACCAGCTGGACGTCGTAGTGGCGCTGGCCGATGGTCCGCTTCGAGGCCTCGCGGCAGAGCGCGAACGCCTCCGGCAGGAGGTCGTCGAGCGAGGTGCCGTCGCGGGCGCGCTCGCGCAGGGAGTCCGCCTCGCCGCGGATCTCCTCGTCGGAGAGCGCTTCCATCTCCGGCTCGTAGCGGTTGATCGCCTCCGCACGCTTCTGGTAGGACTTGAACTTCCTTCCCTCTCCCGCGCGCAGCGCCTTCGTTACAAGGTCCATCGCTGGCATTGCTCAAGGTTAGCGGTGCGACCTCGAACGCCCCTTGCCGGCCTCCGCCGAGGGGCGTAGCATCGTTTCGGAACCCACAAGGAGGCACTCGCCATGCGGATTGAGATTCGGGGCCGGAACGTCGAGATGACGGACGAGCTGCGCGAGACGGTGCGGAAACGCTTCCAGCGGCTGGGACGGCAGGTCTCGCCGCTGGCGACCTTGGAGGTGGTGCTCTCGGAGGAGCGCAACCCGCGGGTCGCTGACAGCCAGGTGGCGGAGGCGACGTTCTACTTGAAGGGGGTGACGCTGCACGCCCGAGAGTGCAGCCCGGAGATGACCCACTCGGTTTGCGAGCTTGCCGAGGACATCAGCCGGCAGGTGAAGAAGCACCGCGAGCTGCGTCGCAAGCGCCGCCGTACGCGGCGGCTTGTCGACCAGATGCGTGGCCGCCCGGCCGAGGCACGGCCGTAGGGCCGCGGAGAGCCAACTAGAGGCGCCGGGCAAAGGTCACCGCAACCACACGGGACGCCCCTCCGGCCCGCAGCGCACGAGCGCAGGCCGTGAGGGTCGCCCCGGTGGTCAATACGTCGTCAACGAGAAGGGCGCTGCGCGGAGCGGCGGCCCTCGCGCGGATGCGCGGCGGCTGCCCGACCCGGTCGGCTCGCCGCCGCCCGACCTGGCGGCCGCTTCCTTGGCGCTCGAGACAAGCCGAGAGCGGGGCTTCCAGCCGCGCCGCCAGGGCGGCTGCCAGCTCGCCGGCCGGATCGAAGCCCCGTCGCCGCAACCGCGTCGGCGCCGGCGGCACCGGCACGATCGTCCCGCTCAGCATGTGCGCCGGCGCCAGCCACTCGATCCGCGCCGCCATCAGGTCGGCGACCGGCAGCAGCCGCCGGAACTTCAGCGCCCCCACCAGGTTTCGCGCCACCCCTTCATACGAGGCCGAGGACCAGACCTTGTCCAACCCCGCCGGCCCGTTCCCCAAGAACGGATCCGCGTCCGCCAACCGCCGCCCGCACCGAGTGCAAACCACCGCCTCCGACCGGCAGCTCCGCCCACAGGACGCGCACAACGCCGGCACCAGTGCCACCCCAATCGTCGGCAGGATTTCCATTCCCCGACCCTGCCGAGAAACGCCGCACATGTGGCGCGCAAAAAGCAAAATCTCTGCGCCCGCTCTGTCCCAAAACCATCACGCACGCCGAAAGCCCATTTCTTTAGCGCGCATCCGACCTCGAGCACAGCGGGCTGGGGCAAAACTCGGCTGGGGCTCTAACTCATCTACCTAAGCGCTTGGCAAGAGGGTGCCGGTGCCCCTCCGCAGGAATGTTCGGCGACATGCAATCTGCTTCTTGCGCGGCCGCAGGCCGCGCAGCATGTTCTCCCCGGAGCGCAGCGCAGGGGAGGTCAATTCCGGAGGAGGGGCACCGGCACCCTCACCCGCAGCCCTAGCTAAGGGCGAGCGCCGGCGATGGCGCCGACCAGGACCTGGCCCGCGGGAATCTCGGCGTTGGGAAGGGCGATTACCTCTTTGAGGCGCGCCCCGTCGCCCACCTTGACGTTGTCGCCGATCACGGCGGGGCCGTCGATGCGGACGTCGTCGCCGATCTCGCAACCGGGGCCGAGGAGGACCGGGCCGACGAGGTCGGGCTCGCCCTCCATCCGCTCGCCGCTGCGGTAGCCGTCGGCCAGCTCCCCCTCCCGGTCGACCTGCACATCGCCGGCGAGGGCGTCGAGGTTGCCCTCGCGCAGCTCCTCGAGGTTGCCGATGTCGTTCCAGTAGGCCTCGATCTCGTGCGAGTAGAAGGGGACGTCGCCCTCCAGCAGCCGCGGGAAGACGTCCATCGCCCAGTCGGCGAAGCCGGGCGGGTCGCCCTCGCCCGCCGCCTTGCTGGCTCCCGGCTCAGGAAAGAAGTCGAAGATCTCCCTGCGGAACATGTAGATGCCGCAGTTGGCGAGGTCGGAGAGCGCTTCGGAGGGGTCCGGCTTCTCCTGGAAGCCCTGGATCCGCCCGTCGGAACCGACGATCGCGACTCCGAACTGGCTCGTGTCCTCGACCCGCTTCATCGCCAGGGTCGCGATCCCGTCGTGGGACTCGTGGAACTCGCGCATCGCCGTCAGGTCGATATCGGTGAGCGCGTCGCCGCTGATGATCAGGAAGGAGTCGCCGAGGAAGTCGGCGACGTTGCGGACCCCGCCCGAGGTCCCCAGCAGCTGCTCCTCGCGGCTGTAGGCGAGCGAGACCCCGCAGCTCGAACCATCGCCGAAACAGCCCTCGATCAGGTCCGGGAACCAGTGCAGGTTGGCGATCGTCTCGGTGAAACCGTGGCGGGCGAGCAGGCGCAGGATGTGCTCCATCACCGGCTTGTTCAGCACCGGGACCATCGGCTTCGGCATCTCGTAGGTGATCGGCCGCAGTCGCGTCCCCAGGCCCGCCGCAAGAACCATCGCCCTCACGCCGCCATGCCCTCCTTCAACTTGTCGATGGCGTCGATGGCGCTCGGGTCGACACCCCGCAGGCTCGCCATCTCCATTGAGACGAGGTCACCCAGCAGCGTCGCCCAGAGCAGGCGTTCGACCCGGGTCTCCCCCGCCGTCTCCAACCGAACCACCGTGGCCGCCTCCTCGGCGATCAGCTCGGCGGTGAGCTCGAAGCGGCGCCGCTCGCGCGGGTGCTGGTCGCAGTCTTCGAGGAAGACCGCCGCCATCTGCCCCGTTCCGGAATCCGGCGACCAGCCGCAGATCTCGTTGTGATCGGCCTCGGGCAGCTCCGAATAGAAGGCGGGCGCCTTCGCGTTCTCGTTGATCTGGGTCTTCCAGCGTCGCGCCACCGGCGCGGTCAGGTCGCTGCCGTAGACGACTACCGCGGCGGCGTCGAGAGCGCCGGCCACCTCGGTCGCCTGCGCCCGCAGATCGTCGAGCTGAGCCTCGAGGAAGGCTGCGGCGGCGTCGATCTCGGTCCGGATGCGCGGCGCGACGCCGGCCAGAGCCGCTGCCTCGGCGGGGATCGCGAACATGTAGGCGACGGCGAAGCGGGGCTGGAAGATCCCGGGCAGGCCGATCACGGGCACGCCCGCCTTTCGCGCCCCCTCGACCAGCTGGCCGCCGGTGCTGGCGACCAGGCGCCGCGCTCCCAGCGCCTCGGCGGCCTCGAAGCAGGCGAGCGTCTCCTCGGTGTTGCCCGAGTAACTCGAGCAGAGGACGGTCCACTCCGGCGTCGCCCAGCTCGGCAGCTCGTAGCCGCGGATCGAGATCATCGGCTTGGTCAGACGGTCGCCGAGGGCGGCGGCGGCGAGATCGCCGCCGATCGCCGAGCCGCCCATTCCGCAGACCATCAGCCCGGCCGAGTCGGCCGGCTCCAGCCGCGCCGTTTCCACCCGCCAGAGGGCGTCGCGAAGCTGGCCTGGAAGACCGAGGAGGTCGTCGATCAAGGCGCTCATCAGGCCGGGACTCTTTCATCTCGGCCGATCACCGCGTCAACGACCTGGGCACCCGGTCCGACCTCGGCGCCGGGGGCGAGGATCGATCCGCGTACGAGCGCGTCCCTGCCCACCGTGCAGCCCTCGAGCAGGACCGAGCCCTCGACCTCGGCGCCGCGCTCGACCCGGCAGCCTCTGGAGACGACGGCGCGGGGCCCCACCCTCGCTGCTTCGTCAATCGCCGCATCGGCGCCGACGAGCAGGCCGGGAGCGGTCGGCCGCACCTGCGTCTCGACCCGACTCTCGAGGATGTCCCAGCTCGCCTGCAGGTAACGGTCGGGGGTGCCGATGTCCATCCAGTAGCCCTCGAGCAGGAGACCGCGGAGACCGTCGCCGACGAGCCTGGGGAAGACCTCACGCTCGATCGAGACGGCACGGCCCGCCGGCACCAGGTCGAGCACCGAGCGCTCGAGCACGTAGGCGCCGGCGTTGATCCGCCCGGGCACCGGCTCGCCGGTCTTCTCGAGGAACTCGAGCACCCTCCCCTCTTCGTCACAGCTGACGAGCCCGTAGACGGAGGAGTCCTCGACCGGGTGCAGCCCGATCGTCGCCCGGGCGCCGCGCTCGCCATGGGCGCGCAGCAGCGCCGAGAGATCGAGGTCGGCGAGGACGTCGCCGTTGAGGGCGAAGAAGCGGTCCTCGAGTCGCCCGCCGAGGGCGTCGGCGGCGAAGCGGATCGCCCCCGCGGTGCCGAGCGGCTCGGGCTCGGCGACGTAGGAGATCTCGACCCCCGCCCGCTCCTCCTCGTCGGCCAGCGCCTCGCGCAGCGCGTCGGGGAGGAAGCCGCAGGCGAGGACGACCTCGGTGACGCCATGGGCGGCGAGCCACTCGATCGCGTAGGCGAGAAACGGCCGATCGACCAACGTCACCGCCGGCTTCGGGACGTGTGTGGTCAGCGGCCGGAGGCGAGTCCCCTCCCCCCCGACTAAGACGATCGCTTGCACTCGGCTGGCCTTGACTGGTGGAGGGCCGCTAGGAAGCGGTGGCGGGTCGGGGTGAGTTCACAGTGCGTCCTATTCCCTCGTACTCGAATCCCACGCCCGTGAGCTTCGCGGGATCGAGGAAATTCCGCCCGTCGACGATCAGCGCCCGGTTCATCCGCTCGGCGGCGGCGGCCCAGTCGAGCTCGGCGAACTCCTTCCACTCGGTCACCAGCACGGCGGCGTCGGCGCCGTCCAGCGCCTCCATCGCCGACGGCGCCATCTCCACCGACCCGAGCAACTGCGAGGCGCGCTCGGCGGCGACCGGGTCGTAGGCAACCACGTCTGCGCCTTCTCCCTCGAGCCGCGCTGCCAGGACCAGGCTCGCCGCGTCCCGCATGTCGTCGGTGTCGGGCTTGAAGGCCAACCCCAGTAGGGCTACCCGTCGTCCGGCAAGCGAATCGAGGTGCTGCTTCAGCTTCTGGACGACCCGTCGCTTCTGCAGCTCGTTCACGTCGATCACCGCGCTCAGCAGCTGGAAGTGGTAGCCGCTGTTGCCGGCCAGCTTCTTGAGCGCGATCGTGTCCTTGCCGAAGCAACTGCCGCCCCAACCGATCCCGGCCTTGAGGAACTTGGGGCCGATCCGCTCGTCGAGCCCCATCCCCTTGGCGACCTGGCCGACGTCGGCACCGACCTCCTCGCAGACGTTGGCGATCTCGTTGATGAAGGAGATCTTCGTCGCCAGGAAGGCGTTGGAGGCGAGCTTGATCATCTCGGCGCTGGCGACATCGGTGCGCAGGATCTCACCGCCGAGCGGCTGGTAGAGACGTCCGACCGCGTCGGCCGCGGCCTCGTCGCCGGGGTCGGCGCCGACGACGACACGGTCAGGGTTCATGAAGTCCTTGACGGCGGTCCCCTCCTTGAGGAACTCGGGGCAGGAGACGTAGGAGAGGCCGGGCATGTCGCGGCGGATCGAATCGCCGGTGCCGGCGGGGACCGTGCTCTTCATGATCAGGACGTGGTCGCTGTCCTCGGGCAGCTCCTGGACGACGGTGCGCACGCGCGAGAGGTCGGCGTCGCCCGAGTAGGTCGGCGGCGTGTCGACGCAGACGAAGAGCAGCCTCGCCCCCGCCAGCAGCTCGTCCATATCGGTGGTGAAGGTGAGTCGCTCGGCGTTGCGCCGCAGCAGGTCCTCGAGGCCGGGCTCGTGGATCGCCACCTCGCCACGGGAGAGAGCCGCGACCTTCTCCCCGACGATGTCACGGGCGATCACCGGGTGGCCCAGCTCGGCGAAGCAGGCGGCGGTGACGAGACCGACCCAGCCGACCCCGATCACCCCGACGGTGTCCTTGCGATCGTTCATCCCCTGCTCCCTCCAGCCTTCTGTCGCTTCTTTTTCTTCGGAATGATCACCTTCGTCGTCCGCGCCATCCCGATCATCTGGTCGTTGCTCAAGGTCCGCAGCAGGTCGTTGGAGATCCAATAGACGTTCTTGCCGCGCCGCCAGGCGACCATTTTCACATTTTCGCCATCGACGAAGATGTCGTACTCACGGCCGTCGATCGTCTTCGTCAGGCTCGGGTCCTCGAGGATGGGCGGATCCGACCAGCCGCGGATTCCCTGCACGCCGAAGTAGTGGGTGCCGTCTGACATTTCCGCCACTAACACCATCCGATACGCAAGGTGGCGGTCGCTGTCCTCGTCCTTGAGGTTGTAGACGTAGGGGTCGACGACCTTCTGGTAGGGGTCGCTTTCGACGAATCGGGTCCCTTCCGGCAGCCGGGTCGGGTAGTAGACCGGGAAGAAGCCGCGGGCGCGCCGGGCGGCGATCTTCGCCTCAGCTTCGCCGGCTTCGGGCGCCGAGACGAGACCGTCGCTGCCGGCCTCCATCACCTCGACCTTCGGCTTCTTCTGCTTGCTCTTCTTCTTCGACTCGTGCTTCCTGTGCTTCCTGCCGGCGGCCGCTTCTTCACGTTGACGCCGCTGAGCCGCTTTCGCCTCCTGCACGGTCTCGCCGCCGAGGAATTCCCGCACCGCGGCGTCGAGAGCGGCCTTGGTCGTGTAGACGAAGCTGGGGCCGAGTTCGGCGGGGAAGTGGACCTCGTTGATCGTCGAGTTGCGGGATGCGGCCAGCAGTTTCAGCACTTCCAGCAGGGTCTCGCCGTCGCTGATGTCCGAGGTCGTGTAATCGGTGAAGGCCTCGACCAGTTCGCCCTGGTCGAAGACGAGATCCTTGACCGAGATTCGCGAACGAGCGGCGCTGAGGAAGTCCTGCTGGCGGGCTGAGCGGACGATGTCCGTGTCGGTGTGGCGGTAGCGCACGTAGTCGAGCGCCTGCTTCCCGCACATCAGCTGATAGCCGGGTTGGACGTTGATCTCGGCGTACTGTTCCGATGACGGCACGCCTTCATTCGAGTGGTAGTAGCGGCGGTCGACGTCGACGTAGACGCAGCCGATCGCGTAGACGCCCTGGGCGAAACCGAGGAAGTCGACGTTGACGACGTGGTTGATCGGCAGCCCGGTCAGTTGCTTGACGGTCCGCAGAGTCAGCTTGGTGCCGCCGTAGAAATAGGCTTCGTTGAACTTGCCGGTCCCGACGTCGGGGATTTCCACCTTGAGATCACGGGGGATCGACATCATCGAGATCAGGTCCTTGTCCGGGTCCAATCGGATCAACATCGCCGTATCGGAACGTCCCTTGTCTTCGACGAATTCGGCTCCGGCTCGTTTGTCGGATCCGACGACGAGGAACGTCTGGGCGCCCTCGGCATCGGCGAGGAACTTGTCCAGCTTCTTCTGCAGCCGGTCGTTCTTCGGCTGGATCGCGTTGGCGATGCTGTCGAGGTAGAGCAGCGTCGCCGCCGCGGTGGTGGCCGCGGAGACGGCGACGATCAGGACCGAGGCAAGGGCGAAGCGCCACCAGAATCGCTTCGGCTTCGGCGCCGGCTCGCCGTCGCCGCTCGGAGGTGGCTTCTTCGGCGCCCAGCCCGGGCCCAGCGGCTCACTCATTGAGCCGCTCGGGAATCGCCCGCAGGAACGATTCCAGCGCTTGACGGTAGGTGTCCAAAGAGGAGATCGAGACCCACTCGCCGGGACCGTGGTGCCCCGCCCCCACCGGCCCGAACTCGACCGCGGGAACCCCCACACGGAGGAACGAGACCGCGTCGGAGGCGCCATCGCGGCCGACGCTCATCGGCTCCCCGTCGTGGTGCTCGGTCGTCGAGGCCCGCAGCGCCCGCACGAAGGCGGAGTCGCGGTCGACCGTGGCAGGCGGCCTGGTCAGCAGCGCCTGCACCTCGATCCCGTCGATCTCGCGCACCTGGGCGAGGATCTCCTGCGGGTCCTGGTCCGGGAGGTAGCGGATGTCGACGTCGATCACGCATCGGTCGGGCACCTTGTTGAGAGCATCGCCGCCGACGATCCTCCCCAGGTTGATCGACGGCCGGTCGAAGAGCTCAGAGCTGTGCCGGGCAAACGGTAGCGACTCGATACTGCGGAAAACGTCGATCGCGTTGAGGACGGCGTTGTCGCCGAGCCAGGGCGTGGCTCCGTGGGCGGCGGTGCCGGCGACCTCCAGGCGCAGCGCCAGCACGCCCTTCGCCTCGATTCCGATGTGAAGGTCGGTGGGCTCTCCGGTGATCGCGAAGTCGCCGACGAAGCCGCTGTCGACGAGGTGGTCGGAACCGCGCTCGGACTCCTCCTCGGACTCCTCGTCGCCGACGATCCCAAGCCGCACCCGGACCCGGTCCTGCTCCCGCATCGCCGCCGTCACCATCAGCATCGCCGCGACCGCGCCCTTCATGTCGTAGGCGCCGCGCCCGTACAGCCGGTCCCCCTCGACCTTCGGCTCGAACTGCCCGATCAGCCCTGGCACAACGTCGATATGCCCATGCAGCACCACCGTCGGCGCCCCCTCGGGCCCGACCTCGGCCTTGACCACGGGAAGACCTCGAACCTCGCCCCCCTCCGTCTCGATCCCCCGCGCTTCCAGCCACCCCTGCACGAACCCCGCAGCCTCGGCGATCGCGTCGGGCTCGCAGGTCTCGAAAGAGATCAGCCGCTGCGCGAGGACAAGCAGCTCATCACTCATACGCCCCATCCTCACACCGAAGCATCGCCGCGGCTCGGAGGGGGACCGGTACCCCTCCGCAGGAATGTTCGGCGAAATGCAATCTGCTGTTTGCGCGCGGAGCGCGCAGCATGTTCTCCCCGGTGCGAAGCGAAGGGGAGGTCAATTCCGGAGGAGGGGTACCGGTCCCCCTCACTCACGCCCCGGCAATCGAGAGAAACGCTTCGGCCCGGTCGCGATCTTTCTGCGCCCGGTTGTGCTCGGCGCTGCCCTCCTCGCACTCCGAAAGCCGCTGCTCGGCGTCGGCGAGCTGTTCTTTCAGCGTCCCGGTGTCGAGGTCCTCGGGTGGAATCGCTTCCTCGAGCAGGAGCCGCGCATGGTTGCCGTAGATCTGGAGCCAGCCGTGGGCCTGGGCATAGCGCACCGTCTCAGAGTCGGAGACGTGGAGGCGGAGCTCGGTCGGCCGCAGCGCCGCCAGCACCGGCGCGTGGTTGGCGAGGATGCCGATTTCGCCGACCTCGGTCCGGGTCGAGACCTGGCGCGCTTCGCCGCTCCAGACCTCGCCCTCCGGGGTCAGGACCTCGACGTCGACCATGTGCTCCGCAGCCACCGGGTGCTCCTAGGCGGCGGCGCCGGACTTGGCGTTCTCGAGGACCTGGTCGATCGAGCCCTGCATGTAGAAGGCGCCCTCGGAGAGGTCGTCGTGCTCGCCGTCGAGGATCTCGCGGAAGCCGCGGACGGTCTCGGCGACCGGCACGTACTCGCCGTTGCGGCCGGTGAACTGTTCGGCGACGAAGAACGGCTGCGAGAGGAAGCGCTCGATCTTGCGGGCCCGGGAGACCGTCTGGCGGTCCTCGTCGGAGAGCTCGTCGATGCCGAGGATGGCGATGATGTCCTGCAGCTCCTTGTAGCGCTGCAGCACCTCCTGGACCTCGGTCGCGGTCCGGTAGTGCTCGTCGCCGACGACGTCGGGCTTGAGGATCGTCGAGGTCGAGTCGAGCGGATCGACGGCCGGGTAGATCCCTTTCTCGGAGATCGACCGCGACAGCGCCGTGGTCGCGTTGAGGTGGGCGAACACCGAGGCCGGAGCCGGGTCGGTGTAGTCGTCGGCCGGCACGTAGACCGCCTGGATCGAAGTCACCGAGCCGCGGTCGGTCGAGGTGATCCGCTCCTGCAGACCGCCCATCTCGGTCTCCAGGGTCGGCTGGTAGCCGACCGCGGAGGGCATCCGCCCGAGCAGCGCCGAGACCTCGGAGCCCGCCTGGACGAAGCGGAAGATGTTGTCGATGAACAGGAGCACGTCCTGGCCGCCCTGCTCGCGGTAGTACTCGGCCATGGTCAGCCCGGAGAGGGCGACGCGCAGGCGCGCGCCCGGCGGCTCGTTCATCTGGCCGAAGACGAGCATGGTCTTGTCGATCACGCCCGACTCTTTCATCTCCAGCCAGAGGTCGTTCCCCTCTCGCGAGCGCTCGCCGACGCCGACGAAAGCGGAGAGGCCGGAGTGCTCCTCGGCGATGTTGCGGATCAGCTCCTGGATCAGCACGGTCTTGCCGACGCCGGCGCCGCCGAACAGCCCGACCTTGCCGCCTTTGGCGTAAGGCGCCAGGAGGTCGATGACCTTGATCCCGGTCTCGAGGATCTCCTGGGTCGGGGTCAGGTCGGAGGCCTTCGGGGCCGGACGGTGGATCGGCCAGCGCTCCTCGACCTCCACCTCGGGGCCGTTGTCGATCGGCTCGCCGAGCAGGTTGAAGATGCGGCCGAGGGTCGCGTCGCCGACCGGGACCGTGATCGGACCGCCGGTGTCGGTGACGACGGCGCCGCGCTCGATCCCGTCGGTGGCGTCCATCGCGACCGCGCGGACGCGGTCGTCGCCGAGGTGCTGCTGCACCTCGCAGACGAGGACGGCCGATTCGCCGTCGTTATCGCCACCGCTGGTCTCGATCGTCACCGCGGAGAAGATCGCCGGCAGCTTGTCGGGGAAGACGGCGTCGATGACCACTCCGGTGACCTGCTCGACGCGCCCTACGTTGCTTCCGTTTCCGTTGCTCTCAGCCATGGGTTCCTTTTCTCGTCTTTGAAGTGCTGATGGTGATCCTGAGCCTGTCGTCTAGCTGAGCGCCTCGGCGCCGCCGACGACCTCCAAGATCTCCTGCGTGATTTCCGCCTGACGCGCCCGGTTCATCTCCAGGGTCAGGTCGCCGATCATCGTCTCCGCGTTCTCCGCCGCGTTCCGCATCGCCGTCATCCGCGCCCCGAGCTCCGAGGCCGCCGACTCGAGCAGCGCCCGGTAGACCGAGATCGTCACGTACTCCGGGATCAGCCGTGCCAGCAGCTCCTCGGGGTCCGGCTCGTAGACCCACTCCGAGCGGCTCTGCGCCTTCTCCGCGTCGGTTTCCTCCTCTTCGGAGGCGGCCTCCTCACCGGCGCCCTCGCCGATCACCTCGGCCTGCTGCAGCGGCAGCAGCGTCTGCCGCCATACGTGTTGCGTCAGCGGCGAGACGAAGCGGTTGTAGATCAGCTCGACCCGGTCGAGGTCCTCGTCGACGTAGCGGGCGGTCAGCGCCTCGCCGATTTCGCGGGCGTTGGCGAAGGCGGGGCGGTCGGTGAAGCCGACATAGGAGTCGGTCACCTCCTGCTTGCGGAAGGTCAGGGCGGAGACGCCCTTGCGGCCGACCACGGCGAAGGACGGCTGGGCGCCCTCCTCGCGGACTTTCGCCGCCATCCGCATGCCCTCGCGGATGATGTTGGAGTTGAAGGCGCCGGCCAGGCCGCGATCGCCGGTGACGAGCACGATTCCGACCCGCTTGACGTTCTCCCGCTCTTCCAGAACCGGGACGCGCGGGATGCCGCCCGCCTGGGCGGAGGCGCGCCGGGTCAGCTTGCGCATCCCCTCCGCGTAGGGCCGCATGTCGGAGATCCGCTGTTCGGCCCGCCGCAGGCGCGCCGCCGCAACCATCTCCATCGCCCGCGTGATCTTGTTGATGTTCTTGACCGACGCGATCCGGTTCTTGACTTCCTTCTGAGTAGCCATATCTGTCTCGCTAACCCCGGGTCGAGGTGGCCGTCAGCCGGGAGCGTTCCTGCCGGGGGGTGGCGCCGATCTGGGGGACCATCCCGAGCAGCAACCGCAGCGCAGGGATGGTGGAACCAGATCGGTGACAGGACCCGCCGGCCCAGATACGCCCGTCCAACGTCATGCGGTCGCGGCCTCTTTCTCCTCGGTCCGGCCCGGCGCCTCGCGCTCCTCCTTGGAGTGGACGCGGTCGGACTCGCCCTCCTCGAGGGGATCGCCGTGCTCGTCGAAGTCGGGGCCAAAGTCATCCACGAACTCTGCGATCGCCTTGCCCAGCGCCTCCTCGTCGGCCTCCTCGAGCTTGCCGGTCTCTTCGATCCGGCTCAGCAGATCGGCGTTCTCGGCATGGAGGCGGACTCGCAGGTCGGCGAGGAACTCGCTCACCCGCTCGACCTTGATCCGGTCCAGGTAGCCGCCGGTGCCCGAGTAGATCGAGGCGACCTGGTCGCCGACGCTGAGCGGTTCGCGCTCTTTCTGTTTGAGCAGCTCGACCAGCCGTTCGCCGCGGGTCAGGGCTTTCTGGGTCTCGGCGTCGAGCTCGGAGCCGAACTGGGCGAAGGCCTCGAGGTCGCGGTACTGGGAGAGGTCGAGGCGGAGTTTTCCGGCGACCTTCTTCATCGCCTTGGTCTGCGCGTTGCCGCCGACCCGGGAGACCGAGATGCCGACGTTGATCGCCGGCCGGACCCCGGAGAAGAAGAGGTCGGACTCGAGGAAGATCTGGCCGTCGGTGATCGAGATCACGTTGGTCGGGATGTAGGCGGAGACGTCGGAGGCCTGGGTCTCGATGATCGGCAGCGCCGTCAGCGAGCCGCCGCCGAGCTCGTCGTTCAGCTTCACCGCGCGCTCCAGGAGCCGCGAGTGCAGATAGAAGACGTCGCCCGGGTAGGCCTCGCGACCCGGCGGGCGCCGCAGCAGCAGCGACATCTGCCGGTAGGCGGAGGCGTGTTTGGTGAGGTCGTCGTAGACGCAGAGGGCAGCTTTGCCGTTGTAGAGGAAGTGCTCGCCCATCGCGCAACCGGCGTAGGGGGCGATGTACTTGATCGGCGCCGCCTCGTCGGCGGGGGCGGCGACGATGATCGTGTTCTCCATCGCGCCGTTTTCCTCGAGCGTCTCTTTCAGCTGCACGACCGTCGACATCCGCTGCCCGATCGCGACGTAGATGCAGATCAGGTCCTTGTCCTTGTTGTTGATGATCGTGTCGATCGCGATCGCGGTCTTGCCGGTCTGGCGGTCGCCGATGATCAACTCTCGCTGGCCACGGCCGATCGGGATCATCCCGTCGATAGACATCAGCCCGGTCTGGACGGGTTCCTCGACCGGCTGGCGCTGGACGACGCCGGGGGCTTTGAACTCGGCCGGGCGGGTCTCGGTGGTGGCGATCTCCCCGCGGTCGTCGAGCGGGCGGCCGAGCGGATCGACCATGCGACCGAGCAGCGCCTCGCCGACCGGGATCTCGAGCAGCTTGCCGGTCCGTTTGACGGTGTCGCCCTCGACGATCTCGTCCCAGGCGCCAAACAGCACGGCGCCGACGTTGTCGGCCTCGAGGTTCAGCGCCAGGCCGGTGACCCCGTGCGGCAGCTCGAGCATCTCCAGCGCCATGCAGTTGTCGAGCCCGTGGATGCGGGCGATGCCGTCGGCGACGGACAGGACCGTGCCGACCTCGGTGAGGTCGGCGGAACCGGTCTCGAGTCCCTCGATCCGCTCTCGCAGGATGCTTGCGATCTCGTCGGGCTTGATCTCCATCGGGTGCTCTCTGCCTCCTTACGCCGCGGTGGCGACGCTCTTTCGAAGTTTCTCCAGGCGACTGCGGATGCTCGCGTCCAGGACCATGTTGCCGACCTGGAGCACGATGCCGCCGAGGATCCGGTCGTCGACCGCGCTCGAGAGGTCGACCTCCTCCCCGGTCTGGCGTTCGACCTCGCGGCCGATTTTCTCGACGACGGCCGGGTCCAGCTCGACGGCGCTGGTGACGGTGACGTCGATACGGCGGTTCTCCCGCTTCCAAAGCTCCTCGAACTCGCGCCGGATGCGGAAGATCTCCGGCATCCGGTGCTTGTCCACCAGCAACTCGAGGAAGTTGATCAGCTCGGGCTCGGCGTCCGTCACGGCACGCCCGAGGCCCTCCTTCTTCTCCTCGGAAGATAGATAGGGGCTGAAGAAGAAGACCTGCAGCTCGCGGTTGCGATCGACGGCGTCGGTGATCTCGCTCAGCTGTTGCTGCAGCGTGTCCAGCTTGCCATTGTCGCGGCCCACCTCGAAGAGGGCCTCGGCGTATACGCGAGCTGCGTCGGCCATGGCCTAGTTGTTCTCCGATCCCGAGAGGGTGGAGAAATCGACCTCGGACAGCGCCTCCTCGACGAGGCGTTTCTGGTCCTCGCCGGTGAGCGATTTACGGGTGACCCGCTCGGTGGCGAGCACGGTCAGGTCGGCGACCTCCTGGCGGATCTGGTCGAGCGAACGGCGCGTCTCCGCCTCGATGTCCCGTTTGGCCGCCTCGACCAGCTCCTCGCGTTTCTCCTTGCCGGCGGTCGTCGCCTCGGCTTCGGCGGTCTCGGCCGCCTTGCGGGCACGGGCCATGATGTCGTCGGCCTGCTCCCGCGCCTCGGCGAGGCGGGCCCGGTACTCGGCGAGCAGCTCGTCCGATTCCTGGCGCTGCCGTTCGGCAGCGTCGATCGACTCGGCGATCGTCTTCGCGCGTTTGTCGAGCGCTTCCTGGATCTTCGGGAAGGCGACCTTGCTCAACACCCACATCGTGATCAGGAACAGGACCAGCGTCCAGATCATCAGGCCCAGGCCCGGGCTGACCAGGAAGCTGCCGCCGCTCTCCTCGCCGTGTTCCGCCGCCTCGGCGGCGAGCGGGACTATGTAGCCGAGCAGCTCCATCGACCTAGGCGAGGAAGAACGCGATCAGGCCGAAGATGAAGGTGTAGAAGGCGACCGCCTCGGTCAGCGCGAAGCCGAGCCAGCGGATGCTTTCCAGATCGCTTTTCATCTCCGGCTGGCGGGCGACCGACTCGATCTCCTTACCGAAGATGAAGCCCACGCCGATACCGGCGCCGATCGAACCGAGCCCGGCGCCGACGCCGAGGGCGATTGCTTTGCCGGCGCTTTTCACGCCTTCATCGGTGACCTCGGCGAGAGGTATAGCGGTGAGATCCATCGAGTGTTGCTCCTTTTCTAGTGAGAGGCGGAGGTCGCTCCGCCGATGTAGATAGCGCTAAGCGTCGAGAAGATGAATGCCTGCAGGGTCGCCACCAGCCCGACCTCGAAGATGAAGAAGGCGAAGGCGAGCGGGAACGTGAGCGCTCCCAGCGCGGCGATCCCCAACAGCACCGCCAGCCCGCCGCCCATAAAGAGCAGCAGCAGGTGGCCGGCGAGGATGTTGGCGAAAAGACGGACGGAGAGGGAGATCAGCCGCACGAAGTGGGAGATCACCTCGATCACGAAGATCGCGGCCTTGCCGACCGGGTGCATGTCCTCCAGGCCCGGGGGCAGCCAGCTCTTGAAGTAGGGACCGACGCCCTTGGCGCGGATGCCCTCGATGTGGTAGCTGAGCCAGACGACCAGCGTCAGCACCAGCGGGATCGCGATGTTGGCGGTGGCGGCGTAGATCGCGAAGGAGGGGATCTCGAGGCCGCCGATCGAGAAGGTGTGCTCGGTGTTGGTCGGCAGCGGCAGGAAGCCGAGCATGTTCGAGAACCAGATCCAGAAGAAGAGGGCGCCGATGAAGGGGAACCACTTGCGCGCCAGCTCGCCGTGGAGGCTGCCGCCGGTGATCGTGTTCTTGGTCAGGTCGTAGGCGACCTCGACCGCGGTCTGGACCCGGTTCGGCTTCTGCACCATCCGCCGCGCGATCCAGGTCATCGTGAAGATCGTCAGGGCGCTGGCAAGGACCAGGTAGAGAACCGCCTTGTTGATGCTGAAGTCGATCCCGGCGAGTTCGATCGTGACCCACGGTTCGAGTTTGAACTCGTTCTGCGGCTTGAAGGCTTCGTTCTTGCCGTCGCTGCCGAAGATAAGGAGCATCAGGATCGCGACGGCGAGGTAGATCCCGAGGCCGATGAAGACCTTCGCTTTCGTGCTCAGCCCTCCCGAGGTGGAGGCGCCCGCGGGTGCCTCCGTCGCTGCCTGGTCCGCGCTCATGCGACTCCCTGCCCCTCGGGTTCGCCGAAGAGGTGGGCCAGCCCCTTCGCCGCGAAGGACACGGTGAAGAGGACGAGGACGAGGACCGCGGCGGAGAGCCCGGCCTCGCGTTCGATCAAGCCGACGACG